>Ga0207710_10001135_pt1 | contig 13574 bp, 11 predicted proteins | sample KBSS24metaG_FD_184400 | JGI IMG/M metagenome (GOLD analysis project Ga0207710, IMG submission 184400) | Switchgrass rhizosphere microbial communities from Kellogg Biological Station, Michigan, USA - KBS S2-4 metaG (SPAdes) (version 2) | ecosystem: Host-associated > Plants > Roots > Rhizosphere...
GAATCTCAGCGGGCTCGCCCGCGGTTCGCAACTGCTTCAAGTGACCGTTACAGAGTTTTCCCTTTTCGTTCTTCTCGTTGCAGACGGTCTGTGCATTCGTGATTCGCTTGGGGACGGCGACGGTTTCAGTTGCTGACATGACGGAGCGCATTGTACACGAAATCCATGTTATTAGTGTTTGCGAGTGGCCAACTTTCAGAATCTCATCAGCCGGATCTGGCGAAAACTACCGTCACGAATGCGTCGCTGGACGATGCGGCTCGCACACGCGCGCTTCACCGTCACCGCCGGCGCAGTGATCTTCAACGACAAAGGCGAGGTGCTGCTTTTGAAACACCGCTTCCGCGCGGGCAGCGGCTGGGGTTTGCCCGGCGGTTTTATGGAGACTGGTGAACAGCCGATCGACGCTCTGCGACGTGAGCTGCGCGAAGAGATCGGATTGGAATTGGACGACGTGAAAGTGTTCGCAGCGCGCTCGTTCAAAAAACCGAAGCAGGTCGAAGTATTGTTTCGCGCGCGTGCGAACGCTGACGTCAAATCGCAGACGATCGAAGTTGAGCGGGCGGAGTGGTTCGCGATCGACGCTTTACCGGAAGGTTTGCCGCGCGACCAGCGAAGTTACATCGAACGTGCTGCGAAAACAGAGTGAATTGATGTATGCTGCGCACCGAAAATCGCCCAGCCAAATAAAACAGGAGAACCGCATGGTCGAGCTGATCCCTTCCCAAGATGCTGTAATGCAGATTCTGAAGCGCACCGGAGCGTTTCGCGAGGGCCACTTTATTTACCCAAACGGAAAGCACTCGCCACACTATTTTCAGATGCCACTCGCCTTTCGCTACTACGACACGGCGCGCGTGCTGGCCGTCGCGCTGAGCCGCAAGTTTCGACTTGAGAAGGACATCTCGAGCCAGTTGCCGAAGGTTTCGGTTATCAGTCCGAGCTCAGGCGGTATTCCGGTCGCGTTTGGTGTGCGCGACGCGCTCAATGCCGAGCAGATCTACTGGGCTGAGCAGGAGCAGAACAAGCGCCAGTTTCGGCAGTATGTGAACCAGGGTGAAGTTAATCCGTGCATCATGGTGGACGACATCATTCGCAGTGGACACGCGATTGAAGAGACAATAGGGCTGGTGAAGTCGCTCGGTTCGAGGATCATCGGCTGCGGCGCGATCGTGCGTTTCGACACGGCGCCGGATGAAATCGAGGGCGTGCCGATCAAGTCGTTGATGGATTTCGATGTGAAGATGTACGAGAGCGATCAGGATTGTACGGAGTGTAAAGACGGGGTAACGCCCGAACACGTCCGCTTTTAAATTTCGTGCCGGTTGGCGAGCGCCTTATCCATCGTGACCTCATCAACATATTCGAGGTCGCTCCCGACCGGCATTCCCATCGCGATTCGCGTCACTCTCAGCCCGAGCGGCTTCAATAAGCGACTGATGTAGTTCGCCGTGGCTTCGCCTTCCGTCGTGGGATTGGTGGCGAGTATCACCTCGCGAACCGCGACTCCATCATTGTTTTCCGGTTTCAGGCGCGGCAGGAGATTGGCTAACTGGAGCTCGCTTGGTCCAATGTGGCGAATCGGTGAAAGACTCCCGTGCAAAACGTGATAGACACCCTTGAAACTCCGCGTCTTCTCCACCGCAACTAAACTGTGCGGCTCTTCAACTACACAGATCACTGAATGATCGCGCGTCGGAGACGCACAAAACCGGCACGGATCAACTTCAGTCAGGTTGTTGCAGACCGAGCAGAGAACGATCTTCTGTTTCACTTCACGCAGCGCCGCGATCAGCCGCTCGAGATCGGCCTCAGGCGCGCGCATGATATAAAACGCCAGCCGCTGCGCTGACTTGTGGCCAATGCTCGGCAGGCGCTTTAGCTCGTCGATTAATTTGGTGACTGGTTCGGCGTATTCCAACATCGCTGATCAATTAGCCAAACAAGCCGCCCAAACCCGGCGGTAACATCCCGCCCAGCTTGCCCTTCATTGCTTCATCAACTTTCCGGTTCGCTTCGTTAATCGCCGCGAGGATCATGTCCTGGAGCATCTCGACGTCGCCGTCCTTGACCGCTTCCGGATCGATCTTGAGCGCTACGATTTCATGATTGCCTTTCATCTGCACTGTTACGACGCCGCCACCCGCTGAAGCATCCACCAGCAGCTCATCCATCTCCTTCTGCATCTTCTGCTGCATCACCTGCGCCTGCTTCATCATCTGTTCGATGTTAAATCCACCCGGAAATTTCATCACTGCACCTCGCTAAGAAAAGTTTGAGTCATCCTACCTTAAATCGGTGTAATCTGCGTAATCTGTGGATACTGATATGACCCAAATCGATCGAATCCTGGAAGCACGCATCAACCTTTACTACGATTTGCGACCCGGCCCGAGCTCGCCGGCGCCGTTGCTGATCGCGTTGCACGGCTACGGCGCGAATAAACGTTACATGATGCGCGAAGCGGAGCTGATGGCGCCCGACCAATTCGCCATCGCGTCGCTGCAGGGGTTTCACCAGCACATGAGAGAACCGCGTGAAGCTGGTGGTCCAATGCGCTTCGGTTTCGGCTGGTTAACAAACTTTCGCACAGACGAATCGGTCGCGCTTCATCATCGCGCACTGATCGATTTGATCGAGACGCTGACTGAAGAAGGTTTCGCGGATCCAACGCGCGTTTTCCTGCTCGGCTTCTCGCAGTCGTGCGCGCTCAACTATCGCTTCGCTTTCACTCATGCCGATCGTTTGCGCGGAGTTGTTGGTATTTGTGGCGGCATTCCGGGCGATTGGGAAACCAGTCCGGCATATCGCAACGCCGACATCGATGTGTTCCATCTGACCGGGACGCGCGATGAGTTCTACACACCCGAGCGCGTGCGCGATTACGAGCGACAACTGAAGACACGCGCGCGCTCGGTGCAGTTCAGGAGTTATGACGCGACGCATGAAATTGTTCCCGAAATGCGTTCCGATGTGGTCCAATGGCTACAGTGAGTACACAAAAAGCACAAAAGAACAAAAGGCACAAAAAATCAGAAAAGCATTTATGTGCCTTTTGTCCTTTTGTGCCTTTTGTGTACTGAAGCGCGCCGATGAACACTGAAACCACCACTACTGCGCGCGAGGTTGAAGCTCGCAGTGCAGTTTTCAAAAAAGAGCTCGGATTATTTGATCTCGTTCTGACGCAGGTTGTTTTCGTCGTCGGAACCTTCTGGGTTGGTTGGGCGGCGCGGCTAGGCAGTCAGCAGAGCGCGTTCTGGATCCTCGCGATCGTCACGTTTTACGTGCCACTTGCGGTCGCCGTAATCTTCCTCAATCGCCTGATGCCATACGAGGGCGGGCTGTATCAATGGTCCAAGCTGGCGTTCAACGATTTCGTCGCATTCATGGTTGGGTGGAACCTCTGGGTCTTTGCCATCACGATCCTGGCCGGCACCGGACTGGTTGTGACCACAAACCTTTCTTACGCTATTGGACCACCGGCCGCATGGATTAGAGACAGCCGGACAATGATCATGCTGATCAGCCTTGTGCTGGTGTCGGCGATGGTTGCCGCTGCTACGCGCGGCCTGGCGCTTGGCAAGTGGGTCCACAATGTCGGCGGCGTCGTGCACATGATCACGTTTGCAGTCTTGATCCTGCTGCCGCTGTTTGCACTATCTCGCGCATTGGGCAGCCCCTACCAGCCGTTCGCTCTCCAGCTTCCAACCTTCTCTGAATACAACGTCAACGTCGGCAGCAAACTCGCTCTCGGCGCTTTGACAGGGTTCGAATACATTGCCATCGCGGCGGGTGAAACACGTTCACCGGCAAAGAACATTGCTCGTTCGGTAGTGATTTCAGCACCGATAATCGCCCTCATGTTCATTCTGGGTACGAGCTCAGTGGTCGCATTTATTCCACGCGATCACATTGATGTGATTGGACCGATTCCACAGGTGCTTTCAATCGGGTTCGGTTCGCTCGGCTGGGTCGGCGCTGTAGGTTCTATCGCGATTCTCGGTATCGCCGTTCGCACAATAGCCCTGATGAGTCTCTATTTTGTCGGCAACACGCGTCTGCCGATGGTGGCGGGCTGGGATCGTTTGTTGCCGGGATGGTTTAGCCGCTTGCACGCGAAGTACAAAACGCCAATCAACTCGATTCTATTTGTGGGCATAGTGACGTTGGTGATCGGTGGAGCAAGCCTGACCGGTGTACACGCGCACGAGGCGTTTCAACTGATCGACAATGCCGGCGGAGTTTTCTACGCATTGACGTACCTGGTCCTGTTTGCGATTCCGTTGTTTGGAATGAAAGCTCTGGGCGTCAAAGCGCCCTGGTGGCTCAAGATCGCGTGCGCATCAGGATTCATCGTCACTCTGATCTATATTCGTTACTCGATCGTACCGATTACGAATGTAGAAGATCTTCGGTCGTTTGGTTTGAAGGTCATCGTTACTGTCGTGATAGCCAATATCGTCGGCGTCGGGCTCTATGTCGTCAGAAAAAGAAAGTAAAACGTTAGCGGTTGTTAATTGTTCGCAGCTCGTAACGCTGGCTGGGCCGGCACGCCCGCGTGTTGGTCCGGAGTTGCGCGAGCTCAGCATCATTCCGAACGGGGGAATGTTTGTTCGCGACGGAGTGATTGAGAGTGTCGGCAGTCGAGACGAGATTGAGTTGTTGATCGACAGTGATACTGAAGTCGTGGACGCGCTTGGGAAGGTTGTGTTGCCGGGCTTTGTTGACGCGCATACGCATCCCGTCTTTGGCGGCACACGCGTCGAGGAGTTTGAAGAGCGCAGCAAAGGCGCGACGTACGAGGAGATCGCGGCGCGTGGTGGCGGCATCCAGTCGACTGTGAACGCGACTCGCGCGATGTATGAGGAAGTGTTGGCGTATGAGTGCTGGACTTACAGTGACTGGTTTCTGCGCTCCGGCACAACGACGATCGAGGCGAAGTCCGGCTACGGACTATCGCTCGAAGACGAGCTCAAGATCCTGCGCGTCATCAAACGACTCGGCAGTGAAACTCCTTTGCGTTACGTGCCGACTTTCCTCGGCGCGCACAGCATCCCGGCGGAATATCGCTCACGACGCGACGCGTACGTTTCGCTGATCATTGAAGAGATGCTGCCGGCAGTTCAGGAGGAGAAGCTCGCGGAATTTTGCGACGTGTTCTGTGAGCAGAAAGTTTTCACTACAGACGAAGCGTGGAAGATCCTGACGGCAGCGCGTTGTCACGGAATGGGCTTGCGAATTCATGCAGATCAGTTGTCGCTTTCAGGGGGCGCACAACTGGCGGCGGAACTGGGAACAGTGACTGCCGATCATCTCGAACATACAGACGCAGCCGGCATCGCCGCATTGAAAAAGGGCGGTGTACAGCCCGTTTTGTTGCCGGGTTCGGTTTACGCGCTCGGATCGACGCGCTATCCGGCGGCGCGCGAGATGATCGATGCTGGTTTGGCGGTCGTGCTTGCGACTGACTTCAATCCCGGCTCTTCTCCCACACCTTCGATTCCAATGATCCTCTCCATCGCATCAACGCATATGAAGATGACACCGGCTGAAGGAATCACGGCGGTGACGATCAATGCTGCGTACAGTTTGAATCGCGGCGCGCAACTCGGTTCCCTCGAAGCCGGAAAGATTGCAGACTTCGTAATTCACGACTGCAACGACTATCGCGAGCTCGCTTACTTCTTCGGTATAGAACACCCGTCGAGCGTGTATGTTCACGGAAAAATAACTGGTTGACGCTCGCGCCTTCGTATCTTATTATCGTTGCAACACTGGAAAGGAGGTGATTCTAAAATTTATGAGTTCTTATCACAGTGAGGTGGCTGCGGCCTGACCTCTGAACCAGCTAACCGTTAGGATTCTGGTTCCGAAGTCTCACTGCATAGTGCTCCTCCTTTTCGGAAGTTGCACACAGTAGCCATCAGGCCAATCCCAACAGTTCACCGAAGCCGTCCACGGCGTATCGTCGTGGACGGCTTTTTCTCTCTGCGGCTCTCTGCGTATCTCTGCGCCCTCTGCGTTGAAATAGCCCCTTTAACGCAGAGAGCGCAAAGATACGCAGAGAACACAGAGAAAATCGCAAAAGGTTGAAAGATAAAACTCCGCCACTCGTGTTTATCTGCACTAGTGGCTCACGAGTTTTTGTGGCAAGCTGCTGCCGAGAGGGGCGACTTGTCAACCTCAGAATCTCCCGTTTTTCATGACCCCCACGGCCGCCGCTGGCGGCGCGTGCGTCGTATATGGCTTGCACTCTCAGTGCTCGTCACGGCGCTCGCAGTGATTTTCATCGCGAGTGTGTTTGCGAATCCGGTGCTTCCCAGCTTTAACCTGCGCCCGATCCCAAACCTGCCGCGCACGACAGACCTGAAACCGAAGGCCCCAAATCTTCCCGCGAACCCGAGCGAACAAAAAGCAAAGAAAGCCCAGGCCGAGCTGCAACACGCGCTCGCGATGACCAAATACGTCGTGCCAGGTAAGCGCCGCTCGCGTATTCCCGTCGTTCCCGCTCCACCAACAGTTCCGGCGCCCGTTGTTCCCGCAACGCGCCCGCTGTCAGTCGGCTTCTTTATCAACTGGGACGAGTCGAGCTACGAATCACTCAAACGCAATCTCGATCATCTTGATTGGGTCGTCGCGGAGTGGTCGCATTTGCAAGACGGCCCGAACCCGCTCGCCACTGACGTTCACATTCCCGCGCTGAACTGGATCCGCGTCACGCGACCCGAAGTTCGCATCCTGCCGATGGTGCAGAATGTTTGGGACGATAAGTGGCAAAGCGATCTGCTCGCGCGCACCATCGCTGACGAGCCACACCGCCGCACGCTCATCAACGCGCTCACGTCGTTCGTGCAGGAGAACAACTTCGCGGGCATCTGCGTCGACTTCGAAGAGCCGCCCGCATCCGCGCAGGCCAACCTGCTCACGTTCATGCAGGAGCTGCACACGACGTTTGCCGCGAAGGGCTTGTTAGTCGTGCAGGCCGTCCCTTTCGACAATCCTGACTGGAACTACAAAGCCTACTCCGCCGCGAACGATTATCTGATCCTGATGGCTTACGATCAGCACTGGACCGGCAGCGACGCGGGCCCGGTCGCCGCGCAGGACTGGTTTGAACAGAACCTCATCAAGCGCATGCACGAGCTCGATTCCACGAAGACGATCATCGCGCTGGGCAACTACGGCTACAACTGGAGCGACGCCAGCAGCACCGCCGACGAAGTCACATTTCAGGAAGCGCTGATCAGCGCGCGTGAGTCGAGCGCGGCGCCGACTTTCGACTCAGCCTCGCGCAATCCTTACTTCGAATATGACGAGGAAGATCAGTCGCATCACAAGGTGTGGTTTCTCGATGGTGTAACGGCTTACAACCAGATGCGCGCCGCGAGCGGCTACAAGCCGGCGGGTTTCGGAATCTGGCGTCTCGGGTCTGAAGATCCGTCAGTGTGGTCCATCCTCGGCACGCAGAACAGCTCGCCTGACGCACTGCGCACGATCAACTACGGTTACGAAGTCGATTTCGAAGGCAATGGCGAGCTGTTGAAAGTGATGTCGCGGCCGCAGAAGGGCGCGCGCGATCTGGGGACGGACGCGAACGGGTTTATCAACTCGGAACAATTCACGGCGTTGCCGTCGTCGTATGTGGTGCAGCGAACTGGCGATCGACCCGGCATGCTGGCGCTGACGTTTGACGATGGTCCTGATCCGCGCTGGACGCCCGCGATCCTCGACATTCTCAAGAAAGAAAACGTTCCCGCAACCTTCTTCATCATCGGCAAGAACGGCCAGGCGTATCCCGATCTCGTGCGACGCATCACCGAGGAGGGTCACGAGATCGGTAACCACTCGTTTACGCATCCGAACCTCGGCGAAATTCCGTTGTCGTTGACTGAGCTCGAACTGAACGCGACGCAGCGACTGATCGAATCGGTAACCGGCCGTTCGACTGTGCTGTTTCGTCCGCCATATTTCGGCGACGCGGAAGCTGACAAACCGCAGGAAGTTGAGCCCGCGCTCGTCGCGCAGAACCTCGGTTACGTCATGGTTGGCGTGCGTATCGATCCTGACGACTGGCAGCTTCCAGTCACGGCAGATCAGATCGTTCAGCGCACAGTCGATCGCGCGACTGACACGAATCCCGAAACACGCGGCGAATGCATCCTGTTGCACGACTCAGGTGGCGATCGATCGGCAACAGTGGAAGCGTTGCCGCGTTTGATTCACGAGTTGAAAGCACGCGGGTTTAAGTTTGTTCCGGTTTCGGAGCTCGGCGGGTTCTCGCGAGATCAGGTGATGCCGGTGATTCCGCCGAACCAACGCGTCTTTACTCGCGCCGACGCGATCGCGTTTTTCTTTTTATCGACGGGAAGCTGGTTGTTGCAGTGGGTCTTTTTGATCGGAATCATGCTCGGTCTCGCGCGGTTGTTGTTTATCGGATCGCTTGCGGTCGCACAGTGGTTCAGATCTTATCGACGCGAGCGCATTCACGCGGGCAGCGATTACGCGCCGTCTGTTTCGATCATTGTGCCCGCGTACAACGAACAGCTCGTGATCGAAAACACGATCCGCAGTCTGCTCGCTTCTGATTATCCCGCTTACGAGATCATCGTCGTGGACGACGGCTCGCAGGACGCCACGAGCAAAGTCGTCGCTGAAAAATTCGCCGGCGACGAGCGTGTGCGGTTGTTCACCGTTCCGAATGCGGGCAAGGCAGCGGCGCTCAACACCGGTCTGCGACACGCGCGCGGCGAGATCATCATTGCGCTCGATGCGGACACGTTGTTTGCGCCGCAAACAGTCGGCGCGCTCGCGCACAGGTTTTACGACAAACATCTCGGCGCGATTGCAGGGAATGCGAAGGTTGGCAATCGCGTGAACCTCGTGACGCGCTGGCAGGCGCTCGAATACATCACCGCGCAGAACATGGACCGTCGCGCGTTCGCGAGTTTGAATTGCATCACGGTCGTGCCCGGTGCTGTCGGTGCGTGGCGCAGGGATCTTCTCATGGAAGCTGGTGGATTTCCGTCAGACACGCTCGCTGAAGATCAGGACCTGACGCTGCGGATACGGCGAATGGGTTACAAGATTGGTTACGAAGAGAGCGCGGTCGCCTGGACTGAAGCGCCACACAATCTTCGGACGCTTGCGAAGCAGCGATTCCGCTGGGCCTACGGAACGTTGCAGTGCATGTGGAAACATCGCGACGCCCTATTGCGGCCGCGTTATGGCGCGCTCGGATTTGTGGCGATGCCGAACGTTTGGATCTTTCAGATACTGTTTCCGCTGATCTCGCCGGTCATGGATTTGATGTTGATCTATGTGCTCATCTCGAGCGCGATCGATCGCTGGCAACAGGGACCGGAATACTCGTCGACAAACTTACAGCAGGTGATTCTTTACTACGCGTTGTTCCTCGCGATCGATTGGGTGTCGGCGTGGTTTGCGTTTTTGCTGGAGCGGCGTGAGCGCTGGAGTTTGTTGTGGTGGTTGTTCCTGCAGCGCTTCTGCTACCGGCAGGTGATGTATTACGTGATGATCAAGTCAGTGGCGATGGCGATTCGGGGGCCGGTGGTTGGGTGGGGCAAGCTCGAAAGGAAGGCGACGGCCGAGGCTGGGCCGTGAGTTGTGGACAGGATTTACAAGATTTTCAGGATTAACAAGACTCTAATCCTGTGAATTCTGTAAATCCTGTAATCCTGTCTAAAACTGACATGTCCACCAAGAAGCGCTGGTTTATTTACGCTTTTTTAATTGTCATCGCGCTCAGCTTCCGCCTATTCATCGCACTACGTCTGCCTAATGACGAGCCGGACGACGGGCGCGTCTATTCACAGATCGCGCGCAATATCCTCGAACAGCACGTCTACTCGATCGAGAGCCAGGCGCCTTACACGCCCACGTTGATCCGGCTTCCCGGTTATCCGCTCTTCGTCACCGCGATCTATTCAGTTTTTGGTCATGGGAACAACACGGCGGTGCGCGTTGCGCAAGCTGTGATTGATACCGGCACGTGTATCCTGATCGCGCTCGTTGCTTTCGTATGGTCTGAGCGAAGGCGCCGCGCGGCGTTAATCGCGCTTGCCCTTGCTGCGGTGTGCCCGTTCACAGCGATCTACGTCGCGACAATCCTCACCGAAGTGGCGACAAACTTTCTCGCCGTCGCGATGGTGCTCACCGCAACGTTCGCGTTCAAAGCGACGACAAGAAAACGAGCGATCATGTGGTGGATCGCTACTGGTTTGCTTGCCGGCATCAATGTCTTTTTCCGCCCGGACAGCGGTCTCTTTGCCGCAGCCGTTGGCCTCACGCTGATGCTTCCGGCACTTTCAGGTTTTAAAAAATTTCGCGAAGCGACGCTCTACGCTGCCATCTTTTCGATAGCTTTCTGTCTCGTGCTCGTGCCGTGGACCATTCGCAATCGACGCCTCTTCCACGTGTTTCAGCCGCTCGCCCCGGCCCATGCGGAGATGCCGGGCGAGTTTGTGCCGCGTGGTTATCTACTATGGGTGCGAACGTGGCTCGACGATCAGCGCTACGTAGCTCCGGCGCTCTGGGCGATGGATACGCGGCAGATCCACGTCGAGGATTTTCCCGCGCGCGCGTTCGACACGAAGGAAGAGCGCGATCGCGTCGCCGCGTTGTTTGAGAAATACAATCACCCGGACGGCGACGAGGAGGCTGACGAACAACAATCCGCCGATGATCAGAGCGATCAGGACGATTCCTCCGGTGACGACGAGGACCAGCCTGAAGAAGAGCCGGAGCCGGAGGAACATCCCGAGCCGCCGGATTCAAATGTCGAGATGACGCCCGAGATCGATGCGGGCTTCGCGCAAATCGGGCAGGAACGAGTCGCGCATTCGCGGCTTCGTTACTACGTGGTGTTGCCGTTGAAGCGTGCGATGACGCTTTGGTTCGACACACACTCGCAGTACTACCCGTTCAACGGCGAGCTGTTGCCGCTGGCAGATCTCGATTACGACATTCACCAGCAGTACTGGTTGCCGCTGTTCGCCGGGTTGACAGGTGTTTATACGCTGTTGGGCGTGATTGGCGGATGGTTGTTGTGGCGCTCGCGCGATAGTTATGCGCGAAGGTGGCTACTGCTCGCGGCGCTGATGATCTTTTTGCGGCTGGGATTTTTTGCGACTCTCGAAAACCCCGAGCCGCGCTATACGGTTGAGCTGTTTCCGTTTTTGATTATTTTGGGCGCCGTGGGTTTAGCGACAGTCTTTAGACAGGATTTACAAGATTGTTCAAGATAAACATGTAAATCATGGAAAATCTTGTAAATCCTGTAAACGACTTACTCGGGTGTCGGCGATGCGACCGGCTGCTCCGACGGCGGCACCACCGCGGGGTTTGGCGTGTCGGTCGACGAGTGAAGGTGAATCGCTTTCCAGGCGTTGCCGATGCGTTTGAACACGAGTGTCATCCGGCCCGAAACGGTTTCCGGCGCGCCTTTGTAAGTTTGCGACTGCTTCCACTGGCACGTAACCAGCGCACCGGTAGTTCCAAGCATCGTCACTGACACATCGCGCACGTCGAGCTTCACGTCTTTGATCTCGGGATATGAGCTCTCGCGATTCTTCTTCACCTGTTCCCAACCCTTTGTAACGGAGCCGTTGTAGTTGAAGAGATTGAGCCGCGGGTTGTTCCAGTAAGTGCTCATGACCTCGTTGACGCTCGCGTGCCTGATGCCGTCGAGGAGGGTGTTGAATGCGGCGAGCACGCCTTCGGAGCCGGGTTCCTGGGCCGTTGATGCAGGCGCCTTCTTTGGAGCAGGAGCAGGAGTAGGAGTAGGAGCAGGTGTCTCCGCTCGGTTCGTGTTTGTCTTTCGCTGCCGCTCGGTAGTGGTTGAAGAATTTGAATTCTGAGCAACAACAACTCCGCACATCAAAACAAGCAACGCAAATACTTTAAGCATCAATTGACTCCTTACCACGGTATTCCGCTTCTTAGCCTTTGCACCGATGCGTCGCGGCCAATTACATCGAAGATCTCGAACATCGATGGTCCAACAGCCTGACCGGTGAGCATCGTGCGCGCTCCGTTTATCAGCAACCCAGCCTTCACACCAGCTTCGTCGGCAAACGCGCGCAACGCTGCTTCCGAAGTCTCGATGTTGAACGGCTCGACAGTCTCCAGCTTATCAGCAAGTCCGCTCAGCAACTCTCGCAAGCGCGGCTCCTTGCGCAGGTTCTTGTTGACGGCGGTTTCATCGAAGTCGAAATCGTCAGAGAAATACGCGCGACCCTGCCCTGAAAAATCTTTCAACGTGAAATAACGCTGGCGAATCAGATCGACAGTCTTACGAAACCACTCGTTATCGTCGTCATCATACTCTTCGCGCCAGAGTTTGCTCGCACGTAGCTCCGCTTTCACCATCGGCAACAACTCGTCGAGCGGCATCGTGCGAATGTATTCCGCGTTCATCCAGAGTGCTTTGTCGTCGGTCCAGCGACGCGGATCGTTCTCCTGGAAGTTGAAGATGGCATTCGCGCGACCGATGCCTTCGAGAGAGAAGTACTCGACCAGCTCCTCTTTGCTGAGCACTTCTTTTCCTTCCGGCGGCGCCCAGCCAAGCAGGGCGAGAAAGTTGCGAAAGGCCGCCGGCACAAAACCACGATCGCGATACGTCGTGAGGGAAACGACCTCGCCGTGTTTGCGTTTCGACAGCTTGCCTTTGTTCGGCGCGAGTATCAGCGGCAGATGCGCAAACCGCGGCACTGTCGCGCCGAGTGCTTCGTAAAGCAGGATCTGCTTGTGTGTGTTGGTGAGATGGTCCTGGCCGCGGATCACGTGCGTGATGCCCATCGAGATGTCGTCGATCACGACTGACAGGTTGTAGAGCGGATGACCATCAGAACGAAGCAGCACGAGATCCTCGATCTCCGCGTGGTCGCGCTCCTGCGGGCCGTAGACGATGTCGTCGAACCTGGTTTGCCCTTCGGGCGCAACTTTCAGACGCACCGCAAACGGCTCGCCTGCGGCTGCGCGCCGATCGGATTCTTCTTTCGGCAGATCGCGATACGGGTTGCGGCGCTGGTCCGTGTTGGCGCGCGCGCGTTCGGCGATGTCTTCTTTTACTGAGTTGTCGGCGCGTTGCTCTTTCGGCGTGAAGTCGCGATACGCCTTACCTTCTTCGAGCAGGCGATTGGCGGCGGCGCGATGCGCGGGCGCGTTGGCTGACTGGAAGACGAGATCCTCGTCGTAGTCGAGCCCGAGCCACTCGAGACCTTCAATGATCGAGCGGGTTGACTCATCGGTTGAGCGCTGGAGATCGGTGTCTTCGATGCGGAGAAGAAACTTGCCGCCGGTTTTCCGTGCGTAGAGCCAGTTGAACAGGGCCGACCGGGCAGCGCCGATGTGCAAGTAGCCCGTGGGTGATGGTGCGAAGCGAACGCGAACTGACATTCTGAGCGGAAATAACTGGCGGAGATGACAGGATTCGAACCTGTGAAGGGCTTTTGACCCTTAACGGTTTAGCAAACCGCCGCCTTCAGCCACTCGGCCACATCTCCGTGCCCCAAACAGGCGAAGACCAATTCTAGTCGCGAGCCGCGGATTGTCAA
>Ga0207710_10001138_pt1 | contig 13552 bp, 11 predicted proteins | sample KBSS24metaG_FD_184400 | JGI IMG/M metagenome (GOLD analysis project Ga0207710, IMG submission 184400) | Switchgrass rhizosphere microbial communities from Kellogg Biological Station, Michigan, USA - KBS S2-4 metaG (SPAdes) (version 2) | ecosystem: Host-associated > Plants > Roots > Rhizosphere...
GCGCTGATCGCGCTGTTCATCCCGGGCCGGCGCGCCATCGACACCGCGACGCCCGTCGTGCCGCGCCAGCGCGAGCTGGAGACACGGGCGCAGCTGCAGACCCACAGATGACCGGCGAGGGGCGGCGTTGTATGCCGGTGGTGAAGCTGGTGGTGGCTCCGGTGAACAGCGCCAGCACCGCCACTCCCAGCCCGCCGCCGAACTGCCGGATCGAGCTCTGCCCCGTGGCCGAACGGCCACATCCAGGCTGTCGGCATCGACGCCGCGGGCCGGCCGGCAGTATCGCTACCACGACGACTGGCGCCGGCAGCGCGACGCGGCGAAGATCGACCGGGTGGTGAAGGTCGCCGCCCGGCTGCCGAGGCTGCGCGGACGCATCGAGAAGGACCGCGCGCGCCCACGCCGAGCCGGGAGCGGGTGTTGGCCGCCGCCGCCCGCCTGCTCGACGTCGGGTTCTACCGGATCGGCGGCGAGGAGTCCGCAGCGCAACGACTCCTACGGCGTGCGGTGACCGGCCGGACGGCGCCGGGCCCGGTGGGATGAGGGCGCGGCGCCGTCGGTGCGTGGTGGCGGGATCATGGCTTGGCGGCGCGGATGGCATCGGCCAGGGCGGTGGTGGGGCGGCCGAGCAGCGTCTCCAGGTCGGTCGTCGGCACGTCTAGTTCGCCGCGGGCGATCGCTGCGTCGAGGCCCGCGACGAAGGCCGCCGTGCCCTCGTCGAGGCCCGCGTGCTCGCGCAGCGTGGCGGCGTACTCGGCCTCGGGCAGATCCTGGTAGGTGACGGTCGTGCCGGTGACCCGGGTGATCGTGGCGGCGAGCTCGGCCAGCGTGTACGACGGGCCGCCCAGCTCGTACGTCGCGCCCTCGTGCCCGTCGCCGGTGAGGACCGCGACCGCGGCGGCGGCGTAGTCGGCCATCGTCGCGCCGGCGACCCGTCCGTCCCCGGCGGCACCGACGATCACGCCGGTGGCGAGGTGACGAGCCAGGTCCCGGGTGTAGTTCTCGATGTACCAGCTGTTGCGCAGGAACGTGTACGGCAGACCGGACGCGGCGATCACCTGCTCGGTGGCGCGGTGCTCGTCCGCGAGGCTGATCGAGCTGGTGCCGGCGCGCACGATGCTGGTGTAGGCGATCCGCGCGACCCCGGCCGCCTTCGCCGCCTCGACGACGTTCGTGTGCTGAGCGATCCGCCTGCCCACCTCGCTTCCGGAGACGAGGAGCAGCGTGTGCACACCGGCCAGCGCCGCGGTGAGCGTCTCGGGCGCGTCGTAGTCGCCGAGGCGGACGTCCACACCGCGGGCCGCGAGGCCGGCCGCCCGCTCCGGTGCGCGGGCGAGGCCGACGAGGTCGGACGGGGCGACGCCGGCGGCCTGCAGCCCGTCGATGACGAGCGGAGCGAGGTGTCCGGTGATGCCGGTGACGGCGAGGGATCCCATGGTGGCTCCCGTGTCGTGGATGTGGTTAGTGCCCACGGAGTGTATGGCACTAACTGTTCAACAGTACTTTCACCTCGCGTGGAGGCCGCCGTACCCTGGAGCCATGACCACGGTGCGTGCCTCCGGCTCCCAGGGCGTGCCGGCGATCAGCGACGAGCTGGTCAGTGACGTGTTCAGCCGGAACTGTCCGTCCCGGTCGGCGCTGGAGGATGTCGCGAGCAAGTGGGGCATCCTCGCGATGCTCGCGCTCGGTGAAGGCGGCTACCGCTTCAACGCGCTGCGGCGGCGGGTGGAGGGCGTCAGCGAGAAGATGCTGTCCCAGACGCTGCAGGCCCTGGAGCGTGACGGGATGGTCGTGCGGTCGGTGGTCACGACGATCCCGCCCCGGGTCGAGTACTCGTTGACCCCTCTCGGTGCCCGGGTTGCCGAGCGGCTGCGGGCGCTGGCCGACCTGTTCGAGGACTCCATCGACGAGATCACCCACGCCCGCGCCGCCTACGACACGGAGCACGAGGTCTGACGCATGACCCGCGACATCCAGATCACCTTCGACTGTGCGGACCCGGCGCGGCTCGCGGCCTTCTGGGGCGAGGCCCTCGGCTACCGTCCGCAGGACCCGCCCGCCGGCTTCGCATCCTGGCAGCAGGCCCTGGCGGCGATGGGTGTCCCGCCCGAGCGCCATGGCGATGCCGCGGCGGTGGTCGACCCGACCGGCTCCGGTCCACGGCTGTTCTTCCAGCGGGTCCCGGAGGGCAAACGGGCCAAGAACCGCGTGCACCTCGACGTACGCGCCGCGCCCGGGCTTGAGGGCGAGGCGCGGATGGCGGCCCTGGAGCGGGAGGCGGAACGACTTGTCGGCCACGGCGCCACCCGACTGCATCGCCACGAGCCGACCCCACCGCACGCCGGCCACATCGTGATGGCCGACCCCGAGGGCAACGAGTTCTGCCTCGACTGAACTGCGTACTGCGCGTGGGCACCGACCTCCGCCTGCTTCAGTGAGCCTTTCCGCGCAACGACTCGTGACGGTTAGTGATCTCTGATGTGTTGTTCGTGTAGTGGCCGTTCAGGTGGTGCGGCGGTGGTCCGTGTGGATGAGCACGAGGGCCGCCTTGGCGATGAGGCCGATCTTCCAGGGGTCGAGGCTGACGTTCCGGAGCGCCTTGACGTGCTTCAGGAGCGCGTTCGCGCGTTCACCGACGGCCCGTAGGGCGTTGTGGATCCTGTTGTGTTTCTTCTGGTCGTCGGTGAGCGTTCCGCCTTTGGGTGTCTTGAACGGCACCGTGACCGTGCCCTGTAGCCCTTCGTAGCCGAGATCAGCGAACGTCTCGCCGCCGATCCCGCGGAAGTCGTCCAAGGCGTCGTCGATGTCCTGGGCACGCGCGGCGGTCGTGTCGTGCTCGCGGCCGGGGCGGACGTCGGACACCCACAGGATCCAGCCGTCGTCCGGGGCGGAGACGACCTGGACGTTGCCGCCGTGGTGGTGGTGGTGCTTCCCCGACCACCACAGATCGACGTTTTTCGTCGGGCCGGGCGTACGGACCCGGTCGGTCTCGATCAGCGTGCCGTCCACGATGACGTGCCCGTGGCCGGCGAGTTTCGCGGCGAGCAGGACGTTGTGCAGGTCAGGGGCCTGCGCGGCCAGGACCCGGATCCCCTCGTGAAGGTAGTCGTAGCCGGTCGACTTCTTGATCCCGTGGTCGACGATCAGTTGGGCGACCCGGGTGGCGTCGGCGAACCAGCGCAGCACGAGCACCGCCTGCTCACGGCTCGTGAGCTTCCGCGTCCCCTTCCGCGTACCGCGGCAGACACGCTCCGCTTCCAGCAGGCCGGTGACGAACTCCGCGTAGACCTCGGCGAGGGTGTCGAACAGCAACCGCGATCCGGTCGCGAGCACCTGCGGCGCTGACACCCGCGCCCGCGCAGCCGCCGGTGGCGGGGCGGACTCGGGAAACAGTCCACCGTCTTCGCAGGCGCCCTCGGCAGGCGTGATCAGGCGGGCCTGGCGTGGGGTCGGCTCCACACCCAGGTCGAGCTCGGCCTGCGCGGTGTCGGCGAGCAGCTCACGGGCCCGTTGCACCAGCAGCCCGAGCTCGGCCTCGGTGTGCGCGGACCCGACATGAGCCACGATGCGCCGACGCCCTTCGGTGTACTCGGCGACCTGCACCGCGGTCGCACCCGAGGCCGTCCGCACCCGCCTCACCCATGCCACCAGCCGAGCGTAGAGCACCAATTTAGTGCCTCAAACCACCACCGGCGAGCAGCATCACCGCAGCTCAGCAGCTGGCACCGCCCCGATCCAAGCAGAGGTGGCAGAAGTCAGGGCTCCTGGAGCACTGTCGCAGTACTGGCCAGCGGCGCGGGACGTCCTGACACCCGCGCCTGCCAGGTTGCGGCTCAGCCGCTCACCATCATCGCGCCGCCGTCGATGGCCAGCAGCTGGCCGGTGATGAATCGCGATCCCTCGCCTGCGAGGAATACGAGCAGTGGCGCCAAGTCGCGGAGCGGATCGCCAAGGCGGCCGCCCAGGGGGATCACCGCCTGCAGTTGCTGATCGAGAATAGTGCCACCTTCTGGGCCGAGGAACTCGCGCAATCGCTGGGCCCCGCGGGTTTCCACCGCCGGCGCCACCGCGTTCACCGTCACCCCGCAGTATCCCCAGGCCTTTGCCGCGCTGCGAGTCCACGCCTGGACCGCCGCCTTGGTAGCGGAGTAGGTGGCGGCGATGGGATTTCCAAAGACGCCTTCCGAGGAGCCGAGGTTGATGATCCGGCCGCCGCTGTTCCGCATCACCTCGAAGGCGGCCTGGTTGGTGAACACGGTTGCCTTGAAGTTCGTGGCGAGCAAGAAATCGAGATCGTCTTCGCTGATCTGGTCCGGGGCTCCCGGCTGCCAGGTGCCGGCCGCGTGCAGCAGGACGTCGAGGCCGTCGAACTCCTTGGCCACCTCGGCGACGGTGCCGTGCACCTGGTCGCGAGACCGGACATCGCACTGCCACCACTTGGCGGCCGCCTGCAATTCCGCTGGAACGGCTGTCTCATTGTAGGTAGCCGCCACGACCGCACCATGCGAACTGAACGCCTCGACCGCGGCAGCGCCGATTCCCGTTGCGCCACCGGTGACGAGAATACGCCGGCCATCGAGCGCGCTCACCGTGAAGCCGCCTCGAACGCGGTCTTTCCCTCGACTCGTCCAGCCATCGCCACGTCCTTTAGTGCAGAGTTCGACCTCTTTGACGGATCCACGGTTTTTGAGGATACACGATCCCGCGTTCTACAGATAGGTGTGTTGGCGGTGTCGTCGGCGCCGGCGACCAGCGCGGGTTCTGGTGTTCTGGTAACCCTGCCGGCAGGCGCGGCTCAGCGGGGACCGATGTCGAGGGCCTCGCCCCTCGGATCAGGCCCAACGCCGGCGGCGCGACCGGTCCTCGCAAGGCCGATGAAGCCATTCGGAGATAGGGCCGAAACCGGGCGGCCGATCCGCACACAAACCGGCAAGGCAACGACAGGTCCGCCGGTGATCGCGACGATCCTGCCGCGACGGGAATTTCAGTCCGAGGCCGGAAGAGTCTTTGGTTTGCCCAGTTGCAGCGGCTCACCGTACAGGGCGAGTGCACCACGCCCCTGACGGGTACAAAGCACTTCTACCAGTTCGCCTCGTGCCCGGTACCGCTTTCCCAGCAGGGTTCGATCTGCGGCCGGGTCGCCCTGTGCCACGCTTCTCCGTCCGGCGTCTTCGGCGGGAATCATGGCCGCTCCAGCACAGGTGAGGGCACCTGTTGAAATCGATCCCATTGTTATGACGACCTCGGTGTTGCACGCGACACTGCACAGCCGGGTTCCGGGTCCGAACTCCGCCATCAGATGACCTCGCGTTCCCGAAGACGCGCGATCTCGTCCCATCCCATACCGAGCACTTCAAAGGCGCGCCGGGCTGCCCGCCGCGGCCCCGCTGCCCACCCCCACTCGCGCGGGACTTCTTCGGTTTCGGTTCCGGCCTGCCCGGCTGGCCGTCCCTCGACGACGGATACGAGGAGTTGTCGCTGTTGCGCGACACGAGGTGTTCCAGCCGGCGAGCTCGTCGATCACAGCGGTGATGGGAGATGATGACATCGGCGGGCACGGCCTTCCCTGACGAACATGAAGCTTCGAGAACTCCATGATCGGCAGGGGGTCGTGCCTGCCGTGCATCTACCTCCGGCGTGTCGCCGATATCCGTCCAGGTCAGGCCATGCACCGGCCGATGCCGAGAATGATCAACTTGGTCTATCGACTACGAAATGGCCCTGGGGTTCCTTCGGGTCGTCGGGGTGGGGAGGCCCGCGGTCAGGTGCGGGCGGGCAGGGCCTGGATCCGGGCGGCCATCGCGACGATCTCGTTCGCCCAGGGCCAGGTCACGGGACGCGGACCTCACGGCGCCGGCCGGAGCGGACGATCCGCGCGGCGACGTGCAGGACCCGGTAGCGCAGCGTCCTCGGCTCGGCCCTCGCCAGGTCTCCGTCGAGCGCGAGCAGGCGCAGCCAGGCGAGCAGGTCACAGGCCAGGGCGACCGCCACACACCACCCCTGGTTGATCTTCTTGAGCTTCGACGGGAGGCGACGAAGTCCGGTGTCCGTCCCACATCGGATGAACCCCTCCACCCGGGCCTGCAGACGGTGGACGGCCTCCAGGAACGGGACCTGGTGGCCCTGGGGCAGGTTCGTCGCGGTGACCTGGAACCGGAACCCCGCGTGCTGCTCGAACAGGGAGAGCTGCGCGCCGGGCGATGGCCGCTCACGCCGCGCGACCAGGCGCAGGCTTTTCGGCCACTTCTGGTGCGGTCGCCGTCCGGGCCTTCGCGTAGCAGGCCGGTCAGCTCCGCGACCTGCCCGTTGCGGCGCGGTTCGCCGTTGGTGCGCACCGAGGCCGCCCACGCCTGCTCGGGGACCACCGAGCGGACCCGCTCGTCGACGTCGAACCCGACGGCATAGTAGAGGGTCCGCTCGGGGTGGTCGGGGTCGTTGCCGAGCCGGTCGAGGTAGCGCACGAGGGCGTGGCTCGATCCGGCGCCGTCGACGGTGACCAGCAGCCGGTCGCGGTAGCGGGCGGGGAGCTGGGCGATCGCGGCGTCGAGGACCTCGAGGTGGTCGTCAGCGGTGTTCGACCCGGCGTTGCCGGGCCGGAGCTTCAGCACGAGGCACTCGCCGGTGTTGTCGCACCATACGGTCAGCAGATGATGACCGTAGGTCTTCTTGAATGTCCCCGCTGCGTCTTCTTTGTCGCTGTGCGCGATGACGATGGTGGCGTCGACGCGCAGGACGACGAACTCGCCGAGGTCGGTCCCGGCGACCGTCGAGGGCGGGATGCGGCCGTGGCGGGCGGCGATCTGCTCCCAGACGTGCGCGCGGACCGCCGCGCGGCCGTCGGCGATCTCGCCGAGCCGGGTGGAGGCCTCCGCGAGCACCCGCCAGCCGGTCGCGGCCGAGGCGACTGGGCCGAAGAGTTCCTGCTGGTCGGCGAGGGTGTCGAGGTCGCGCAGCCGGGTCCCGCCGTCGGCGATCGTGACGGCGAGGTCCGCCAGCACCCGGCCGCGGCTGAGGCCCGGGTAGCTGGTCGTGCCGGCGAGCGCGCCCGACAGCGCGGCGGGCAGGCCGATGCGGTCCAGGAGCATCCGAGCGCCGGCCGTGCCGGAACGACTGGTGATCCCGGTCCCACCGACGGTGACGAACATACCGGCCGACCCCTGCGTAGAATTCACCTGCGAGGTGCTCCTGATCTTGCGGACTTTTGGGCCTCAGATACCCGTATTGTCCCAGGTCAGGGGCACTTTGCTGTGTCCGGGGTCTAGATCAACCAGGAACTAGCTGAATACTCCAGGCTAGTTGTGGTGTGGCATGGCGCGGCGCCGGCAACGTCGGGGTCGTCGCCTCGGGACACTACATTCCGATATACCGACACCTACCTGACCGACCCGGCGGGATACGACCTCGACCCGGCGCTGGTCAGGGCCGCCGGGGTCTTCCACACGCCGCCCGGGTCGGCGATCTTCAACGCGTTCGCGGACAGCGCCCCGGACCGATGGGGCCAGAACCTCATGCGGCGCGAGGAGCGCGAACGGGCTCGCGTCGCCGCGACGACGCCTCGTACCCTTTGCCAGGCCGACTTCTTGCTCGGCGTCCGCGACGACACCCGCCAGGGTGCTGTCAGGTTCCGCCAGCCGGGAGACGCCACGTACTTTTCGACGCACCGGCACGCGGTCCCACGGCTGATCGACCTGGGCCGGCTTATGCGAGCAGCCGACCGCCTGCGCGCGGAGGGCGATGTCCACCGCGACCTCGCCGACCTCATCGACGCGGGTAGCTCGCTGGGTGGCGCGCGTCCCAAGGCAGCGGTGCGGGACGCGTCCGGGCGGCTCTCGATTGCCAAGTTCCCGCGTTCGGACAGTGACGAATGGGACGTGGCTGCGTGGGAGGAGGTACAGCTGAGGCTCGCTCGCCGTGCGGGGCTCCGCGTCGCGGAGTCGGAACTGATGACCGTCGCCGGCCGGCACGTACTGGTCCTGAGCCGATTCGACCGCGTCGGTGCGCGGCGTCTGGGGTTCACGAGCGCCCTGACCATGCTCGAGGCATCCGACGGGGACGGTCGCAGCTACCTCGAGATCGCCGAGGTGATCGAACGCCACTCGCCGCGAGCTGACGCCGACCTGTGCGAGCTTTACCGGCGAATCCTGTTCTCCATCCTGACCGCGAACACTGATGACCATCTTCGCAATCACGCGTTCCTGCGCGAGCGGGACGGCTGGGCGCTCTCTCCTGCCTACGATCTCAACCCCAATCCGGACAACCCGGACAGGCTGAGTACGGCCATTGACCTCGACAACACCGACGCGAGCATCGACGTCGCACTGTCGGTAGGTGCGTATTTCCGCCTGTCGCCGACGAAGGCCCGCGACCTGGTCCAGGAGGTCGAGTCCGCCACCACGGGCTGGCGGCAGGCCGCCGCCGATCTCGGCATCCCGAGAAGCCAGAACGAGCGGATGGCAGTCGCATACGAAAGCGAGCAGCGACAGATCGCGCGTGCTCTGTAGCGTGCCCTGATGATCCGTTCCTGCCGGCCACCGCCCCCCGGGTGGCGATGCCGCGTGGCGGAACTCGCGGTCAGCACGGCGAGGTGTCGGGCGCCTCGGAACGGGGCATACGAATCAAGTCGTCATCAGACGCCGCCCAGAAACGGCGGCTCCTACCCGGCGTCGAGATCTCCGCTCTCGCGTCGCCCGCCGCACGGGCGGCTCCCCTCGGCAGGTCGCGACCATCCGCTCTCCAGCGGAGGCAAGAAATGATTATTCTCGGTGTGATCCTGCTGGTCCTCGGGTTTCTGCTCAGCATCCCGATTCTATGGACGATTGGCATCATTTTGCTCATCGTGGGCGCCGTTCTGTTCCTGCTCGGCAGAACCGGTCGGGAGGTGGGCGGCCGACGGCACTACTACTGACCGCCGCGGCTGACAGCGGTTCCGGTTCCGGTTCCGGTGACCGATCGGCACGAGCGTGGATCTGCGGTGTTGCCGGGCCGAGCCGCGGACGCGGCAACGCCACGACGAGGAGCCGATATGCCCACCGTCACCACGACCGAGACCCGCACCCCACCCTTCGGGGAACTCGCGCCCACGCTGCGCGGGGACCTGATCCTGCCGGGGGAGGCGGGTTACGACGCCGGCCGCGCGGTCTATAACGCCATGATCGACCGCCATCCGGCGGCAATCGCGCGGTGCCGGGACACCGTCGACGTGATCGCCTGCGTGTGCTTCGCCCGCGTGCACGACGTCACCCTCGCCGTGCGCGGTGGCGGCCACAACGCCGGGGGCCTGGGCGTCTGGGACGACGCGCTGGTGGTCGACCTGTCCGCCATGCGCGGCACGACGGTCGACCCGCGGGCCCGGGCCGTCCGGGTGGACGCCGGCTGCACCTGGGGGGACGTCGACCACGCCACGGTCGGCTTCGGGCTGGCGACTCCGTCCGGATTCATCTCCTCTACGGGCGTGGCCGGACTGACCCTCGGCGGTGGTATCGGCCACCTGTCCCGACGGTTCGGCCTGACCGTCGACAACCTGCTCTCCGCCGACGTGGTCCTGGCCGACGGCAGCTTCGTCACCGCCGACGAGCACTCCCACCCCGACCTGTTCTGGGCGCTGCGCGGCGGCGGCGGCAACTTCGGGATCGTCACCTCGTTCACCTTCCGCTGCCACGGGATCGGCGAGGCGGGCACGATCATCGGCGGCCCCGTGCTGTACGACCTCGCCGACCTCGAGGACGTGATGCGGTGGTACCGAGAACTGCTGCCGTCGCTGCCGGAAGAGCTGTCCGGCTGGATCGCCCTGCTCACCGTCCCGCCGGCACCGCCGTTCCCGCAGGAGCTGTGGGGCCGCAGGGTGTGCGCCGTCATCTGGTGCTACACCGGTCCGCACGAGGCGGCGGGCGGGCTCCTCGAGCCGATCCGGTCGTTCGGATCGCCTCTGTTGGTCGGGCTGGGGCCGATGCCGTTCACGGTGCTGCAGAGCGCGTTCGACGCCATCTACCCGCCGGGACTGCAGTGGTACTGGCGTGCCGACTACTTCACCGAGATCAGCAACGCCGCGATCGAGGTGCACCGCAGGTACGCCGAGCGGCTGCCCACCGCGCACTCGACCATGCACCTCTACCCGATCGATGGCGCCGCGGCCCGCGTGCCGGTGGAGGCGACCGCGTTCGGCTACCGGGACGGCGGCTGGGCCGGCGTCATCGTCGGGGTCGACCCCGACCCGGTCAACGCGGACCTGATCACCCGGTGGGCGCGCGACTACTGGACCGAGCTGCATCCCACCTCGGCCGGCCGCGCTTACCTCAACTTCCTGATGGACGAGGGCCAGGACCGGGTCCGAGCCTCCTTCCGCGGCAACTACGACCGCCTCGCCCAGATCAAGCGTCACTACGACCCGGAGAACACCTTCCGGATCAACCAGAACATCCCCCCGGCCGCGTAGCCATGTCTGACGTTGCTGTTCGCGGGCGGCGCGCTTACGGATCTCCCACAGATCACCGCTGGACTTAATGGCGAGGATAGCCGTCATAGACGCGTATCATGCTGGCTATGGTCGGTGACAGGGCCTCGCATGCCATGCCGTTGTCGGTGGCGCGGTCGCTGCGTGTGCTGGGCGAGCATGTGTCGACGTGGCGCAGGCTGAATCGGCTGACCGCGGCCCAGGTCGCCGAGCGGGCCGGGATCTCCCGGGACACGTTGCGCGCCATCGAGCAGGGTAGGGGCACCGCGAGCACGGAGAACCTGTTCCGGGTGCTGCGCACCGTCGGGATCATGGATGCTGTCGTCAAGGCCGCCGACCCTTATGAGACGGACGTCGGACGGCTGCGTATGGACGAGATCCTGCCCAAGCGGGTACGGCGCTGATGGCCGGTCGGGATCCTGTCGAGGTCACCGTCGAGATCGACGGGCAGGAGACCGCCGCCGGAACGTTGTGGCTGCACGACCGCGGCGGGCAGAGTGCCACGTTCCGTTACGCCGACGCGTACCTGACCAACCCGGCCGGATATGACCTCGACCCGGCACTGGCCAGGGCCGCCGGCGTCTTCCACACGCTGCCCGGGTCGGCCGTCTTCAACGCGTTCGCGGACAGCGCCCCGGACCGATGGGGCCAGAACCTCATGCGGCGCGAGGAGCGTGAACGGGCTCGCGTCGCCGCGACGACGCCTCGCACCCTCCGCCAGGCCGACTTCCTGCTCGGCGTCCGCGACGACATCCGCCAGGGGAATGTCAGATTCCGCCAGCCGGGAACCACGACGTACTACTCGACGCATCGGCAGGCGGTCCCACGGCTGATCGACCTGGCCCGGCTTATGCGAGCAGCCGACCGCCTGCGCGCGGAGGGCGATGTCGACCGCGACCTCGCCGACCTCATCGACGCGGGTAGCTCGCTGGGCGGCGCGCGTCCCAAGGCGGCGGTGCGGGACGCGTCCGGGCGGCTCTCGATCGCCAAGTTCCCCCGTGCGAACAGTGACGAATGGGACGTGGCGGCGTGGGAGGAGGTGCAACTGAGGCTTGCTCGTAGAGCAGGGCTCACCGTTGCGGAGTCAGAGCTTCTGACCGTCGCCGGCCGGCACGTACTGCTCTTGAGCCGCTTCGACCGGCTCGGCGCGCGCCGTCTGGGGTTCGCGAGCGCCCTGACCATGCTCGAGGCATCCGACGGGGATCGCCGCAGCTACCTCGAGATCGCCGAGGTGATCGAGCGCTACTCGCCGCGGGCTGACGCCGACCTGCGTGAGCTCTACCGGCGGATCCTGTTCTCCATCCTGACCGCGAACACCGACGACCACCTGCGTAATCACGCGTTCCTGCGCGAGCGGGACGGCTGGGCGCTCTCTCCCGCCTATGACCTCAACCCCAATCCGGACAACCCGGACCGGCTGAGCACGGCCATCGACCTCGACATCTCCGACGTGAACATCGACGTCGCGCTGTCGGTAGGCGCCTACTTCCGCCTGTCGCCGCCGAAGGCCCGCGACCTGGCCCGGGAGGTGGAGTCCGCCACCGCGGGCTGGCGGCAGGCCGCCGCCGACCTCGGCATCCCGAGGAGCCAGCACGACCGGATGGCAGTGGCCTACGAAGGCGACCAGCGACGGATCGCGCATGCTCTGTAGCGACTGCGCATGTCCCGGCCAGCGTAGATTCCGGCTTCCCTCCCGGTTCACCCTCGACATGTCGCGAGGTGCTCAGCGGACTGCCCACGAACTGAACACGGGTCTACGACCACACGGATCGTGCTCATCCGGTCCGGATGATGACATCCCCTTGTGCCGATAGCCGGGCAGCGTGATGCTCTTCCCACGCGTCGTCATACGCCGGCTCGCAGTCCTCGGAAACGGTCACGGTGCTGCGGGGTGGTGGCCGCGTCGGCATGGCCAGGGGGAGCAGGTGTTCACGGCAGTGTTGAAGGTGACGAGCAAGGCCGGCCAGGCCGTCATCTCCGCGGACCAGCCGCGGTTCATCATCGGCCGGGCGCGCAATGCGGACCATGTGATTGTCGACGGCCGGGTGTCCCGGCAGCATCTGATGATCGAAGCGACCGGCGATGGCTGGGCGGTGCGGGACGTCAGTTCCAACGGGACCTGGCGTGGCGGCAGCCGGATGCTGAACGCGGTCCAGGTCTCCGGCGAGACGCGGTTCCGGTTGGGTACGCCGGACGGACCCGAGGTTGTTCTCCTCCCCGAGCCCGCCCCGCGGCAGTCGCCGGACGAACCTCAGAGTGCGGGAGCGGCGCCGTCCATCCCGGTCGTGGGACCCGCGCTGCCCGGCGCGGGTCTCGCGCGACCAGACGCGAGACCGCCAGCCCCAGGCCCAGGCCCTGCCGCGGCCCCGCGCCCTGCCGTAACCCCACGACCCGTTCCTGGCGCAGCTTCCATTCCGGCCCCGGCTCCAGTCTCGGGCCCAGCTCCGGTCCCGGGCCCGGACTCGACCGCCCCGGGGGCGGATCTGAGGACCATGCTTCCCGGCCACCCTGCGTACATTCCGCCGCACCAGGTCGCCGGGGCGTCCCGCTCCACCCCGCGCAGCCCCGCCGGCCGTCCTGCTCGTGGCCAGACGACCGGTGGCCAGACGACCGGTGGCCAGACGACCGGTGACCAGGCGACCGGTGACCAGACCACCCGCGAGCCGGGCCAGCGGGATGGACACCCCCGACTGGACCGGGAGCACGAGCGCGGTACCACCTATCCGCTGCGGCCGGGAACGATGACGATCGGCCGTTCCCGGGACAACGACATCGTCATCACCGATCTACTTGCCTCCCGCCGTCACGCCGCACTGACGATGCGGGGCCAGACCCTCGAACTCGTCGACCTGGAATCCCCGAACGGCACGTTCCTCGACGGCCGTCGCGTCCAGCGCGCGGAGGTCGGGCAGGGCGACATCATCGCCATCGGCCATCACATCTTCCAGATCGAAGGGGACGTCCTCGTCGAGTATGTCGACTCGGGTGACGTCAGCTTCGAGGCCGAGCACCTCAACGTGTGGGCCGGCGACAAGCAGCTCCTGCACGACCTGACCTTCCGCCTGCCCGGACGCGCCCTGCTCGGCGTCGTCGGCCCCTCCG
>Ga0207710_10001140_pt1 | contig 13538 bp, 7 predicted proteins | sample KBSS24metaG_FD_184400 | JGI IMG/M metagenome (GOLD analysis project Ga0207710, IMG submission 184400) | Switchgrass rhizosphere microbial communities from Kellogg Biological Station, Michigan, USA - KBS S2-4 metaG (SPAdes) (version 2) | ecosystem: Host-associated > Plants > Roots > Rhizosphere >...
ATCCTCATAAGGGATGCCGGCATTTTTTTACTGAATACTCAAAAATAGCTGTGACTTAAAAATACTATGGCATCACTTTGCCGCTGCTTTGTGAAGGCGATGCACCGAGTGCGGTGAACCGCAAAATATAATTACCCTGAGTCGCGGACTTAATAAAAAACTGACCGCGCGTATCGTTCGCCGGAATGGTCACCAACGCCGGCGTGCCGGGCGGCTGCAGGCTTCCCCCCGTCGCACCGATCGAAACGATCGGCAACGTCGATGTAAACGGCGGACTCAATACTTCTTCCACTTTCACGACGATCGGCACCGAACGTACGTGCTGTACGCCAACATAGACGGATGCCACCGAGAACTGCGCAATATCGCCAGTAGCGGTGGCGGCACCATTGGTTGCGTTGTACCGCAATTGTGGCGGCACGAAGTCCACAGTCTGGCTTGGATAAACGCAAAAGGTGCCGCATGTGGCGTCGGTGGTGATCTGATAACCGGCGAAATAAGCACCGCCTGTGGGGGTTTTGTTCAAAAAAATCGGCGCGGTACTGGTAACGCCCGGCGCGGGTGTCGGCGAAAAACCCGTGACTTTCACGCCATCGAGATAAATACCCCAAGGCTCGGTCGGCTTGAAATCGGCGGTGAAATTCGCCCGTATTATCGACACCGGCTCTGCATTAACGCCCTGTGTAGGAGTGGTGACATTGATAACGGGACTGCATGCAGCAACCAGCGACAGAAGAAAAACAAAACCACTACGAACTGAGACATGAAAACCAAACATGGCGAGACTCCCTTCTTTATGTTGGCGGTACCGCGCTACACTGCCTGAAAAGCGGCAAAATCGTTAGGAATTATTAAGAATTTTCAGACCCCCGCTTTAGACTCAACTGATGTGATCGCACCAGCGAAATTCCGGCAAAATCTTGATCAACAAACGGTGGCACAATGTATCGAACGACGATATTTTTTTGCTCGCTAATCGTTAGCGGACTCGCATTTGGCGATTGGAAAAAAATCACCACCGGCTTTCGTTCGACAGCTTATGCCGATATCGAAAGCATTCGCAAAAGCGGCGATATCACCGCAATGAATGTATTGATCGATTTCGAAAAAGCCCCGTTCGACGGCAACAACCTACCCTATCTTTCGCTCAAGATGGCCGCTGAATACAACTGCCGCGAGCGGCAATTTCGTGCAATCGAAGTCGTATCTCACGAAGGCCGCATGGCCACCGGCAACACGCCTTACACTTCAGAGCAACCGGGAAATTGGGAATCGATTCCAGATAAATCATTGCAGAAGGCCTTATGGGAAACGGCTTGCGGTAAACAGTGACCTTGATATCGCAACGCCTGCTGCTGACTCCTGCCCATCTTTCCGTGAGGTGATTAAATATTAACTAACTTGCGAAGTGCCCCTTACCATTTTTTCCAAACACAACTCGCGGCTGACCTTGAACATCATCTGGAGGGTTTGTCGTATTGTCCACTCCCCAATTAGTGAGACAGCGCTAAATTAGAGTTTTCCATTTTTGCGCGATACACCGTGGCGTCGAGCATCCAGAACCACGCCATCTCGCGAACCTGCGATAGCGTTTCAAACAAATACGCATCCAGAAACTCGCGACGCATTGAACCGTTAAATCGCTCTACAAATCCGTTCTGCTGCGGTTTACCCGGCTGGATATAAACCACCTCAATGGCGTTGTTCTCACACCAATCGTAAAACTCCGCCGCAATCAGCTCAGGACCATTATCGACACGAATTTGTTGGGGGAGTCCGCGTTCGTGTTGCAGTCGCTCCAGCACGCGAATCACTCTGCCCGCCGGCAAGCTGGTATCGATCTCGATCGCCAAACACTCGCGCGTGCCTTCATCGATAATATTCAGCGTGCGGAAACGTTTGCCGCAATACAACGTATCGTGCATAAAATCCAATGCCCACTGCCGATTCGGAAACAGACTCACCTCAAGCGGTTGTGCAATACGGTTGTGCAATACGCTTGGGCAATACCCGCTTCGTGCGCCGACGCAAATTCAATCCCATCTGACAATACACGCGATAAACACGCTTGTGATTGAATGCATGACCGGCACGACGTAGCCGCTGATAGCATTTCCAGAAACCGGCGCGCGGCGATTTCTTCAATTGTTCGTTCAAGGCATCAATGACAGCCGCATCCGCGATACGCCAGTTACGTGGTGTTCGGTAAAAACTGGCGCGACCTAAAGAAACCGCTGCGCATGCCTGTGCTATCGATAACCCGAACGCGACCAGGCCCGCTGCCGCATCACGTCTTGCGTCTGTCACCAACCCTTTTTTTCGATCAGATCCTTCAACGCGGCGTTTTCCAAACTGATATTCGCAACAGCTTTTTCAGCTTGTCATTTTCTTCCTGAAGCTCGCGCATCTTCTTAATATCGGACGCTTCCATGCCGCCGTATTTGCTTTTCCAGTTGTAGTAGGTGGCGTTGCTGATGCCGTGCTTGCGGCAGATGTCCTCGACCTTCAAGCCCGCATCAACTTCCTTCAAAATCGATACGATTTGGGTTTCCGTAAAACGTGTTTTCTTCATCGTCGTCTCCTGAGGAATAAATCATCTCAGAAAACTCCAATCAGATCTGTCTCAGTCTAGGGGAAGTGGACAGTGTGGCAGCGCTCAGTGTGCTGCTCGCGGCGTGTCAGTCGATGCCCACCACCGTGACCACAACTCCCACTGAACACAGCAAATCGTTGGGCCGTCGAAGGCTCGGCGTGCGGCAGCATCGCGCTGTTCGGCACGTTGTACAACTTCATTCCGATTGGCCTTAACTCCCGCGTCGAAACTGCCTATAACCGCGCCTTGCAGAAAAAACCCGGTGCTACCGCCTTGGTGGATGTCACCGTGCAAGAAAACTGGTTTTGGTGGGTCGTCGGTACTGCGCGTTGCGTGACCGTAACAGGTGAGGCTGTACAATGAGATTCATAAAGCACACCGTACTGATCTCTACATTCGCGCTCCTCACCGCCTGCACGGGAGCACCGGCCAAATTAGGTTCTACGACCGCAGAAGCCCCCCGAGATATCGACTTTGCGAAAGGCCGATCAATCAATGCCGAAGCCTGTGGTCTGCAGCTGTTGATTTTTATCCCGATTGAAGTGAACGATCGGATGCAACGCGCCAACCATCAGTTGATGGATCAAGCGCACGGTGATTACATCTCCGACGTCAAAGTCACCGAGCGCTGGAACTACGCGGTGATTGGTACGGTGTATTGCACGCAACTGTCAGCCATGGCTTATCCGAAGAAGTAAATTGCTCGCTCCGATAACCGCCTTATAGGCGGCTTTTTTTCGCACGAATGAACGGCTTTTTATCTGCTTTATTTAATCGTGGAAAAATGGCGGCGGTCCGTATGGATTTGATTAGATTACGCAATTTTCAATCGGGAAAGGAATGAGCCAACACGCTCGACACAATCTTCAAAGGTGGGGTGATATTCCAGCGTGTCGATCGCATCGAATTCGGTGCGCAGCGCCTGTTCTCGGGTTTGCAGTTGACGCAGGAATGCTTCGCGATGACGTAGCAGGTGAGGGCAGGCGAGTAGTAGTGCTGCGGGTTCTTTTTCCAGTACTAAAGCGAAATCGAAAAGATCCCGTGCTTTGGCGCGATCGCCGCGAAAATACATTTTCTTGGCGACAATTTCCGTCGAGGTCTCCACCAACACCTTCCGGCCCATGATTTCTACTACGTCGAAAGCCTGGTCCGTTAGACAGGGTGATGCAACCACATCGATCTCACCTTGCGGCAGCAGTAGTTTGACAAATTCAGCCCCCTCTTCGTAATCCGCCGTGATGGATTCGGCCACTTCAGAGAGGCGGGGATTCACAAAGCCGAGCAATTGCGGATCGTCGATGAATAAATCGATGTCTTTGCTCAGCCGGTGGCGGTACCGCAGCATTAAGACCGTGCCACCGCCGAATCGCCACTGCCTTGGCGGATCTGATTGAGGCAGTGCATCCATCAAGACCAGTGCTTGCTTGAAAAGATCACGCCAGGTGCCGTCCATAGCGGCGTCGAGCGGTGCGCTCATAGTGATCGCGTCGTTTGGAGCTCATGGCTCCAGCGAGAGAGATTTTTCCAAATGGTTTTCGGTTTGACATGCCTTCGCTCAGCAGCACTTTGTACTGCGCGAATCAGCAAGGGCGCCGGCGCCTCATTGATGAGGGTGGCCAGATGCGCACGATACTGCGAAGGAATAGAACCGCTCACGAACGACTCCTCGAGCGTTGCGCTAGACAGCACCGCGCGATAGCTGACGCTGGCAGTTTGTGCCGCTAAGGTGAGGGCATCAGACTGCTTCCCTTTAGAGAGGTGGGATTTGAGTGGGGAGACTTCAAACGTTCCTCCTAATATCGCGAGCAGTTTCTCGAGTTTGGAAACGCCCAGCTCCGTCAATTTCCCTGCTTCAAGATCGATGATGGTCGCACGCGATAGATCGGCGAGCGCAGCCAGCTGCGCTTGCGAAAGTCCCAGCGCGTGGCGCGCCGTCCGGACGAAAGTAGAGATTTCTTGTAGCACCATAATGCGGTAAAGCTTAAAGCGCTTTTAAAAAATGTCAAGTATACTTGACATAATTTCGCACTCGCTTTTCGAGATTCGATTATGGGTTTTGGAGTAATAATGCTGTTATCAACAAAAATTATTAGCCGGCAGTATTGACAGATGAATTCGCTTTTAGGTAGCGTAAAAAAGCCTGAGTAAGGACTACATCACCGGACGGTCTGCGCAGGACGATTGCCGCCGGGTATTGATAACAACACCTATTTGCAAGGGATCAACGGAATGTCTGATCTGCATCGGCTGCCTGCCCGCGCCATCTTGATTGAAAATGCCCTGCCATTTGTCCTGCTGCCCTATCCAGAGCGCTGGCCCAGCGCTGCGCCACCGAATCCCCCTAACGTTTCTTAAGTTTTCTCTGCGTTAACTTTTGCGCCCCTTGGGGTCGCTTGCTGCGGCCGTGCGCAATTTTTCGACTGATTTTAAAAGCAAGAACGATAGGGATTTTTCATGCGCGCCCGCTTTGATCTGGATTTGTTAATAAGCAACCGTCTATCGCGATCTATCCGCCGATTTTGGGCCATTGGGTTGCTTTTGGGGGCGAGTGTATTACCCGCCTATGGCCAGACACTACCGCCCGTTGTTCTTGCTGGCCCCGCATCGAGCACCGGCACTCATACCATTACATGGTCGCCAGCGACTCCGCTTTCCGTCACTGAGAGCTTCAATGGTGGAGCGCCGACCGCTTATCAAACCATCGTGAATGGTACGGCGCTGCCCTCGCTCACTTTTTCCAATCGGGTCTCTGGCTTGTACACCTATACCGGGACATACGTATCCGCTGTTTGGTGTAGTGGCTACCCTGTTATTACCTGCAATTCTTCCACGGCTAGCACGAATACTGTCACGGTGGTTGTCATACCGACCGCCCCGGGGTCGCTAACGGCCCCTGCTTCTATCAATGCCGCCAATTTCACGGTCAGCTGGGGTGCTTCTGCGGGAGCGACCAGCTACCAACTCGATCAAAGCACTAACGGCGGCGCCAGCTGGACCACCGTACTCAATGCCAATGCCACGTCATACGCTGCCTCAGCCTCAGCGAGTGGCACCTACAGCTATCGCGTGCGCGCGTGTTTATCGGGTTATTGCAGCGCCAACAGCGCGGTCGTCTCGACCGTAGTGTCGTTAATTCCCGCTACGCCGACGTTATCGACCTCGATTGCCACCAGCACCAACGGCAGCTTTGCCGTGACCTGGGGCACCAGTGCTAATGCCACCAGCTACCAGCTCGACCAGCGCGTCAACGGCGGTGGCTGGAGCACGGTCGTCAATGCCAACACCACCAGCTTCGCGCCCACCGGTTACGGTAATGGCACTTACGATTACCAAGTCCGCGCCTGCAATGCCTCCGGTTGCAGTGCCAACAGCGGGATTGTGACAACCACGGTGTTGTTGCCGCCCTCGGCACCGACCCTCAGCGCCCCCCCGACCAACACCACCGGCACGGTGAGTGTCAGTTGGACCGCGGTTGCCACCGCGACCAGCTATCAACTCGATCAGAGTCCTTACGGTGGCGGCTGGACGATGCTCTACAACGGCAGCAGTACTGCTTTTACCGTCATGGGGCTCGGCTCTGGGCTTTACAGCTATCAGGTGCGCGCCTGTAACGCCAGCGGTTGCAGCGCGAGCAGTGCTGCCCAAAATACTTCCGTACTGCTGGCGCCGAGCGCGCCGACGGTCACCGCGCCGCCGAACAGCAATACTGGAGGGTTCACGATCACCTGGACGCAGCCAACGACCGCCACCAGTTACCAGCTCGACCAGAACCTCAATGGCGGCGCCTGGGCCATGGTTTATTCCGGCGCGACCGCCTCGTTTGCGGTGTCGGGCTTGGGCAATGGCACTTACGGCTACCGAGCGCGCGCCTGCAACAGCACCGGCTGCAGTGGGAGTAGTGCGGCAGCGACGACATTAGTCGGCTTGCCGCCGACCGCAACCGGGCCGATTACCGGGCCGGCTACCCCGAACGGTACCAGCCCTTACACCTTGAGCTGGGCTGCCTCTACCGGAGCCAATGGTTACGAACTGCAGGAAAGCGTGAACGGCGGCACCTACGCGAAGATTATGTACGCGAATGCCACCAGCTTTAGCGTCACCGGCCGGGTTGCCGGCACCTATGCTTACCGCGTGCGCGGCTATAACGCCAATGGCGTCAGCGCCTGGGCGTCGACGTTCACTCTCGTGAATGCTGTGCCGGCCCCGCCGGCAGGGCTGGCTACCACCGGCAACATCAACTCCGGCAACTATACGGTGACCTGGGGCGCTACTGCGTTAGCCACCCGCTATGAGCTGCAAGAGCAAATCACCGGCGGCAGCTGGTCAACGATTTACTCCGGCACCAGCACCACGGCGCCGATCCAAAGCCTGCCCGGTAACCTGAACTTCCAGGTGCGGGCATGCGACGATCTCGGGTGTGGCGCTTACACCACGCCATTGGTAGTGGCCGTATCAAACACCGGCACCATCCCCACCAGTCAGGCCCCGGCGGGGCTGCCGAGCGTCAGCACCAGCGAGATTCTGGCGTCGGCCGCGATCGGCTCGACGGCGGGGAGCTTCCGAGTGGATGAGAGTGGTGCCGCGGCGTACAAAGTGACGTTCTTTGCGACGCCGGGCACCGCTGGTGTGACGCCGCAACTGGGGCTGAGCTACTCCAGCCAGGGCGGCAATGGCCTGGTGGGGCAGGGCTGGTCGATCAGTGGTCTTTCGGGTATCAGCCGCTGCCGGCAGACCTTGCAGCAGGACAACAATCCGCTGCCGATCACCTGGACCAACCAAGACCGCTTCTGTCTCGATGGCCAACGGCTGGTCTTTCTGAGCAGCGATAGCCCCAATGGCGGCAAAGCGTACGGCGATCCCGGCACCGTCTACCACACCGAAATCGAAAGCTACGCCACGATCACGGCGGTGGGCGGCAGTGCCGGCAATCCGGATTACTTCACGGTTACCAAGAAAGACGGTTCGACGTCGTACTACGGCAATACCCCGACCAACACGTCGAGCGATGCCAAAGTCGTTAATCCCGCCAACAGCATCACCATGAGCTGGGCGTTGAAGAAATTCCAGGACAGCGTCGGCAACCCGATCTGGTACGTCTACACCAATGGCGACAGTTACGGTCAGCGTATCAGTGAAGTGCGCTATGCCTATGGCTCGATCAGCGATCCGGCGCCGAGCCTCTACAACGCGCGGTTGATCTTCAATTACGTCACCAACCGCCCGGATCCGAGTACGAGTTATACCGCGGGCTTACAGATCAAACTGGGCGCTCGCTTAAGTAGCGTCGTTACAGAAAACGCCGGTGCCAACGTGCACAGCCTCAATCTGACCTTCAAGGACAGTGAGACCTATACGGTGGCGACGGAGCTGGGCAACGTCAGCGTACCGTTCAAGCTGAGTCGCCTGATCTCGATGCAGGACTGCGGCGGTGGCGTGTGCTTGCCGGCCACGACCTTCACCTGGTCGGATACCTCGCAGCAGGTGGGATTCTCCACGGCAACACCCATCAGCACCAATCTCGGGGTCGGGTCGCGCGGGCGTAAACTGAGCCAATTGGTGCCGATGGATATCAACGGAGACGGCTGCCTCGACTATGCGTGGGTCGAAGTGACCAATGGAGATGGTGGTTCGCTGATGCGCTATGCCATTTCCGATTGTGCAGGTCACTGGGCGGCTGCGCAATTCACCGATGGCACCTATGAAAAATTCCTATCAGGGCCACCTAGTGGTCCTGGTGTCTCGTTGTTAATTAAAGTGGCCGCGATGGACTATAACGGCGACGGTCGCGCTGATTTGATGTACACCATTGGCGGTGCAAACTGGAGTGCCTATCTGTCTAGTCCTCAAACTGATGGTTCCTGGCGAATAGCGGCAGCACCGCTGGCAACGATTGGGCGCCCTGGGTCCGAATTTCCTTCGGATGCATCGCCATTCACAGATCTGAGTGCCGACGGGTTAGCCGACGACAATTACAATGATTCCAGAGTTACGCAGAGTCTCAAAATCTGGAAGTTGGTGCCGGATTCCTCACAGGCGGGCAATTTCGCCTCCGACCATTTTTATGCTTTCTCGAGTTCGCCACAGTCGCTGTCTACAGTTGGTACCACCTTATATTACGACGGAACGGGGACGTCCTTGCCCAGGATTTTTCAATGGTTGGATATGAATGGGGACGGCATCAACGATGTTTTTAGCGGGACAATATCATCGATCAGTGTCCCCAATCTGTATGGCGTGTCGATGGTCGGTTACTGGTTTAGCCTTGTTAGTAATAGTGGAACTATATCGCCAATGAGCCTCACGGCGAATCAGTCTGCCGGGTCGGTTACGCCAAACTACTCATTCGATTACTTTAACGCGCTATCACAAAACTACGCTACGGTCAGCGATCTCAATGGCGATGGATTACCGGATTTTATTTTTTCGACGCCGGAACTTAACGGAAGCGGCCAACCTAATGGGCGTTTTATATGGTCCTTACGGTCAAACAACGGTATTAACTTTGATACCCCAGCGACTATCCCCAACATTACTAATACCAATGCACTCGTTAACGGACACGGATGGGATTCACCACCGGTTCAATTGACAGACTACAACGGCGATGGAGCCGCTGACATTCTGTTTTTTGATCCAGCGGCAGCTCAAATCAAGGTCCTCATCTGGGATCCAGCGGCGCAGAATTTTGCGGCTCCGATTCCGATCATGGCCTATGATGGCTCGACATATACAGACATTAATACAAGTCGCCATAATTCCAGCTACTCACTACAAGATGTCAACGGTGATGGCATACCTGACCTGATTATCACTGATACGCGCAAAGGCGCCGTTGGCGATAATATGACAATCCGTTTGGGTAAAGGCGGCAATCAGCCACGCAACGTCATCACGCAGATTACCAACGGCTTGGGCGCCAACACCGCGATCACCTACGGCAACCTGATGAACAGCGGTCATTACGACCGGCTCAAGGTCAGTATCACGCCAGCGCAACAGTGCACCATCACGATTCCGCCTAGTCTCCCGTATTTTCCCACTGGTAAAACCCTCACCTATACCTGTGTAAATGCGAACGTAGACCCAGCAAGTTTTTACACCACGCTGAACGGTCCGTGGTTTAGCGATGGCACACATTCGCTGGCGAAGACTTCGCCGGTACTGGAGTGGGTCGCCCCAGTGTACGTGGTGAACAGCGTCTCGAGCAGCGCGCCGGCGACGTCGGCAGCGGGACTCGGTGCAGTGGCGACCGGCCAGAGCAGCGCCATCGATTACTACTACGGCGATGCCAAGATCCAGGCCGGCGGTCGCGGCATGCTCGGTTTCCAGTTCATTAAAACCGTCGACCGGCAGACCGGTGTCATCACCACCAACACCTACCGGCAGGATTTCCCGTTTATCGGCTCACCGCTCAAAACCGAGGTGGTCACCGCCGATGGCAAGCTGATCCGCACGTCCACGAGCTTGTGGGATTTCCAAAATTACCCGGGTAATCCCAACATTCCTTCGTCCGCTCAGGCCTATACCACGGCGCCGTATCTGCCGATTCTGACGCAGACGCAGGACAAGACCTACGACCCAACCGCCACCGGCAATCCCTTGTTGGCGAACGTCATCACCACCAATACCTACGACTTTTATGGCAACACGATCACGACGGCCGTGAACACTTACGCCGACGCTGCTGCGGCCACACTGGTGGCGACCAAGTCGACCCTGAATACGTATGGATCAAGCGATCCGAACCAACGGGTGGAGGAAAAGCGGTTGGGCCGCCTGAGCCAGACGATCGTGACCAGCACTCGCCCCGGCCAGACACCGGTCCCGCGCACCTCGACCTTCAGTTATTTCTGTATCAATGGCGCCAACTGCGTGAACCCGGCCTTTAAGGGACTGCTGTATACCGAGACCGTGGAGCCCAATCAATCGGCCTATACCTCCACCAAGTACCACGATTACGACAGTTTCGGCAATGTGGCGCGGCTGACCCTTGTCGGCGCCGATATCGCGAACCGCTACACGCGTTTCGAATACGACAGCCTGGGCCGGTTCAAGAACCGCACCTTCAATACGCTGGAGCAGAAAGTCGAAGAGGTGGTGAGCCGCAATAATATGGGCGCGCCAACGCTGGTCAATGGCCTCAACGGCACCCAGATGCAAACGCTGTACGGTCCAATGGGCAGTCCGTATTTGCAGTACAGCAACAACGGCGCCTATACGCTGACGTTGCGCTACCCGAGCCTGAGCGGTTGTCCGGCCGGCACCGCCTTTGCCGAGAAGGTCAGCAAGGCCGGCGGCAGCAGTGGTGCGACGTGTTACGACCTACTGGCGCGGCCAATCCGTTCGATCGCCACCAATTTCAATGGCAGCGCGATTTACCAGGACAGCGAGTACGACGCCATCGGCCGAGCGGTCCATAAAACGCAACCGTATGCCGCCGGTACTGGGCTCGGTGCGGTGAACTTCACCGCCCTGAGCTACGATCTGATGGGCCGGGTCACGGTCGCAAAACTGCCCGATGGCAATACCACGCATACTGACTATCAAGGGCTGACCACCACCGCCTACGATGTGCTCAATCACAGTAAAACCGAGGTCAAGAACGCCCTCGGCGAGCTCGATCACGTGGTCGATCACAAGACCACCCAGGTGCAGTACACGTACTACGCTGACGGCAGCCTGAAAACCACGGTGACAGTCGCGGGCGCCGGTACCGCGTCAGGGGTGCCGGGCACGATCACCACCTCGTTCACCTACGACGCGGTCGGTCGCAAGCAGCAGATGGTCGATCCGGACAAAGGCACCTGGAACTACACCTATTACACCACCGGTGAGCTGAAAACCCAGACCGATGCGAAAGGGCAGGTGATCGCCTTTACCTACGACACGCTGGGACGGACGAGCAACCGCACCGACACCTGTTCCGCCAACTCACAGGGTTGTGCGGCAGGGACGGTGCAAAGCAACACCACCTGGTATTACGACACGGCCCCGAATGGGGTGGGCCAGCTGGAGCATGTGCAGGACAGCGTCAGCGGTTACATCAAAGCGATTGTTTACGACAACCTGGGGCGGATGACGCAGACCGGGGTCAGCCTGGCCGCGAACGACAATTACTACCAACGGGCGATCTACGATCAGTACGGCCGCGTGTACCAGCAGTACGACGCCAGCGGCGCCATGAATGGCACCGAGAATAGCTACAACAGCTTTGGCTATCTGAGCCAGGTGGTCGATGCCACCTCGCGGCAGCCGTACGCCACCATCCAGGCGATGGATGTGTTCGGCCATGTCACGCAGGAACTGAATGGCGCCGTCACCACCGTGCGCACCTACGATCCGGTGATGGGTCGCCTCACGGCGATCAACAGCAACGTCGTCAACCTCAACACCGTGCAGGATCTGCACTACGCCTACGATGCCGACGGCAATCTGAACCGGCGCTGGGATACGCTGAAGAACGTCAACGAAACCTTTGGCTACGACGAACTGCACCGGCTGACCTGCGATGAGAATGCGGTGACCGGCAGCAGTAGTTGCAATGTCGGCGATCCGACCACCACCAATGTCGCCTACGACAGCTTCGGCAATATCATCAGCAAAACCGGGGTGGGCACCTACAGCTACGGCAGCGGCAGCAATGGCGCCGGCCCGCATGCGGTGACGGCGGTCAGCGGCGCACAACCGGCGACCTACACCTACGATGCCAACGGCAACAACAAAGCCGGCGATGGGCGCACGCTCAATTACAGCGTGTTCGACAAACCGACTAGCATCACCAAGGGCACCACGACCACATCGTTTGCGTACGATCCGGACCGGGCGTTCCATCGCCGCACCGATAACGTTGCCGGTCAAATCACCACGACTACCTACATGGGCAGCGTCGAGAAGGTTGCCAAACCCGATGGCACCATCGAGATGCGGCGCTACGTGGCCGGGGCGTTGGTGACCAGCAAATACAGCGGCGGCCAAATTCAGCAGAGCAGCACGATCCAGTACTTGCTGAAAGACCACCTCGGTTCGACCGACACCATCGTTGATCAAAATGGCGTCACGGTCAGTGGCAGTGGCAACTCGCTTAAGCAGAACCAAAGCTTCGATGCCTGGGGCCAGCGCCGCAATGCGACCAACTGGCAAGCATTAACGCCCAGTCTGCTCACCGCATTCGACCACAGTGTGACCAACAAGGGCTTCACCGGTCACGAGATGCTGGATGAAGTCGGCATCATCCACATGAACGGGCGCATCTTCGATCCGAAGCTGGGGCGCTTCCTGCAGGCCGATCCGACCATTCAGTTCCCGAGCCTGACGCAGAGCTATAACCGCTATAGCTACCTGATGAACAACCCGCTCAATGACATCGATCCCAGCGGGTATGGGAATTTCTTTGGGCATTTCCTTGGGCACATGTTCGACGATTTTGTCACTCAGGCTGGCGGAGTCATTATGACGGTCGGGTGTATTGTTGGTACGTCGGGATGGGGCACGGTAGGTTGTGTCGCCGGCGCTGCGGCTTGGCAAACGGCGGTGCAAGGGGGCACCTGGAGCCAAATTCTCAGGGCTGGCGCAATTGCGGGGGCGTCAGCCTGGGCGTTCGGCAGTATTGGCGGAGCCGGCTGGAGCGATGCCGCTACTTATGGCGCTTATGGCGCCGTGGGTGGGATAACCAGCGTGCTGCAAGGCGGGAGTTTTGGCAGTGGGTTTATCAGCGCTGGGCTCAGTGCATATGCCGGAGCCAAGCTCGGACCCATGGTGGCTGGGGCGCTGGATGTCAGCGAAAGAACAGGGGCGATTATTGCGGGCGCCGCGATAGGTGGGACCAGCTCGGAAGCAACCGGTGGCAAGTTTGTGAATGGAGCGATTACCGGGGCATTTGCAGCGGCGGTTGGATATGACAGGGCGCAGGCTAAAATGAATAGTCGGGGTGGACAGAATGCTCCCA
>Ga0207710_10001142_pt1 | contig 13517 bp, 8 predicted proteins | sample KBSS24metaG_FD_184400 | JGI IMG/M metagenome (GOLD analysis project Ga0207710, IMG submission 184400) | Switchgrass rhizosphere microbial communities from Kellogg Biological Station, Michigan, USA - KBS S2-4 metaG (SPAdes) (version 2) | ecosystem: Host-associated > Plants > Roots > Rhizosphere >...
TCGGGCGCGATAAACAGGAAGTCGAGGTTGCCACCAAGATACTCAACGCAGGCCTGGCGCGAGACACTTCGATCAAGACCCGAGTGAATGCGCGCCACGCGACAATTCAGCGCCGCAAGCTTCGCATACTGATCCTCCATAAGCGCGATCAGCGGCGAGATGACAAGAGCGGTTCCCCCCAGCGCGATGGCGGGGAGTTGATAGCACAAAGACTTCCCTGCCCCTGTGGGCATGACCAGCAGCAGATCCCGCCCGGCAATCGCAGCTCGGCACACAGCCTCCTGATTCGCGCGGAACTGGGCGAATCCAAACACCGAGTGCAGTAGCTGGGCGAGGTTGTCGGATTGGATCTGGGCGGTCAACGGCTGCTGAGTTCTTCTTCAACTTTACTGAAGCTCCGACGCTTGCGTCTCAAACAGGCCTTCGGCGTTCCGTATCAACTCTGGTACAAACAAGGCGTGCTCAACAATGCTGGAGGCGACAAATGCATGAGAACAAGAGTGGATTGGTCACAATCCGGGCAGCCCGGCCCGTCGAGGAGACGGTCGAGAAGCTCAAGCAAATTCTGCAATCGAAAGAGATAACACTCTTCGCGCTCGTAGATCACAGCGGCGAGGCGGCCAAAGCAGGAATGATGATGCCGAATACGAAGCTGTTGATTTTTGGCAATCCCAAAGCGGGAACGCCACTCATGCTGGCAGCTCCCAGCATGGCGATCGATCTGCCGCTGAAGATACTTGTTGCCGAAGACGGTGCCGGCCAGACATCTATCTCATACAACAGCGTTCAGTACCTCGCAGAGCGGCACGGCATATCACCGGATCTCCTCAAGAGCCTGTCCGTTGTCGAAGGGTTGGCTGCTGCGGCAGCATCCTAAGCGAGCTTGCGACGAATTGGGCTGAGATCACCCACTGTTCTTGTAGCGTTGCTGTAGCATTCATGGGTTTCTCAGGCGTAACAGGAATCGAGTGATTCATATGCATCGCAATCGTTCAGCCATCGCTTTGGCACCGCTGATTCTCCTGACCGTGATCGTGCAGGCTCAGTCCAACTCAGCGTTCCTGGCGAAATACAAGGGGCAGCCCTTCCATGACCAGAAGTACAACGGCGGGCCGCAAAAAATCCCGGGAACCGTGATGTGCACCTACTACGATCTCGGCGGCGAGGGTGTGGCATACCACGATGCTGACGCGAAGAACAATGGAAGCGGCGCTCTGAATCCCGCAAATGGGGACTACCGGAACGAGTTCCGGATGAACGAAGGCGTAGACACGTCATACACGAAGTTCGGCCTCGATCCGAAGATCGACGACAACCCCTACAACAAAGTCCTGCCACCCTCAGACCTGCTCTACGTCGGCTGGACGGAACCCGGTGAGTGGTTCAATCTCACGGTAGACGTGGTAGAGACGGGCGACTACTCCGTCGACCTTCTCCACACATCGAATCGCGGCGGAACGATCGCACTCGACGTTAATGGCAAATCGGCTACGGGCCCTCTGAAAGTCGCCTCAACCTTTGACGCCGCCGACCCGGTGGCCTGGCGCCAGTGGCACCACTGGAACTTGGCGCGCGATTTGGCTCACATCCACTTTGAGAAAGGCCGCTACGTCATCACCGTGCGCACTCTCACCGAAGGCCAGATGAACTACGCCACTCTGCAATTCAAACGCTTTCTTCCGCAGTAGCCGGGCTGCGATCTACGGAGCGGTTATCGCCGGCAAACTACCTCATCCATGTATTAAGTTGATTGAGAAGACTCTGTCTGCGGGCAACCGGATGAATCCTTTGTCAGCGCAAGATTCAAAGCGGCTTGTTCCGGCCGGATTGTCGTAGAATTTGCGGAGCACCCAGCACAAACATGGCAATAAGGAATTACATCCGGCGGCCATATTTCTGAGAAGGTAGTAGCCACATGCTCTCGTCAAAGCCAATTGGAACGAGTAGCCAAATCTACGGCACCGGCGAGATGGCCGATTTGACGCGTGCATACGATTGGAGGCGAACCTCCGTCGGTCCGATCGAAGCCTGGCCCGAAGCGTTGTGGACTACCGTGAATACGCTTTTGAACTCGCGTCATCCCATGTTCCTCTGGTGGGGCGATGAACTGATTCAGTTCTATAACGATGCCTACAGACTGAGCCTGGGTGAAGGTAAGCATCCGAAGGCGCTTGGACAAAGAGGTGAAGACTGCTGGCCTGAGATCTGGCCCATCATCTTCCCGCAGATCGATGCGGTAATGAAACGCGGTGAAGCCAGCTGGCATGTTGATCAGCTCGTACCAATCAATCGGAATGGCAGGCTGGAAGATGTCTATTGGACCTATGGATACAGCCCTGTCTACCGACAAACCGGCGAAATCGGCGGGGCCCTTGTCGTTTGCACGGAGACGACTAGCAGCATTTTAGCCAGACGCCAGGTGCAGTTTGAGATGGAGAGGTTGTCAGACCTCTTCGATCAGGCGCCCGCATTTTTCGCGGTCCTAGGCGGTCAAGAGCACGTGTTTGAAATGGCAAACGGCCGGTATCTGCAGTTGATTGGTCATCGAAGCGTACTTGGGAAGCCAATGCGCGAGGCGGTGCCGGAAGCCGAGGAGCAAGGTTTTCTTACGCTGCTGAATGGGGTCTATGAGACGGGTAAGCCCTACGTTGGCCGTGGTACGCCGATTCATATCGCTCGCACTCCCAATCATGCGCCGGAACTTCGATATCTGGACTTCGTGTATCAGGCTAAACGCGAAGCAGACGGCTCGATCTCCGGCATAATCGTGCTGGGGGTAGACGTGACTGAAGCCAAGATGACAGAGCAACTCCTGATTCAGTCAGAGAAGTTGAACGCCGTTGGGCGGCTGGCCAGTTCGATCGCACACGAAATCAACAATCCCCTCGAATCGGTTACGAACCTCATCTACCTGGCGCAAACTACCGCAGTCAATTCTCAGACCAGAGAATTCCTGAAGACGGCGGAGATTGAACTGCGTCGCGTCTCAGCGATCGCAAACCAGACCCTCCAGTTCCACAGACAATCGACAAACCCGGGACCGGTTGAGGCAGCAAAGCTTATCGATGACACCTTACCTCTTTATCAAGGCAGAATCTCGAACGCCAGGGTACACGTCGAGCGCCGCGACCGGGCTCACTGCGCGGTCACATGCCTCGGTGGGGAGATACGGCAAGTACTGAGCAATCTGATCGGGAATGCCATCGACGCGATGTCGGGAAGCGAACGCCGACTCTTGATCCGAAGCCGGGAAGGCACGAATTGGGGTACGGGAAAAAGGATTGTGGTGCTGACTATAGCGGACACAGGTTCGGGCATGTCTCCCAATACCATCTCCCACATTTTTGAGCCATTCTTCACCACAAAGGGCGCGAAAGGGACTGGTCTGGGATTGTGGATCAGCCGGGAAATCGTCGAAAGACACGGCGGATCTCTCAAAGTAAGATCCACGCGCGAAGAGCAGCGCTCCGGAACCGTCTTCACTCTGTCTCTGCCATGCGATGACGCGCGATCCGGGTCGTAGAAACGATCTGAACAGCGATCAAACATACTGAACTTTGCTCATCCAGAGAGTCGGATCTCCAAGGATCTACTGGGCACTGAGTTCCCTTCCTGGTGCCAATCGGCTGAGAGCCCAGCGCCCGGTCGAGTGACAAAGATCACACATGCTTATCCTTGAAAATGGGACTATAAAGGATATCTAGTTAGTCCGGAGTGGGCTGCAAGTGATTCCTGACTCCCCAAGGATGGCTTGCATTGGACCAATTCCTTTCGGAATGTGTTGCCGACTGCGAACTCGCAGCAGCCGTCGAGGCCCGTTCCAAACTTCACCAGATCTCCAACAAACGCCAACTGTTCCGCCAGGGTCAGGCAGCAGACCGGCTCTTCCTGCTCCATGCAGGTGAGGTCGTCTTGACCTCGAGGCTGCCCGATTCTTCGGTACTCGGCTTCAGAGCGATTCCCGGTTCTCTCATCGGTCTGCCTGCGGTCGCCGGCAACCAGCCCTACTCGATGACCGCCTCCGTCAAAAAGTATTCAGAGCTGTATTCAATTTCGATGGGGACCTTTCGCGAAATAGTCGGCAATAATCCGCGTCTTTCTTCCCGAGTTTTGGAGATCCTCGCAGCCGAGGTCAGGTCCGCCCGTCTGCAGTTCGCGAATGCGCTCCATACCGTTCGAGGCCGCTCCGTAGCCGCTCCAGCGAAGCCCCTCCCGCATCTTGAAGATGCGATCGGCCAATAAACCCGATCCCTTTTCAATCAGACGATCTTCTGAAGCACGGACTGCAGAACGCTCGCCGGCTCGGGCTGATTGCCTGTAGGGACGCCGGCGGGTGTGACATGGTTGTTCGACACCATGTGATGGATCAACAGCGGAACCGCGATAGCGAGGCCGCCGCGGACCACGCCCGGTGAAAGTCCCGTGCGCTGCGCGATGCTGTCGATAAGGCCGGTGCCGGCAGTGCCATTCTCGATAGCGCTGGGATTAGGCTGGGTGTTTCCTTGCGACCACTGCTCAATGAAGCTGCCCATGCCATTCCGCTGGAAATTCTGAATAAGAGACCCGACTCCTCCGCGTGCTTCGAGCTCGTTCATGAGGCCACCAGCGATCTGTGCGTGCTCGGGAGCAGCGGGGCCTTTCGCCATGGATGCAACAGTGTTGAGAATGCTCATCGATTCACCTCGGATCTACTCCAGATGGGATGCGGAGTCGCGGGCGAGGGGTGGTCCGGTGAGGACCTGGGAGTCCTTGGGAACAACCCCGAGAGCAGCGAATCACAGGCAGTAGAAACATCTACAACCAGAAAAGAAAACGGGCCGGAACGCAATGCGCTCCAGCCCGCCGTCGATACCGAATCCTCCTGCGGCTAATTGCCCGCGACAGGTTCGGCAATGGTGTGGGTCTCAGAGGCCGGCGGTTTCACGCCTTCCTGGATAAGGTCATAACGGTCTAGATTCATCACCTTCGTCCAGGACTTCACGAAATCCTTCACGAAGTCTGTTTCGGCATCGCCGCTTGCATACACCTCGGAGATTCCGCGGAGCTGAGCGTTGGAACCGAAGATGAGATCGATAACCGTACCCGTCCACTTGAACTCGCCCGTCTTTCGATCGTGCCCTTCCAGAACATGCTCCGAATTCGCGGTCTTCTGCCACTTCGTTCGCATGTCGAGCAGGTTGATGAAGAAGTCGTTGGTGAGCGTCCCCGGCCGCTTGGTGAAGACTCCATGTTTGGAACCTTCATAATTCGCTCCCAGCACCCGGAGGCCGCCGATCAGCACAGTCATCTGCGGAGCCGTCAGCGTTAGCAGCTGCGCCTTGTCGAGGAACAGGTTGGCTGCATACTTCTCAATGCCGGCACCAACGTAGTTCCTGAAACCATCAGCCTTCGGCTCCAGCACCGCAAACGACTCAACGTCAGTCTGTTCCTGCGTTGCATCAGTGCGTCCTGGCGAGAATGGGACCTTAACGTTGTGGCCTGCTTTCTTCGCAGCGGCCTCGATCGCAGCATTGCCAGCCAGAACGATGAGATCGGCGAGCGAGACCTTCTTCCCACCCGATTTCCCATTGCCGCTGGCCTGAGCCGAGTTGAACTCCTGCTGAATACCTTCAAGCTTCGAAAGCACCTTGGCGAGTTCAGCAGGCTGATTCACTTCCCAATTCTTCTGCGGCTCTAAACGGATGCGCGCACCATTCGGGCCGCCCCGCTTGTCGCTGCCGCGGAACGTCACTGCAGACGCCCATGCCGTGGTGACAAGTTGCGAGATCGAGAGACCAGAAGCCAGCACCTTCCCCTTCAGTGCTTCCACATCCTTGTCATTGACCAGTTCGTGATCGACCGCAGGAACCGGATCCTGCCAGATCAACTGCTCTTTCGGAACCTGTGGGCCGAGATAGCGCGTGATCGGCCCCATGTCGCGATGCGTAAGCTTGAACCACGCACGCGCGAAGGCGTCGGCCAACTCGGCAGGATTCTCATAGAAATGTCGCGAGATCTTTTCGTATGCCGGATCCACACGCAGGGCGAGGTCCGATGTAAGCATCGTCGGCTGATGCCTCTTCTTCGGATCGTGCGCGTCTGGAACGGTGTCCTTGCCCGCATCGCCCTTCGGCTTCCACTGGTTCGCGCCGGCCGGGCTCTTGAACAGCTCCCACTCGTATTTGAAAAGCGTTTCAAAGAAGCTGTTGTCCCACTTCGTCGGAGTCGGAGTCCAGATGCCCTCCAGTCCGCTGGTGATGGCGTGCGCTCCAATCCCGCTCTCGAAGGTGTTCTTCCAGCCGAGGCCCATGTCCTCGAGCAATGAACCCTCCGGTTCAGGACCGACGTAGCTCGCACTCGCAGCACCGTGAGTCTTGCCGAAGGTGTGTCCTCCCGCGATGAGCGCAACGGTTTCGTAATCGTTCATTGCCATCCGGCCGAAAGTTTCGCGAATATCGCGAGCCGATTGCGCAGGATCAGGATTGCCGTTCGGCCCTTCGGGATTCACGTAGATGAGTCCCATCTGCACTGCTGCCAGCGGGTTCGCGAGTTCACGATCGCCTTTGTAGCGCTGATCGCCGAGCCAGGTAGTCTCAGGACCCCAATCGATGTCCAGTTCAGGCTCCCAGACGTCTGCGCGGCCGCCGCCGAAGCCGAAGGTCTTGAAACCCATCGACTCAAGGGCAACGTTGCCGGCAAGGATCATCAAATCGCCCCACGAGAGCTTGCGACCGTACTTCTGTTTAATGGGCCAGAGCAGGCGACGCGCCTTATCGAGGTTGCCGTTGTCGGGCCAGCTATTCAGGGGCGCGAAGCGCTGTGCGCCCTTCCCGCCGCCGCCGCGGCCATCGTAGATGCGGTACGTGCCAGCCGAGTGCCACGCCATGCGAATGAACAGCGGACCATAATGGCCGAAATCGGCGGGCCACCAGTCCTGCGAGTCGGTCATGACCGTGTGCAGGTCCTTGATGACTGCGTCTAGATCGAGTTTCTTGAATTCCTGGGCGTAGTCGAACTCCGCCGCCATGGGATTGGAAAGCGAGGATTGCTGATGAAGAATTGCAATATTCAGCGAATTGGGCCACCAGTTGCGGTTGCTGTCTCCGCCGGCCGCTGTGTGCTTGAGCATGTCACCCGAAAACGGGCATTTGGATTCGTCGGACATCTGTTCTCCTTGGATTCTGGTTGGGTGGGAGAGGCTTCCCCGGGGGATTTCCCGGCAGATACACGTCACGTTTGAGCTAAAGGTAGAAGCTCAGGGGTTGATAAGGCAAATCAATTGTTTCTACGATGATGATCGGCTGGCCCTATGATTGAATGCAGTTCTTCGTTCATGGTTCGTCGATAGCGGCAGACGCTCAGACTTGCCAAAATCCGGACGGGAACGCCACAACTGGGAACCAAGATCTGTGAATCTTGAATAACTATGAACCTTCAGGAACTGCGTTATCTCGTGGCAATTGCGGAGCAGCGGCACTTCGGTCGCGCTGCGGAGGCCTGCCACGTGAGTCAGCCGACGCTGAGCGGCCAGATCAAGAAGCTCGAAGACGAACTTGGCGTGACTCTGCTTGAGCGCACCAACAAACGTGTGGCCCTGACACCGGCCGGCGGGCAGATCCTGCAACATGCACGGCGAGCACTGGCCGAAGCGGCCCAGATCGAAGCTGTCGCGCGCGCCGCACGAGATCCCCTGATCGGTCCGCTGAAACTGGGCGCGATTCCGACGCTCGCGCCGTATCTTCTGCCACTCATTCTCAAGCCGCTCAAGCAAGGCTACCCCGGGCTCACGATTGAGCTTTGGGAAGACCAGACGCGCGTCCTGGTCGACAGCCTCCGCAATCACAAGCTGGACGCCGCGTTGCTTGCAACGGAGACGGATGCACCGGAGATTACGGAGATTGTCCTATTCGACGAGCCGCTGCTCGCTGCTCTGCCACGAAATCACCGGCTCGCCAAGGCGAAGAAGGTGGATGAAGCCGCGTTGAAGGACGAACTGCTGGTGCTGGCGGATGGGCATTGCCTCGCAAATCATGCGCTCGCTGCTTGCGGCACAAAGCATGGCCATACCCACGTCCGCGGCGGATTGCAGGGTGCGATGCAGGCATCCACTCTGGAGACCCTGGTGAATTTAGTCGCAGCGGGATACGGCTCGACACTGATTCCGGCTCTGGCCGCCGATTCGCTAAGAACGCGTGGAATTGTGCTCGTTCCCCTCGCCGGACGGTCCCGGAGGACAATCCGGCTGGCCAGCCGCCCAGGATTTCCAAGGGCGCAGGCACTCAGGGCGATCGAAAAAGTGATCCGCAAGGCCGTCAGCTTCGCCTGAAGTCAGACAGCCCAAACTCGAGACTCGATTCCAGACTCCTGTCTCCTCCGCCGTCCCGAAGGCCCGGCCACTCGTTACACTTTCGACAATTCGCCTCGAAAATATGTTGCACGTGGGTTGCATTCTGACCTGTGGAAAACTTGGGCTAAACGCACGAAAACTACCCGAAACTCCGAAGAAAGCCTAAAATAAACGAAAAAGGTGGATTCGGGACCCCCTTATCCACAAAAGAACCCCCTCGTGAGATTGACCCTGACTTTTGGGGTCCATACAGTCTGTAATCGAAGAGGACTAAGACGCCCCATCGACATGAACCAATCGCCGGGGCTGAGGATTCCCCTTCAAGGCGTGAAGTCGGCGCCGGTCCACCATCACCCGCAGGCACTGACCGCCTGCCGGAACCATGGTCCCCAGCCGACTTCGGTGATCCCGTTCGTATTCTGCTGACCCGGAGAGAGCATGCTGAAACTTAAAAAAATACACATCCTCGGCTTTAAGAGCTTCTGCGACCGTACCGAACTCACGGTGCCGGGGACAGGCATCGCAGTCGTGGTGGGGCCGAACGGGTGCGGAAAGTCGAACATCCTCGACGGAGTCAGCTGGGTACTGGGCGAGCAGAGCGCCAAGAGTCTCCGCGGCGGCAGCATGCAGGACGTCATCTTCGCCGGCACACGCGAACGCAAGCCCCTCGGCATGGCCGAGGTCAGCATCACCATGGTCGATCCCGAGGCCTACGATGGCCCAATTCCGGTCGAGCCCGAGGTCATGGTGGATCACGATGGCCCCGCGGACTGGGACGAAGACGAGTTGCGCCGCCAGAAGGCCGCCGAAGCTGAAGAAATCATCGCCGCTGAGCAGCCCGGCGTCGTAGACGATGACGAAGTTCCAGCCGACAGCAGTGCCCAACCGCAGCCCAGCGCTGACGCAGACGCCGAAGCTGGCGCGCACGGTCCGCAGCCCGTGGTCCTGAAGATTCGCCGTCGCAAATTCAACCGCACGCCGCAGAAGGGCGAGATTATCGTAACTCGCCGTCTCTTCCGTACTGGGGACAGTGAGTACCTGCTCAACGGAAAACTCTGCCGCCTGCGCGATATCCAGGACATCTTCATGGGCACCGGCCTCGGGCCGGAGAGCTACGCAATCATCGGTCAGGAACGCATCGGACAGCTCCTCAGCTCCAAGCCCCACGACCGCCGCGCCATTATCGAAGAGGCCGCCGGAATCACGCGCTTCAAGACGAAGAAGCGCCTCGCCGAGCTCCGCCTTGAAAGCTCGAAACAGAACCTCGCGCGCGTCGACGACATCTTCGAAGAAATCACGCGACAGATGAACAGCCTGAAACGTCAGGCTGCGAAGGCGGAACGCTTCGCACAGGTTCGCGATGAGCTGCGTGGACGCCTCCGCGTCGTGCTCACAAGCCGCATGGCGCTGATGGACGCCGAGCAGTCCCGGCTCGAACGCGAAATTGCAGAGCTCGCCGAGAAGATCACGGCTGGCGCCGTGGAAATCGCAACAGCTGAAACCAATCAGCATGCACTCACCGAGCGCGGCTACGAGCTCGATCGCCAAGGGCAGGACGCGCAGAACCGCGCCAACTCCTCCGCCGTCGAACTGGAGCGTGCAGCAGCCCGCCAGCGCAGCAACGCCGAGCGCGTCAGTGAACTCGAAGCGCGCATCGCAGCCGCTGCAGGCGAGCTGGAAACCACAAAAACCCAGCTCGGATCAATTTCCGAAGAGCGCCAGCAGCAAAAAGCCTTCCTCGAAACAGCCGCCGGCGAGGCGCGTGCCTTCCACGAAAAAGTGCAGGCCCGCCAGCACGAAGCGCGAACCGCTGCAGAAGAGGTATTCAACGCTGAGCGTCAACTTGAGAGCCATCGCCGTCATGCCATGCACCTGCTCACGCTGGCAGGCAATGCTCGCAACGGCACCGCACAGGCAGAAGAGAGCCTTGCGGCTCTGGAGCGCGAAGCCGAGCGGCTGAACGCTGAGATGAGCCAGGCCCGCCATGAGCAGGAGAGCCTCGGTGTCCAGAGCGGGCAGGCCCGGCTTAAGTTTGAATCGGCGGCAGAGACCCTCAAAAATCTTGAGAGCGAAATCGCGGAGTTGCGCGAAACGCTGCAAGTCCGCCGATCCGAAGAAGCCTCTGTCCGCGCGCAGGCCAACAAACTGCGCAGCGATATGGCCGGAGCTGCAGGACGGCGCGATTCGCTGCAGTCCCTGATCCGCGATCACAGCTACTCCACAGAAACGGTGCGCAAGCTCCTTCGTCCCGGAGCGCTTCAGAACGGCTCAACGCCGGTCGGGACTCTCGCAGACTTTATCGAAGTCAGCGGCGAGCACGAAGGAGTCGTCGACGAATTTCTGCGTGATGAGCTCAACTTTGTCGTCGTAAAAAGCTGGCATGCCGCCGAGGAAGGCGTTCGCGTACTGAAGACCAGCGTTGACGGCCGCGCCACCTTCCTGATTCATCCAGAGGGTGGCCACGGGCACGAGGGCAGCGGCTACGGCGACAAGATCAATGCGCCGGGCGTGACTCCGCTCCGCGAACAGGTCAGGCTGCTGAACGGGTTCGGGCACACTCTCGAGACTATTCTGCCCAAGCTGCGCGACGGATATCTGGTCGAGACTGCGGAACTCGCGCAGACCATGGCCAACGATCATACCCATGCCTACTTCCTTACTCCGGAAGGCGAGTGCTTCCACAACGCAACAGTTACGGGTGGCAAGCCCGCCAGCCAGGGTCCCCTCGTGCTAAAGCGCGAACTCCGCGAGACGGAAATGCGTCTTGCCGTCATCGAGCGCGAACTTGGTCAGGCCGAGTTCGAAGCGGCAGCTCTCACCAGACAGATCGAAGAATTGTCCGCACGGCTCGAGGCGCGCAGCGAAGAGCGTCGCCACGCCGAGCGCGAAGCCGCCGATCAGGGTGCGGCCCTCAAGCAAATGGAGAGCGAAGCTCAGCGGATCGAACGCCGTCTGCAGGAGTGGATAACCCAGGCGGAGCGCAACAAAGATGCGCGCGAAACCAAGCACGCAGTAATCGAGCAGAAGCGCGAAGAAGCAGTTCGGCTGGAAGGGGAGCATAAGACGGCCGAAGCCGGTCTCGAAGAACAGCAGAACCAGCTCTCAACGATGCGGCAGAACCGCGAAACGCTCCAGCAGGATGCGGCTAAGCTCACGGCCGAGCTTGCCGGTCTCGAAGAGCGGCGTCGCGGTGCTGAAGCAACCTTCCAGCGCATCGATCGCCTGCATGCAGATCTTGAGCGCCGCGTAATGGCCATCGAGCAGCAGCGGGCATCCGCCGAATCCGAGCGCGAGCAGCGCATCGCGGAGTCAGCCGCTCTCGCTCAGCGCGAACAGGAATTGACGGCCCTCAAGGCGGAGGCCCTGGCGCAGGCCGAAGCCATTGCCGCTCAGGCCCAGGAAGTGCGCCATCAACTCGCCGAAATGGAGACGCAGCTCAAGGCCGCACGTGCGACGATCGACCAATTGCGTGAAGATCGCGGCGCCCGCGCCAGTCAGGGCGCGAAGCTCAAGTCAGACTTGGAGCATCTTGAAGCGAGTTGTCTCACCGAGGTCAACGTTGAAGCTGCCGAACTGCGTGCGGACCAGGAGATCGTTCGCATCGCTGACGAGCCGCTGGCCATCGAAGAGGACACCTGCCGGACCTTGAAACAAAAACTCGAGCAGATGGGACCCGTGAATATGATGGCCCTCGACGAGTACAAGGAAACCGCAGAGCGGCACTCTTTCCTCGAGACTCAGCGCAAGGACCTGATGGAGTCGATCGAGAACACCCAGCAGACCATTAAGGAAATCGATCACATCTCGCGTGAGAAGTTCGACGAGGCCTTCGCCCGCATCAACGAGAACTTCGCGCACGTTTTCACCAAGCTCTTTCACGGGGGGCAGGCATTCCTCCGCCTCACCGATGCCGAGAATCAGGCAGAGAGCGGGCTCGAGATCGTCGCTTCGCCTCCCGGCAAGAAGCTGCAAAACGTCCTGCTGCTCTCGGGCGGCGAAAAAGCTTTGACAGCGATCTCCCTGCTCGTCGGCATCTTCCAGTTCCAGCCCAGTCCGTTCTGCGTGCTCGACGAAGTGGATGCCGCTCTCGACGAAACCAACGTAGGACGTCTCGCTGACCTGCTCCGCACCCTGAGCAGGGAGACGCAGTTCCTCCTTGTCACCCACTCCAAGCGCATGATGCATGCGGCCGACATGATCTACGGTGTCACGATGCAGGAGCCGGGCGTCTCCAAGGTCATTAGCGTTAAGCTGGCCCACGATCAGCAACCACAGCGGGCGACCGCGTAAGCACAATCTATTTCGGCGCGAAGTACACGCAGGGCGTGCGGATTACGACGTCCGATTGTCATCTGGATTTCGTGGAACCTGTAGGCGGGACCCGGAAACTTAAAGGCTGATCAAGGCCCAGGGGCTGGCTGGGCGCCAGCCCCTTCGGCAGGTCTCATTGCGCAGGCAAAACTTTCTGTGCTGCCTCAGCCACGAGGTTGTGCCCGCGGGTCGTAGGGTGAAGATCGTCCCAGAAGAGATAGGTGTCAGGGTTGACAGCGAAGTTGCCTTGCGCCGGATTGGCAATGTCAGCCAGCGAAACAGCCGCAGGGTTCGCCACGATTTGCACGAAAAGAGAAAAGACGTTCACCTGATAGATCGCAACGTGACGCCACCGATAGAAGTCTTTCAAAACAGCGACGCCTGTCCCCAGCCATGAGTTGTAGAGCGCTGAGGCGGCGTTCGCGGTTTGAGAGGCTGCAAGCGACCCATTCAGACGCGGTGTGAGGCCAAGCGGCGGCAGGTTCAACACTAGAATCTGCGTTGCCCCTGCGGCAATGAGCCGCTGAATATCCAGCGTCTCCTGGATTGCAGCATTGGCGATCGCCGCCGGCGAGGTAGCGTTCAGCACGTCATTCGCCCCACCCCATACAACAAAGAGGGTCTTGCTGTTGATCTTCGGATGGGTTGCGAGGTAGTCCGTGACCTGTCGTCCCATGTTCTCGACTTGAACGGAGATCTGCCCTCCTTCGAGTTGCAGAGTGCTTGTTCCCCCGCCTGTGAGAGCAAAGCCGTAGGAGTAGTTAGTTCCGCCGTCCAGCGAGTTCGTCACCGCGGGATGCGAAGGGATCGAGGTCGAGAGCTGCTCGAGCCATACGCCGAAATAGTTCTGAGCAGCTGGAACGGTGTCATACCCGTCCGT
>Ga0207710_10001146_pt1 | contig 13505 bp, 12 predicted proteins | sample KBSS24metaG_FD_184400 | JGI IMG/M metagenome (GOLD analysis project Ga0207710, IMG submission 184400) | Switchgrass rhizosphere microbial communities from Kellogg Biological Station, Michigan, USA - KBS S2-4 metaG (SPAdes) (version 2) | ecosystem: Host-associated > Plants > Roots > Rhizosphere...
CCCGCCGGCACGAACGCTCCGCAGGCAGCTCTCGAACGTGGTCTGCTGACCGAGCGCTTCGATGGCGACGTCCACGCCGCCGCCGGTCAGGCGCTTGATCTCGGCGACGACGTCCTGCTCTTTCGGATCGAGCACGACGTCCGCTCCCATGTGCCTCGCGATCTCCATGCGCTTCGGCACGCTCTCGACGCCGATGACGAGCGAGGCGCCGCACAACCGCGCTCCTGCCGTCGCGCACAGCCCGATCGGGCCCTGCGCGAAGACGGCCACGGCGTCGCCGATGCGCACGCCTCCTCTCTCGGCGGCGGAGATCCCGGTCGACATGATGTCGGGGCAGAGCACGACGTCCTCGTCCGTGAGCTCGTCGGGGATCTTCGCCAGGTTGGCTCGAGCGTCGGGGACCACCACGTACTCGGCCTGGCAGCCGTCGATCGTGTTCCCGAATCGCCAGCCGCCGATCGCCTCGAAGGCGTCACCGCCGTGACTGCATTGCGCGCCGTCGTCGGAGAGGCAAGCGCGGCATTGGCCGCACGGCGTGATCGCGCCGATGATGACGCGATCTCCCTTCGCGTAACCCTTCACGCCGGGCCCCAGCGCCTCGACGCGCCCGACGGGCTCGTGGCCGACGACGAGCCCGGGGCGCACCGGGTACTCGCCCCTGAGGATGTGCACGTCGGTCCCGCAGATCGTCGTGAGCGTGATCTTCACCAGCGCCTCGCCCGGTCCAGGCTCGGGGCGAGGCACCTCTCGAAGCTGTATCTCTCCCTTGCCGAGGAACACCGCGGCGCGCATCGTCTCCATGACTCCGTCTCCTGCTGATCGTCGTTGCGCTTGCTCGAGCTCGCGAGCTCGGCGGCGGGCCGTCCCTCGACGCCGTTCCAGGCTCCCGTTCTCGGGCTTCGAGTCGAAGCACGCAGCGTGCCGCCTTCGGCGTCGTGCGATGCCCACGGCGGACTCGTGCGCGGCCTGCATCGCTCGCGCAAAGCGTGCGCTCGGACGTCGTGGTTTCCGCTCGAGCTCGCGGGCCGTCGACATCGGCGTCGATCTTGCTCACACGCGCCGCATGAGTCCGCGCTGCATGAGTCAGGTCGGTCCCCGGCATCGATGACGACCTCGGCTGCAGCGCGCCATCCAGGCCTCACCGAGGACGAAGCGGAGCGGCTCCTGGCGGCCGTCGGACCGAACGAGCCGGTCGCTGCGACGCGCCGGCCGCTCGCGGCGCAGCTCCTCCAGCGCTTCACGAACCCGCTCGTCGCCATTCTGATCGTCGCGAGCGTCGTCTCCGCGGTGCTCCGCGACGTCGGCAACGCCGTCATCGTCCTCGCGATCGTCGTCGTCAGCGTCGCCGTGGAGTTCGTGCAGACCCGGCGATCCGAGCGCACGGCCGAAGCCCTGAGGGCGCAGGTCGCGCAGACCGCGACGGCCCTTCGCGACGGCGTCTGGCGCGACGTCGAGCGCCGGCGGATCGTCCCGGGCGACGTGATCCGCCTGTCGGCCGGCGACATGGTCCCCGCGGACGCGCGCCTCCTCGAGACCAAGGATCTCCACGTGAGCGAGGCCGCGCTCACCGGCGAATCGCTCCCCGTCGAGAAGGAGGTCGACGGCGGAGAGCGCACCGTATTCATGGGCTCGTCCGTCGTGAGCGGCCACGCGCTCGCGCTCGTGACGACCACCGGGCCGCGGACGGAGTTCGGCGCCATCGCCAAGAGCCTCACCGGACGCGCCCCGGTGTCGGAGTTCGAGCGAGGCATCGTGCGCTTCGGCGTCCTCATCCTCGAGACCGTCGTCTTCCTCGTCCTGTTCGTCATCGTCGTCATGGCGGCCCTCCGGCGCGATCCGCTCGAGTCGATCCTCTTCGCCGTCGCGCTCGCGGTCGGGCTGACGCCCGAGTTCCTTCCGATGATCACGACGCTCACGCTCACGAGGGGCGCGGTGCGCATGGCGCGCGCCAAGGTCGTCGTGAAGAACCTCGCGGCGATCCAGAACTTCGGCAGCATCGACGTCCTGTGCTGCGACAAGACGGGGACGCTCACGACAGGGGACATGCGCCTCGACCGGCACGTGGATCCGTTCGGAGCGGTCTCGGAGCGACCTCTCCTCCTCGCCACCATCAACAGCTATTTCGAGAGCGGCATCGACAACCCGCTCGACGAAGCGGTCCGCCGGAGGGCGAAGCTCCCGGACGCGGCGCCGGCGCACCGACTCGATCCTCTCGATTCGGCGGTGCTGCGGCACGCTCACCCCGACGTCTCCGGTTATACGAAGATCGACGAGATCCCCTTCGACTTCGAACGTCGTCGCGTAAGCATCGTCGCCCGGCACGACGGCGAGACGATCCTCGTCACGAAGGGCGCGCCCGAGCACGTCCTCGCGGTCGCGAGCATGATCGAGAGGGACGGGGCGGTCCGGCCGCTCGACGCCGGGGCGCGCGCGGCTTGCGAAGCGACGTTCCGGGAGCTCGGGGCGTCCGGATACCGAGTCCTCGCGGTGGCGTACGCGCCGAGCACGAAACGAGACGGGTTCACCCGAGAGGACGAGCGCGACCTCATCGTGGCGGGCTTCCTCGCGTTCGTGGATCCACCCCGCGACGACGCACGCGACGTGCTCCGCGCCCTCGAGAGAGAGGGCATCCACGTCAAGATCCTCACGGGCGACAGCGAGCTCGTGGCGGCGCACATTTGCGAGGCGGTCGGCATCCCCACCAAGCACGTGCTGCTCGGCAGCGACATCGACAAGCTGACCGAGCCGGCGCTCGCCCATCGCGCCGAACGAGCGCACGTCTTCGCGCGCCTCACCCCCGCGCAGAAGAGCCGCGTCCTGCGCGCTCTACGCTCTCGCGGCCACGTCGTCGGCTACATCGGCGACGGGATCAACGACGCGCCGTCGCTCCACGCGGCCGACGTCGGCATCTCGGTCGCGGGCGCGGTAGACGTGGCCAAGGAAGCGGCCGACGTCATCCTGCTCGAGCCGGACCTCCACGTGCTCCGCGTCGGCGTCCTCGAAGGCCGAAGGGCGTTCGGCAACCTCATGAAGTACCTCCTCATGGGGACGAGCTCGAATTTCGGGAACATGTTCAGCATGGCCGGCGCGGCGCTGCTCCTGCCGTTCTTGCCCATGCTCCCGATGCAGATCCTGCTCAACAACTTCCTCTACGACATGGCGCAGGTCACGATCCCCTCGGACAACGTCGACCCGAGCTTCGTCCGCAAGCCTCGGCGCTGGGACATCGGGCTGATTCGGCGGTTCATGATCGCCGTGGGCCCCGTCAGCTCGGCGTACGATTTCCTGACCTTCTTCGTCCTGCTCAAGGTGCTCCACGCGCCGGCGGCCCTCTTCCACACGGGCTGGTTCATCGAGTCCCTCGCCACCCAGACCCTCGTGATCTTCGTCATCCGAACGGCGTCGAGCCCGCTCGAGAGTCGACCGAGCCCCGCGCTCCTCGCGACCACCCTCGGCGTCGTGGCGGTGGGGCTCGCGCTCCCCTACGCCCCGGGCGCGAGCGCGCTCGGCTTCGTGCCGCTGCCCGGGATCTTCTTCCTCTTCCTCGCCCTCGCGACCGTGACGTACCTCGCGCTGGTCGAGGTCGTGAAGCGCGCGCTCTTCCGGAGCGCGTTCGAGTGAGCCGAATCCCGGACGGCCGCGGCCTACACCGCGCGCTGGCCGTGGCTCCGTGCAGCGGCAGCCTCCAGGATGCAACGGCCGAGTCGCGCGAGCTCGTCGGCGAGCTGCGCGCTCATCGCCTCTTGCGTCATGGAGCTCGGCGAGAGCCGGTCGACTTCGTCGAGGAGCGTGCGCACGACGGCGCACTGGCTTCGTATCGACGCGACGCGGAGCTCGCGAGCGAGCAGGGCGTCGTCAGAGGAGCACAACGCATGAATCGAAAGGAGGACGGTGGTGGACATGCGGACCTCTCGAGCCCGGAGGAGGGCTGCCGAAGTCAGAGCAAGAGAGGCGCCACGTCCGGGGCTCCCGAAGCGCCCTCAACAACGCCTGAGATCGCTCTGGCGTTCAGGGCTCCGCGCCCGAGGACGCACGCCTTGCGCTCCCGCGCACGGCGTGCGTCGCGCGGGTCGCGTGAAGATGCCTGGGCCTCCAGGCCGACGTCGCACGACCTCTTCGAGCGTGTGGAACGCATCGTGCTGAGGGCAGGCCATACCCGCTCCGCCGCAAATCCACCGGCCATATCGAGGCCATGATGAAGATTCACGAGTACATGACGGGCCCTCTGCGACCTGCTCGAGGACAGCAAGGTGACGGCGCGATGAAGACGCAGACGTCCTCGTGTACGAAGAGCCGATGGTCATGGTCGATCGCCCGCATCGCCGGCATCGATTTACGCGTACACGGGACGTTCCTCATCCTGCTGGGGTGGCTCGTCGTCTCCCGCCTCGCGGAGGGAGTTGGACTGGCGGCGGCGAGCGAGGGGCTCCTCGTCATCGCCTCCGTGTTTGCAGTCGTCGTGCTCCATGAGCTCGGTCATGCCCTGGTCGCGCGCCGTTACGGAATCCGGACGCTCGATATCACGCTGCTGCCGATCGGGGGCGTCGCGCGCCTCGAGAGGCTCCCGACCGAGCCTCGCCAGGAGCTGTTCGTCGCGCTCGCCGGGCCGGCCGTCAACGTCGCGCTCGCGACGCTCACCGTCGCTGCCGTCGCGACCTTCGGCGCGATGAGGTCGCCCCGTCTCGTCGCGCTCGCCGGGAGCCCGCTGCTCACGGGGCTCCTCTGGCTCAACGTCGGCATGGCGGGGTTCAACCTGCTCCCTGCTTTCCCCATGGACGGCGGCCGCGTCCTGCGGGCGTTTTTGGCGATGCATACGAGTCGAGCTCGCGCGACGGATCTCGCGGCGCGGATCGGCCACTGGATGGCGCTCGGCTTCGCCCTCCTCGGCCTGCTTGGAAATCCGATGCTCGTCTTCATCGCGCTCTTCGTGTGGACCGAAGCGAGCAAAGAGGCTGCCCTCGTTCGCATGAGCGGCGCGCTCGATCGGGGGCGCGTCGGGGGCGCTCTCGAACGACTCGCCCGAGCCGAGGGAGGAGCGATCCCAGTCGTCGACTCCGGCCGGTTCGTCGGGTTCCTCGTCCCGGAGAGCGCGCGTCGCGTCGCCGAGGCGCGGAAGCGTCGCCTGAGCGTCCACTGAGGGCATCATGTCTCTGTCGCGATACCGAAGACCGGTCGTCCTCGCCGCCGCGGAGGACTCGGCGGCCTCCGCGGCGCGCGCGATGCGCGACGCCCGCGTGGGCTGCGTCGTCGTGACGCGCGCCGCGCGTCCGATCGGCATCTTGACCGATCGCGATCTCGCGCTTCGGGTCGTGGCGGAGGGCCGCGATCCGGAGCGTACCCGTGTCTCCGAGATCGTCACGTACGATCCGGTCGTCCTGGGGGACGACGACCAGATCGCGACCGCGGCCGCTCGAATCCGCGAGCACGGGGTGCGGCGGCTCCCGATCGTCGACGCCGAGGGGCGCGTGACCGGCATCGTCACGGCGGACGATCTCGTCGTCCTCCTCGGGCGCGAGCTCGCGGACTTGTGCGAAGGGATCGAAGAGAGTGCAGACGCCGGTGACAGCCGCTGATCCTGCGCCGCGCGCGAACGGAGGCGAGGCCCCGACGGAGAGACGCACCCTTTGCGCCGCCACGCAACGATCGGCAGCCGGTCCGAGGGCGCTCATCCGGGCGCCGCGATCAACGCCGGATCTCCGGAGTGGCATTGAAGCTGCTTTGCCTCACCCGCATCAGGAGGTGTCGAATGGTGACGAGATCCGAGCAGTATCGAGCTAGCGAGGAGCGCAGCAGCGGCGAGGCCAAGCGAGCGGTGCGAGCGGGCCGATCGAAGCCGGGTATCCCGCCGGCGAAGAGGACGCGCGAGAAGCTGCGCGCGGAGAAGAAGGCGACGTATGCCATGGAGCCCGTTCCGGAGGGAGGGAGGCCCTCGCGGAGATCGACCCGCAAGAGCACCAATCGCGCGAAGCCCGATACGGCGTTCAATTACGTCGAGGAGCTGCGCAAGAGCTCGCCGACCGCGCGATTCCGCAGGGCCCGAGCGTGCGCCGGGCGAGGTGGAGCTGCGTCATGAGCGCGTTCAAGAGCATCCTCGTCCCCACCGACTTCGGCGAGCCCGCGAACCGCGCGATCGATCTCGCCATCGAGCTCGGCGCGAAGTTCGGCTCGAAGCTCACGCTCCTCCACGCGTTCACGCTCCCTATCACGGACGGCGGTTACGCCGCAGGGCTCTCGTGGCCCATCGACGATCTCGCTGCGGCCGCCAAGACCGAGCTCGACGGCGCGCTCCGCAAGGCGCGCGAGCGCTATCCGGTCGTCGAAGGAATCGTCGCTTGCGGCAACCCGTGCGGTCGGATCCTCGATGCGATCGAGACGATTGGGGCCGACCTCGTCGTGATGGGGACGCACGGCCGGCGGGGGCTCTCTCGCGTCTTCCTCGGGAGCGTCGCCGAGAAGGTGGTGCACCTCTCGCCGGTTCCGGTACTGACGGTGTCCGGGAGCGAGGTGCAGCGAGTCAAGAAGAAGCTCATGGCCGCTGTCGCCGAGCCGACGAAGTAGGTCTCTACCTGCTTGAGAATCCGGACGCTTCGAGCGAACCTTCGCCGGGCGAGTGGTCGGGGACGCCATGTCGCGTGAACCGAAGGGCGACCGTGGTGCCGCGCGAGTGGCACGTCTGGTGCTGAACGAGAGACGATGTCAGGCTTCGACGAGCGCGGTCACCACGAGTCCACCGACCCCCACCATAGAGCCCAGTGGATCGCGGACGTCGTTCTGGGCGGGCAGGACGGGCTCGTCAACGTCCTGGGGGTGATCTTGGGCGTCGCCGCGGCCACCGGAAGCGCCAGGATCATCCTGGTGGCCGGCCTCTCCGCCGCGTTCGCCGAATCCGTGTCGATGGCCGCCGTCGCGTATACGTCGACGCTCGCCAAGGGCGACCTGTACAAGGCCGAGCGCGCGCGCGAGTACCGACACATCGAGGCGGTCCCGCGCCTCGAGCGGGCCGAGATCCGCGAGATCTACGCGCGAAAAGGCTTCTCGGGCGCTCTCCTCGACCGCATCGTGGAGACGATCACGAGGGACAAGGACGTCTGGGTGGCCGTGATGATGTCGGAGGAGCATGGCCTCACGGACGTCGACCGCCGCGGCGGCGCTCGCTCGGCCGCCGTGGTCGGCGTCTCCTCGATCGTCGGCTCGCTCTTTCCGCTCATCCCGTTCCTCGTGCTGCGGGTGTCCCTCGCCGCTCCGGTCTCCGTGCTGGCCGCCGCCCTGATGCTCTTCGCCTTCGGCGCGTACAAGGCGAAGGTGACCGTGGGCCGTCCGCTTCGGAGCGGGCTCGAGCTCGCCTCGATCGGGACGGCGAGCGCCATGGTGGGGTATGCCGTGGGCGCCTTGCTACCTGCGCCGACGGGGCCGTGAGGCGCTCGCCGGATGTCTCAACGTCCGGACCGAACGTCCTTCGCGTTGATCCCGTACTCGTGCAAGCGGTATTGGATGGTGCGAACGCTGATATCGAGGATCTCCGCGGCCTTCGTCGTGGATCCGTCGGTCGCCTCGAGGGTCTTCAGGATGGCGTGACGCTCGAGCTCCGCCATCGTCGCGCCTGGGATCCGGAGCGAGCCGAGCGTTTCGCTCGCCGCCTCGAACGGCAGATCGTCCTCGTCGATGAGCGATCCTTCGCAGAGGACCACGGCGCGCTCGATCGCGTTCTCGAGGGCCCGCACGTTGCCCGGCCAGCGGTGCGAGACGATCTTCGCCCGCGCCTTCTCCGTGAATCCGTCGACGCGCTTGTGGTTCTCGAGGGCGAACTTTTGAAGGAAATGGGTCGCGAGCACGAGGGCGTCGCCGCCGCGGACCCGGAGCGGAGGCATGTCGATGTGCACCACGTTGAGCCGGTAATAGAGATCCTCGCGGAAGCGCCCCTCGCGCACGTCCGCCGCGAGATCGCGGTTCGTGGCGGCGACGAGCCGCACGTCCACCGAGACCGTCTCGTTGCCGCCGACCCGCTGGAACGTGCGCTCTTGCAGCACGTGCAGGAGCTTCACCTGGGTGAGGGCCGGGATCTCGCCGATCTCGTCGAGGAAGAGGGTCCCGCCGTTGGCCTGCTCGAAGCGGCCGGTGCGCCGCTTGTCGGCCCCGGTGAAGGATCCCTTCTCGTGGCCGAAGAGCTCGCTCTCGAGGAGCGTCTCCGCGAGCGCCGCGCAGTGCAGCGAGACGAACGGCTTGCTCGCCCGCGGGCTCAGCGCGTGGATGGCGCGCGCGAGCTCTCCTTTGCCCGTGCCGCTCTCGCCGGTGACGAGCACCGTCGCCCGCGAGCCCGCGACCTGCTTGGCGGTTCGATACACCTTCTGCATCGCGTTGCTCGCGCCGATGAGCCCCTGGAGCCCCTCCGCGTCGCGCTCGCGGAGCTGGCGCCTCAGGTTCTCCGCCTCCACGCGCACGTCGCGGCCCTCGAGCGCGCGCTCGATCGCGACGAGCAGCGCGTCGAAGTCGATCGGCTTCGTGAGGTAGTCCTCCGCCCCGGCGCGCATCGCGGACACGCCCGAGTCGAGGTCCTGGACGGACGTCGCGACGATGACCGGGAGAGCGCGATCGTGCTCCTGCAAGCGCTTGAGGAGGTGCATCCCATCCATGCGCGGCATGTTCAGATCGGTGACGACGACGTCCGGCGGCGCCTCCGCCAGCTTCTCGAGCGCGGCGACGCCGTCCTCCGCCGTGTCCACCCGATAGCCGTCCCCGGCGAGGAGCTTCTCGAGCCCGGAACGGGCGCCGTCGTCGTCGTCGACGACGAGGATGCGTGCTTTGCTCTTCTGTGCGTTCGTCATGCGGGCCTCGCGAGCGGTGGCGTGGCAGTGTAGCCGAAGAGCCCGCGCGTCCGGCGGGCGCTTCACCGCCGCAGGTTCGGCGTCCGGCGAACGGTCCGCGCCTGCGCCGCTCTCGCCGCGAGCGGCGCGGCCTTTGCCGCACGACGAGCGGCGCGCGGCGGCCCCGTCCGCACCGGAGCGAAGGGGCGGCGCGCGGCGCGCGTAGCGGCCGGGGAGATGGGCGACGGCGCACCGTCGTCGCGCGACGACGCCGCGTCGTCACCAGGAGGCCGGAAAGGTCGCCGTCGCGCGCCGAGCGACGCGAAAACCGCGGCTCGCGGCGCCGGCACGCGCGTTGCGATTCGGGCGGACGGGCGTCGGCGACGTGTCCTCCCGAGGGCGCGACGGGCCGCCGCTCGCGAAGAGGAGGACCATGAGCCACGCACCGACGTTCGTCTTCGAGAACGCGTCGATTCACATGAAGGTGGATCTTCGCGTGTATCGCCTCGCCGCGGTGAAGAAGGCGGCATATCGACTCGCGGATCGGTGCACCGCCGTGATCGGTGAGATCGGCGACGGCGTCCTCCCGATTTCACTCGTGCTCGACGCGGGCACGACCGAGGCCGCGGCGACGACGGCGGCGCGCCTCTTTCTCCGCGAGCTGCTCGACCAGGAGCTCCGCGAGCACATCGCCGAAGAGACGGCGCCGATGCGGGCGCTCATCCTGGCGCACGCGTTCTCGCGGACGAACCTGGTCGAGGGCCGATGACCGCGGTCGCGCCGGGGTTCCTCGATCGGTCCCATTTCTCGCCGAGCGCCCGGTATCGGCTCCTCCCGTTTCGCTTCGGTCGATTCGACGATCGACGCGACATCGTCACCAACGACGTCGGCGAGTACGTCCTCCTCTCGCACGAAGAGCTGACCTCGTTCGTGGATCGCGCGCTGCCCGTGACGTCGCGCGCGTATCACGACCTCAAGGCGCGGCATTTCCTCTTCGACGACGACTCCGAATGCGCGCTCGACCTTTTGGCGCTCAAGGTCCGGACGCGCGCCGAGCGGATCGCGAGCTTCACCGCGCTCCACATCTTCGTCCTCACGCTCCGGTGCGATCACTCGTGCCACTACTGCCAGGTGTCCCGGCGAACCCAGGACACCGCGGCGTTCGACATGACGCGCGAGCAGGCGCTCCGCGCGGTGGACTTCGTGTTCCGAAGCCCCGCGCGGCACGTCAAGATCGAGTTTCAAGGGGGGGAGCCGCTCCTTCGATTCGATCTCGTCCGCTACGTCGTCGCGTGCGCGGAGGCGCGAAACGCGATCGAGCGGCGAGACCTTCGGTTCGTGATCGCGACGAACCTCGCGCGCCTCACCGACGAGATGCTGGCCTTCTGCAAGGAGCACGACATCCATCTGTCCACGTCGCTCGACGGGCCCGCGGCGCTGCACGACGCTCACCGCCCGCTCCGCGGCGGCAGCAGCCACGCCGCGACCGTCGACGGCATACGCCGCGCTCGCGAAGCCCTCGGGGCGGAGTCGGTCGGCGCCCTCATGACGACGACGCCGGAGAGCCTCGCTCGCGTGGAGGAGATCGTCGACGAGTACGTACGACTCGGGTTTCGGAGCGTCTTCCTCCGCAGCTTGAGCCCGTACGGGTTCGCCGTGAAGACGAGCCTCGTCCGCCGGTACGGCGAGGGCGATTGGCTCGATTTCTACCGGCGCGGCCTCGCCTACGTCCTCGACGTGAATCGGCGCGGATACGCCCTCCGCGAGGAGTACACGGCGATCGTCCTCCAGAAGCTCTTCTCGCCGAGGGGGACCGGATACGTGGATCTCCAATCGCCGGCCGGCATCGGCATCGGCGCGATCGTCTTCAACTACGACGGCGCGGTCTACGCGTCCGACGAGGGACGGATGCTCGCCGAGATGGGCGACACGTCGTTCCGCCTCGGCCACCTGGAGACGGACTCGTACGAGGCCATCATGACGAGCGAGGCGCTCCTCCGCCCGCTCGAGGAGACGATGCTCGAGGGCGCGCCGATGTGCAGCGATTGCCCGTTCCTCCCGTACTGCGGCGCCGATCCGGTGTTCCACCGCGCGACGGTCGGGGAGCCGGTCGGCCACAAGGCGTTCAGCGCGTTCTGCAAGAAGCAGATGGGGGTCGTTCGTCACGTGATCGCGCTCCTCGAGGACGACCCGGCCGCGCGGCGCACGCTGCTCGGTTGGGTCGAATAGCCATGTTGATCACGCTCCAAGGGCGCCACCTCCGCGCGCTCTCGACGACCTCTCGGTCGCCGTTCCTCGCGAGGATCTCCGAGCGGCGCGATCTCCCCGAAGAGGAGCGGGCTCGCTCGGCGCTCGTCGTCCGGGGGCCGGCGGGCGAGCTCCCCGCCGGCTTCCGCGGATACCTGCTCCACGAGCCGGCGTCGTGGAGCGCCGAGTGGGGCGCCGCCGACGTATTTCACCTCGCGCCCGAGATGCGGTATCTCACCGGCGGCGACGTCGTGCGGATCGATCCGCTCGGGCGTACGGTGCGGGCGCTGTACCGGCGATCGTCGCAATCCAATGCGCTCTTCGTGACGGAGCGCTGCGACAACTACTGCGTGATGTGCTCGCAGCCGCCGAAGGCGCGCGATGACTCGTGGCTCGTGGACGAGGTGAGGGAGACGATACCGCTGATATCGCCCGATACGCGGCACATCGGCGTCACCGGCGGCGAGCCGGCGCTCCTGGGCGAGCGGCTGGTCGCGCTCGCCCGGGATCTCGAGCGGCACCTCCCCCGGACCGCCGTGCACGTGCTCTCCAACGGCCGGCGCTTCGCGGACGCTTCGTTCGCGCGGTCCCTCGCGCGCGCCGCGCACCACGATCTGACCATCGGCGTCCCCCTCTATTCGGACGTCGCCGAGGAGCACGACTACGTCGTCCAGGCTCGCGGCGCGTTCTCGCAGACGATCCGCGGGATCTTGAACCTCAAGCAACACGGCGTGAAGGTCGAGGTCCGATTCGTCGTCCACGCTGACACGTACGCCCGCTTGCCCGACCTCGCTCGGTTCGTCGCGCGCAACCTGTTGTTCGTGGACCACGTGGCGATCATGGGGCTCGAGCTCGTCGGTTTCGCCAAGACGAACCTCGAAGCCCTGTGGATCGATCCGCTCGACTATGCCGGCGAGCTCGCCCAGGCCGTCGCCACGCTGCAGCGCGCGCGGATGGCGGTGTCGATCTACAACCACCCGTTGTGCGCGCTCGACGCGCGACTGCACCCGCTCGCCCGAAAGAGTATTTCGGATTGGAAGAACGCCTACTTCGAAGAGTGCGACGGGTGCGCGAAGAGAGACGCGTGCGGAGGCTTCTTCGCCTCGTCGGTCCGGCGGCGGAGCCGGGGGATCCGGCGGTTCGCGGCGCCGCGGTGGGATGGGCGCGGCGACGCCGGCCGACGAGGAGACACCGAACGAACCGACGGAGGATCGCCGTGCGACGTCTCCTCGTCTCCGTGAGCGCGGCGCTTTTGGCCATTTTGCCGAGCGCGCGGGGGTCGGGGCTATTGATCCCAGAGGCGGCCGCGCAGGTCGCGCGGCGCCCGGACGAGGAGGACGACGACGCGAACCCGCCTCTCGTGCTCGCCGCCGCCCACGGAGCGTCGATGGAGATGTTCGGACATCGATCGCACAGCTCCCATAGCTCGCATAGCTCGCACAGCTCCCATAGCAGCCACTACTCGGGCAGCGGCGGCTACGGCGGCGGCAGTCGAGGTGGCGGCGATGACACTTCTCCCCCGATCGACGTGCCCGCGCCGCCGCCCAAGCCGGCGACGATATCCCTCCTGGCGCTCCCCGGCGGGCGGATCTACGTCGCCGGCGTCCTGCGCGGCACCGATTCGACCGGCACGTTGACGATGAAGCCGGGGGCTTACCCGGTCCGCGTGGAGAACCGGTTCCTCGGCGATCACACGACGACGATTCAGTTGAGCGAAGGCCAGACGGGCGTGTTGAGGATCGACTGGTGACGGGCGCCACGCGGCCGGTCACCGGCGTGTGTCCCGCATGCAACGGGCGCGTCGCGGCGGACACCCCGACGTGCCCGTGGTGCGGGGTGGCGCGCGCCGCGCAGGCCGCGGAGCAGGCGGCCACGACGACGCGCAGCGTGCACGACGCGGTGGATCACTGGGGCCGTTCGGTGGCCGGCGCGCCGCGCCGCCTCGCCGATCTGGTGACGGCCATTCGCGTCCGCGACCAGCTCCTCGAGCGCGTGGTGACCGAGGTCGTCCGGCGCGATATCCGAGAGCAGCGACTCCCGACGAACGAGCGGAGGGTGTCGTCGCCTCGGCTGCGCGCGGAGGACATCGATCCGTTCGCGGTGCCGGGCGAGTCGCTGCGCGCGGAGAGCGAGCACGTGGCGTATTGCCGCGGCTGCAACGGCGCGGGCGTCTGCACGTGCGGCGTGTGCCGCGGCGAGCGGCGCGTGCGATGCGGCGCCTGCGGCGGCGGCGGAAAGGTGCTGAAGCAATACAAGAAGCGCGCGGCGTGGATCGCCTGCTCGGTGTGTCGCGGGGGCGGCGCCGTGGCGTGCGGCGGGTGCGGGGCGAAGGGGAGCGTGACCTGCTCCGGGTGCGCGGGCAGCGGCCATCAGCTCGTGTGGCTGGCGTACGATCAGAGCGCGCGGTGGGCGGTGCAGGTCGAACCGAAGAGCCCCGTCGTCTACGCGCACCGACAG
>Ga0207710_10001151_pt1 | contig 13478 bp, 16 predicted proteins | sample KBSS24metaG_FD_184400 | JGI IMG/M metagenome (GOLD analysis project Ga0207710, IMG submission 184400) | Switchgrass rhizosphere microbial communities from Kellogg Biological Station, Michigan, USA - KBS S2-4 metaG (SPAdes) (version 2) | ecosystem: Host-associated > Plants > Roots > Rhizosphere...
TGCCGTCGAGGATGTCTCCCTTGTTCGCCACGTGGTTGTAGAGCGACATCGCCTCGACACCGAGCCGGGCGGCGAGTGCCCGCATCGAAAGCCCCGCGAGACCTTCACGCTCGGCGAGTTCGACCGCGGCGTCGAGGACCCGCTCTCGCGACAGTCCCTCGCTTCGTCGCGGCCCCATGGGACCTCACCTCCGCGTTGGCTGTCGCACAAGTCTAAGGGCATGCGGAGAACCCGTACTGCGACGCACCTCGCACCATGACACCCGCGGCGCCTGAACGGGACCGCGGTGGTCGGCGGTCCGGCCGGGGCCTGCGCCGCGGATCAACCTGTCACCTTCCGTCCGTCACGTTTCACCCGGGTAGGCGTCGCGGGCGAGGGCGGACAGGGTGGCGGTGAGCCCAACCGGTGCGCAGCCGGGCCAGGACGTTCGGGTCCGCCCCGCGGCGCAGCATCGCCAGCCAGTCGTCGCTCACTGCGGGCCTCCTCGCTCACACGGACGTTCCGCAACAGTCTCGCGAACCGTCCCGCGAACCGTCCCGCGCGTTGTCCCGAAAAGGACCGCCGCTGTGCGACATCGTTCCTGCCGGAGTGGGTGTCCCGTGACCGACACCGCCGGCCGCCCTGGCCGGGAATCTGCCAGTCTGGCAGCGCAGCGCATCCACAGGACAAACCCGGGGGTTATCGTGACGCGCCGTTTCCCGCTTCCTTTCCGCAGACTTTCCGCCCTGTTCACCGCGGCGGCCCTGGCCGTCGGCCTCAGCGCCGCCATGACTCTGGCGGCACCGGCGGCGCAGGCCTCCACCTGCGCGAACAATCCGTACCAGGGAGCGTGGAAGTCCACCAACGACGCGAACCACCTCATCGCCGTCATCATTGATTTCCCGAACTGCTCCAACTGGAACAGCGCCCGCGTCCAGGCCGTCTCACACGCGTTCCTCGGCCTTTCCAGGAACCCGGACTACTGGGGTTACGCCAGCAATGTCCGGTTCGGTATCTACGGCACCTCGCTGACCGCCACCTTCCGCTTCAACGGCCTGACCGAGGTCCTGACCATCTCCCCGGCGCAGAAGTACATCGGCCTGCCGGTCAGGGAGACCGAGTACTTCGCGAACGGCGCCCCCCACACCTTCCCCACCCAGTACCTCGCCCGCGCCTGACTCCCACCGGCCCGGCGGCTGCCGCGTCCGCACGCAGCGACCGCGCGCGACACCCGCCGGTCCGCGCCCGCGTCAACGCCTGGGGCGATACCGGCCCGTGGGCGCCGCGGCGCGGCTTCGACTCCCTCGTGCAGGCCGCCAGCGGCATCGCCGCCGACCCTCCGGCCTTCACCACCACGACTGTCTCCGCCTGAACCCGCCGCTGCCGCGATCGGGGGGCGCGAGCGTCCTCGTCGTCCGAAGGTGATGTTGGACGTGCCCCCCGCCAGGGGGCGGTGCCGTCGGGCAGCGCGCCCGGCAGTCTTGATGGCACGCAGTGCCCGTCCCGACAGATGGGTGACTCCCGCATGGATGTGGGATGGCGGTCGTGCGCATTCGGCGCGTCCTGAGGACCGCGAACGGGAAGCGAGGGACGACTGTGGAGTCGATGGCAGGTTGCGGCCTCCGCCGGTGACCTCCAGGGGGTGCGTTCTGGTTCGGTCAATGGACGGTGATGGGTCCTCGGCGATACTGGGGTGCGGGCGGAGCGGACCCGCGCAGGGAACGGGGAGGCGGCATTGACGGAGCAGGCGGTGGCCCGCAACGGAAGCGGCGGGGCGAGTCGGGGAACCTCGACGAGCGGTTTCGAGCTGATCTGCGAGATCGAACCGCCGACCCGGCCCGATCTGACCCACGCCCGCCACCAGATCGGCGTTCTCGCCCCGGTCGCCGACGCCTTCCTGATTCCCGACAATCACCTGGGCCGCGCGACGGTGTCGAGCATCGCCGTCGCCCATGAGGTTCAGGCGATGGGTGGGCGCAGCATCGCCTGCGTGAACTCCCGTGACCGCAACCTGCTGGGATTCCGCCGCGACCTGCTCACGGCCGCTGCCTACGGCGTCGAGGAGTTCCTGTTCGTCGCGGGCGACAAACCGACCGTCGGGAACCGGGCTGGCGACCTCACCGTACGCGCCATGATGGAGGAGGTTCGCGCGGCCGCCGACAATCCGGTCTACGCGGGCCGGCCCGCCTTCCGCGTCGGCACGGCCGCGGGCCTGCGGCCGCTGCCCGCCTGGAAGCGCGCGGCCGACTTCGTCTTCGTCCAGGTCAGCTACTCGGTGGATGCCCTTGTGCGCTGGCGCGACGCCCACCCGATCGACCGGCCTGTCTACGCGGGCGTGATGGTCCTCGCCAGCGCGGGGATGGCACGGCGCCTCGCCGCGGCGATCCCCGACATCGACATTCCCACGGACCTCGTCGAACGCGTCGAACGCGACCCGGCCGCCGGAGTCGACGCCGCCTGCGAACAGATCCTCCGCCTGCGCGACAGCGGCGCGTTCGCCGGCGTCCACCTCGTTCCCGTCAGCCGTTACCGCCAGGTCGCCGCCCGACTCGAAGGACTCCTCTGATCTGATCCGATTCGCCTTCCGGCAGACGTGGCGGATGGCGAGAACTGCTCTCGTCGGGTGTCGAAAACGGGTCGGCGGCACCGTCCCAGGGGTACGAGCGGCCAGGACGGGCCGCGCCGACGAGGGGAGATCGTCATGAAGTACCTGCTGCTCAAGCACTACCGCGGCGGCCCGGCGCCGGTCGAGGGCGCGACGATGATGGACCAGTGGACCCCCGACGAGATCGACGCCCACCTGGCGTACATGAGCGCCTTCGCCGACCGGCTGCGCGCGTCCGGTGAGTACGTCGACAGCCAGGCCCTCGCGCCGGAGGGGACGTTCGTGCGCTACGACGGCGAGGGCCGCCCGCCGGTCACCGACGGCCCGTTCGCCGAGACGAAGGACCTCATCGCCGGCTGGATGATCATTGACGTCGAGTCGTGGGACCGGGCGCTGGCGCTGGCCGGTGAGCTCTCGGCCGCCCCCGGCGCCGGCGGGAAGCCGATCCGCGAGTGGCTGGAGCTTCGCCCCCTGCTCTCCCACACTCCCACTGCCACCGCCTAGCCCTCCCGGCCCGCAGCCCCACGCGGCTTCACGGCCTCGCGGGACTGCAGCTTCGGCGGGCCTGGCGGGTCAGGAAGGTGAGGAGGGTGTGGTGGAGGTGTCGCTGGTGCGGGAGCTGGTGCCCGCCGTGATCGGGGTGCTGGTGCACCGGGGTGCGCCGTTCGCCGCCGCGGAGGACGCCGTCCAGGAGGCGCTGATCCGGGCGCTGGACACCTGGGCGGACGATCCGCCGCGCGACCCGTTGGGATGGCTGGTCACCGCCGCATGGCGCCGCCACCTCGACGACGTCCGCGCGCAGGGTGCCCGCCGGGGCCGGGAGCTGGCCGTGTCCGCCGAGCCCGCCCCCGGCCCGGTGCCCGCAGACGATGGCCGCGCGGATCACCCGCGCCAAACGGCGCCTCGCCGGACGCCCGCTGGACCGTCCCGGTGCGCTGGCCACCGTGCTGCGGGTGCTCTACCTGGTGTTCAACGAGGGCTACGGCGCCGCCGCGGCCCATCTGCACGAACGCGCCGACGACGACGCCCTGGCCGCCGACCTGTACGCCCAGGCCGCCCGCGCCGCGGCGAGCGTACCCGAACGGGACCATCTCACCCGCCAGGCCGCCCGTCTGCGCCATTCCCCCGTCCCCTGATCCGGCCGCCCGCCACCCCACACCCACCCGCGCACGCCCGCACCCGCCCGGTCACGCCCGGTCACGCCCGGACATTCCGGGCGCGACGCGACCGCCCGGGCATCCTTCGACCCGGGACATGCCCGAACGGCCCTGCCTGGAGTTACTGTCGAAAGGTAACCGTACGAACACGGGAGGCGACGCCGTGGTGTGGAACAAGCGTGGGAACACCGGCGGCGGCGCCTCGTCCGGCCGCGGTGGTACCAAGCGCGGCGGCAGCGCCCGCACCCCCATCGACGGCCACAACCCCCGTCCGCCCGCGCTCGCCTGTACCCGCTGCCAGGGTGAGGGTCAGATCGGCAACCCGGCGGCCGAACGCGACGCCGGTGACACCTTCTCCGGCGAGGACCTCGTCACCTGCCCCGACTGCGCGGGCCGGGGGACACTCGGTGGACGCTGAACCTCCCCATCCCGCCGAGGGCACGGGTGAGCCGCGGATCGTCCCGTTCATCCGGCTGCGCTGCGCGGACTGCCGCCGGGCCCGCGGCGCCTACCTGCTGCGCGCCGCCCGCGGCGTGGCCGGCCTGGCCGCCCGCGGCGCGGTGATCCCCGTCTGCCCCCACCATCAGACGATCTGGGCTCCCGGCGAGGGCCCCGGATCCTCCCCACCCCGCCGCCCCGGCCGCGACACCCGCCCCCCACCGGTCTGACGCGTGCCGCGGGCGCCGTCGGATGCGGATCAGGGGCCCGCGGCGGGAGGCGGGGTGTAGGTGAGGGTGGGGGATGGGTGCCGCGCCACAGGCCGGTGGTCAGGGACCTGCCGGCGGCGGGTTCGTCCGCGGGGCCGGTGGGCAACGGCAGGTGCAGGTGCAGGTGCAGGTACAGGTACAGCCCGCGGCCACACCACCAGGGAGTCGAGTCCGTAGCGCAGCGTCGGGCGGGTCTCCGCGGCGCGCAGCACGTTGCCGAAGGGCGTGGGCAGGTAGTCGGCGGGGGCCACGGGCCGGTGGTGACGGCGGCGTTCGAGGCGGGCGACGAGGGCCCGGTCGACGGAGGTGGGCGCGGTGCGCAGCGGGGACGGGTTCGGTGCGTTCTCGCATCGGATCGCGGCGTCGTCCATCGGCAGGTATGCGCCCTTTCCCCTCGTGGCTGCGCTCGTGGCTGTTGTTGTGGCTGTCCGTGTCGGTCCAGGATGCTCCACGATGTCGCGATCAGCGCGGATCAGGCGCCGGTGTGGATGTGGGACGCCCACCAGGACGGCCAGTCGCCGACGCGGTCCCGCAGCCGGCGCGTCGCCTCGTGCAGGGCCACGGCGGGCGGCGTGGGCGCGGCCGCGGTGAGCGCGCCGTAGACGTCCTCGGCGATCTGGACGGCGACGTCGTCGTCGATCCTCCACAGGGTGGCCAGCACATGCCGGTAGCCGGCGAGGTGGAACGCCGACGCCAGATGGATCGCCTCGTCGGCCAGCCGTCCGCTGGGCATCGCGGTCTCGCAGGCGGACAGGAACGCCAGCCGCGCGTCGTCCAGACGCAACCCGACGATGTCGCTCGCGGTGAGCGGCCCGTCGGCGAGCAGCAGATGGCTCGCCGACGGCTCGGCGGGCACGGCGGCGCCGTGACAGGCGATATGCGCCCAGCGGGCGGCCGGCAGCCTGGCCAGGACCGTCTCGCGGGTGGCCTGGGCATCGGTGAGCAGATCAACCTGACCGGGCAGGCGGGCCCGCAACCCGTCGGCCTCGGCCTGCGCGCCCGGCAGGTCGTCCGCGCCGGGGGTGTGCGGCATCGCGACCGCGAGCAGCCGGCCGCCGTCCAGGCTGCTCTCGCCGCCGTCGTCGTCGCGTCGCCTGCCGGTGCGGGCGTGGGCCAGCGCGCGGATGGTGGGCGTGTAGGAGGAGATCACCCGGTCGAGGACGGTGGCCGGCCGGGCATCGCCGCGGGTGTGATGATGGCCGGCGGCGTGCACCGGCAGGAAGGACAGCAGCCCGGACAGGCACCACCACACCCGCGGCCAGGGCCGCCCCGCCGCCGGCGGGCCGTGCAGCGTGAGGTGCTCCAGGACCGGGCTGGCCAGTTCCGCCCACAGCCAGTGCAGGATCGCGGTCAGGGTGCGCTGCGCGTCCGCTCGCGTGTCCGCCTCGGCGGCGCTGGTGTCGTCCAGTGCGGTGAGCAGGGCGATCACCTGGTCGCGCACCGCCGGCGGGGTGAGCCCCGCCAGCGCCACCGCCGTGGGAGCGCCGCTGGTCAGCAGCAGCGCGTAGGACCCGTAGTCCGAGACGGCGACGGCGACGATCGGCCCGCCGGTGGCCGCCGCCCGCAGGTCCTCGACCGTCGGGGGACGGCCGGTGCGGGTGTCCAACGCCTGCCCCAGCAGCACCCCCCGGCCCAGCTCGAACAGCTCCACCGCTCGTTGCACCGTCTCCCCCACCAGCACCGCCTCGCCCTGCTCGGACGGTTCACCGCCGCGGTGCGCCGTCGCGGCCCGGACACAGCACGACGCCGCGTCCGCCCCCACTCCTCCCACCTGGGCGAGCAGATGTTCCCGGTCGCCCAGGGTCAGGCTGCGCGGCGCCACCTGGGCAAGGCAGCGCGCCGCTGTGGTGAGGGCCGCCACCGCCTCGTCGAAGCGTCCGCCGTCCGCGGCCGCCCGCCCCCATCCGCGCGCGGCGATCGCCCGCACGTGCGGCGCCGCTCCCCGGCCGGCGAGGGCCTCCCGGTACGCCTCGATCGCGGCGTCGAGGTCCGCGGCCCGCCCGTCGCGGGCGAACCGCAGGCGCAGGGCGGCGCCGAGGTTGCACAGCCATCCGGCGCGGCCGGCATGGTCGGGCGGGCCGTCGTCGAGCGCGGCCCGGCTCGCGGTGACGGCGTCGTCCAGGTCCGCCGGCACCCCGCTCTGCTCGAAGCGGGTACGCAGCGCGAGCCCCAGGTTGGACAGCCATCCGGCGCGGCTCGGATCGTCCGCTGGGGTTGCCTCGACGGCGTGGCGCGCGGCGGTGACGGCGGCGTCGATGTCCTCCCGCTGCCCTGTCCGCTCGTACCGGGTGAGCAGGGCGGCGCCGAGGTTGGCCAGGTACGGGGGGCGGTCCGGATGACCGGGTGGGAGGGCGTCCACGGCGGCCCGGCCGACGCTGATCGCCTCGTTCAGGTCCGATGCCTGACGGGTCCGTCCGTAGCGACCGCGCAGGGCGGCGCCCAGGTTCGACAACCAGCGCGCGCGGGTGGGATGTCCGGGTGGGGTCGCCTCGACGGCGTGGCGCGCGGCGGTGACGGCGGCGTCGATGTCCTCCCGTCGCCCTGTCCGCTCGTACCGGGTGAGCAGGGCGGCGCCGAGGTTGGCCAGGCAGATCGTGCGGTCGGGATGGTCGGTCGCGATGGTCTCGACCGCGGCCCGGTGCACGCGGACGGCGGCGTCGAGGTCGTCCAGCTGCCCGGTTCGGTCGAATCGCAGCCGTAGCGCGGCGCCCAGTGTGGACAGGATGACGGCGCGGTCGGGATGGTCGGGGGGCAGGAGTTCCATGGCGCGCGCCGCGGCCTGTCCCAGCCGGATCGCCTCGTGCAGATCGTCGAGCCGCCCGAGGCGGGTGAACCGCAGCCGCAGCACGAAACCGAGGTTGGACAGCCGCGCGGCGTGCAGCGGATCGTCGGGCGGGGTCGCCGCGAGGGCCGTGAGGTTGGCCATGATGGCGGCGTTCACGTCCGCCAGTTCCCCGGTCTGGTCGAAACGTCGGCGCAGCGCGGCCCCGAAACCGCTGAGCAGGTCGGCGCGGTCGGGATGCTCGGGTGGCATCAGGGTGAGGCTCGTCTGGAGCTGGTGGAGCGTGGCGTCCAGGGCGCGCAGGCCACCGGTGCGCAGCTTCTCGTCCAGCGTGTCGACGGCGCGTGGTTCCGGTCGTGTCCGCTCCTGCTCCTGCTCCTGCGTCACCTTCGCCCCCTGCTGCCTGCGGTGGTGGCCGTCATGGTTCTCGCACCACCACGGCCGCGAAACGGACAGTTGTCCACGGATCTCGTCTTTATCCGGGGAGGCCCGGCACCGAACACGCTAGTATCGCAGGTGTGGCCGATGCGACACGTACCGTCAGGGCTGGTTCTCCGCCCCGATTTCCGGTGGGGCCGCGATCGCCAGGCTCGTCCTGTCGGGAATACTGATCGCCATCGGTATGGTCATCATCGCCGCGAACCAGGCGCAGGAGGCCAACAACAGGCCGGTCACCTGTGACGGCAAGGTCATGTCAGCGGGCGACTTCTGCGTCTACCTCAGGAATGGCTCGGAGACCGGCCGGGACTCGTATGAAAAACTGGCCCGGCACGCCCACGAGCAGCGGGACCTGAACGTGACGAACGTCGCCGTGGATAGCATCCTCGCGCTCGGCGGAGTCCTGCTGCTCACCTGGCCCTGGCTGGAACGTCCACTGGCAGCGTCGGCGCGACGCCGCGGCCGCCACCGGCATCAGGGTCCGACGCGGCACCGGGCGACGCCGGGCCAACATTCTCTACGTAGAGACCGACAGTGATGTGCGGGTCGGATGGCTGAACCTCGCCACCGGCGAGAAACGCCTCCAGATCGCCGGTATGCGCCCCGCCTTCGAGACCGCCCTCGCGCAGTGGCGAGCCGGCACGAGCACTCCGCCACCCTGACCGCGCGAGGGATTCGCCTGGCTTCTGGGCGACCTGCGGTCCGCGGCTGACGCGCCGCAGTTCCCGCAGGCCACGGTCGGGATCGGACCACTGGTGCACGGTGAGCATCGCCATGGCCGCGTCGACGCTGCCGTCGTCGAAGGGCAGGTTCTCGGCGACCGCGTTGACCTCCGGCTGGCTGTCGCCGCCGGCGGTGGGAGCACCGGGCGGGATCTCGCCGCTGCCCGGGTCCGCGGCCTGGGGGCCGCTGGCGTTCTCGATCTCGGTGAGCGCGGCGGTGATCTGCCCGTCGAGAGCGGTGATGTCGGCGGTGAGCCGGTCGACATGGGCGAGCATCATCCCCAGCAGCAGCCCGTGATGGTCTTCGAAGCTGCCCTGGAAGGCCCGTGCGAGCTCGGCTTTCTTCGGCCGCATCCGGCTACGGGCCAGTTCCGCCAGGACCGTCGGGTCACGCTGGCCGGCGACCAGCGCGTCGAGCATCGCCCGTCCGGAGACCCCGAAGATGTCACTGGCCACCACGGACAGTTTGGTCTGGGTGTCCTCGAGGAGTTTCTCCACCCGCGACATCTCCCGGGACCGTTCCCGCACCCGGGTGCCCCGGTAGCGGGTCAACAGCCGCAGCCGCCGCAACGGCCGGGCCGGAACATGGCTGGGCGAGCACATCCCCCGCTCGGCGACCTTGGCCAGCCAGACCGCGTCGAGCCGGTCGGTCTTCGCCCGGCCCGGCAGGTGACGCACATGCCGGGCGTTGACCAACCAGCAGCGCAACGGATTTTCCCGCCTGCGCGGTATCCCGAAGGGTTTGGGAGACTAGTTGAGCGTCTCAATAGACAAGGAACTCGACTGTTCGGGGCGGGTGTTGGGCGCGCAGGGCAGGGCAGACGGCGGGGCGGACGGCAGGGTCGCGCTGGTGACGGGAGGTTCGCGCGGAATCGGCCGGGCGATCGCCGAACGTCTCGGTGCGGGTTGGGCCCGGGTCGTCGTCAACTACCGCACCGACGCGTCCGCCGCCGCCGCGGTCGTCGAGACGATCACCCGCGCCGGTGGGCAGGCGGTGGGCGTGCAGGCCGACGTCGGCGACCCGGCAGAGCTGCGCGGCACCGGTCGGCCGGGCAGCGGCGTCTACGCGGCGAGCAAGGCCGCCCTGGAGGCTCTCGCCCGGGTACTGGCCCGCGAGCTGGGGCCGCGGCGGATCACCGTCAACAGCGTGCTGCCCGGCGCGATCCGCACCGACGCGCTCGCTGCGGGTGTTCCCGCCGCCGCGCTGGACGAGATGGTCGCCGCGGTCCCGCTCGGCCGCCTCGGCGAGCCGGCCGACATCGGCGACCTCGTGGCCTTCCTCGCCTCCGACGCTGGCCGCTGATCAGCGGCCAGTCCCTCGCCGCCGGCGGCGGCGCGTTCTGAGCGGACATCTTTCCCTCACCACCCCGCCCCCTCACCACCCGCAGATGAACTGTCTGAATGCCTTTCGATGGCCCCGGTTTGGAGATCAGCTGAAGCGGCGGAAGCCGCCTTCGGTGTTGATGGTCTGCCCGGTGATCCAGGCGGCGGCGTCGGTGGCCAGCCAGGCGATGAGGCGGGCGGGGTCGTCGGGGGTGCCCCAGCGTCACTGTGGGAACCGGAGGCGAACGGCTTCGTGGGCCTCGGGTGGGGCGTAGCCGGTGTCGACGGGACCCGGGTTGACGGCGTTGACGGTGATGGCCTGGTCGGCGAGGTGGTCCGCGAGGGTGCGGGTTATGGAAGCGAGGGCACCTTTGCTGGCTGCGTAGGCGACCTCGTCGCGCATCGGGCCGAGGTCTTGCCCGGAGGTCATGAAGATGATCCGGCCGCCCAGGCGGCCGTCGTGCTGGGCGGCGAAGGCTTGAGCCAGCAGGATTGCCGAGCGGGAGTTGACGGCCCAGTGCGCGTCGAGCATGGCGGCGTTCAAGGTACCCAGGGGACCGTCGCCGCCGCTGCGGGCGTGGTTGCAGACGAGGATGTCTAGGTGCCCGACGGCGGCGCCGGCGCTGTTCATCAACTGTTCGGGTGCGTCGGGAGCAGTGAGGTCGAGCTCCATGTGGTGAATGCCCGCCTGGTCGTCGGCGCGGGCATCGGTCACGCCGTCGATGACTGCCGGAGGCCCGCCGGGATCAGCTCCCCAGGGCTGGTCTCGGTCGTGCGGCGTGTAGTGATGCAGGAACAGCGTTGCGCCCAGGGCGGCGAGGCGTCGGGCGGTAGCGTAACCGATGCCGGCGCGTCGGCTGACTCCGGTGACCAGCGCCGCCTTGCCGTGCAGGGGCAGCGCCTGGGGTCGGAGCTGGGCGGGGTCGCGTTCCACGGAAGGCATGATCGTCTGTTTCGGTGTCGTCGGAAGGACGGCGCTACGGGTTTACCGCGGATGCTCTTCGACGGGGGCCGGAATCGCCAGAAACCTGCAGCGGGCCGTTGAGCTGCTGGTCAGCCGCCGTCCTTCTGTTCGGTCTGCTCGGCAAGGTGGCGGTAGAGAGTGGCGCGGCTGACGCCGAAGACCTCGGCGACCTGGTCGACGTGCTGGCCGGCGGCGATGGCGGCCGTGGCGACCTGCGCGGGGGCGAGCTTGCGGGGCCGCCCGGCGGGTTGTCTTCGTCTGCGTGGCCGATGTGGAGCTGGGATCGTTGCGCCACTGACTTCCCGGATGCGGAGGGGGCCGTGGGCGCTGCCCGATGTTGCCGGTCGGTGCTCTCGTTGCCGGCATGCCAGGTTGGATCTGCCAACGCCGGGCAAGCAACTCAGCGCGCCAGGCGTCGTGCAGGCTCACGCCCGCTGGCATGATGACGATGGGTGTTACTTCTCGTGCCTACGGAGTTTCTCGCTGAGAGACTCCTGAAGGACGTCAGCGTGGGTACGCGAGTCCTTGACAAGGTTTTCGCAGAAGGCGGCGACATCGTTGCCGACGAGTTCCAGAACCCCCTTGCCAGCTGCGACGCCCTCGTCGAAGAAGTCGACGATCTCGGAGAGCAGGCGCCCGTCAGACAGGTCGATCGGTCCGACCTTGAACAGGTACCTCTGCATCTCCTTGTAGACGATCTGGTAGTCCGGCGGGAGTGCCTTGACCCGAGCCATGTGCGCCCGCCACTGCTTCTTGCCCTCGATGATGTCTTGGATGCCCACGTCAGCCTCCTAGCCGGCCCAGTTTCCTTGCGACGTTCCTGTTCAACTGCTCGCGCCACCGGTCGCGATAGGTCCGGGCCCCCTCTCCGCCGGCCAACGCCGTACAGAAGCCGGGGATGTCGTCGCCGAGCACCTCGTGGATGCTCAGCCCGTCCGCCGATGCTTCTTCGAGCAGCCCCAGGGCGGCGTCGAAGATCGGCATCAGGTCGCGACCGGTGAAGCCCCCATAGGGGAACAGGCCACCCTTGACCTGTTCCCACGCCGCCTGATAGCCGGCCGGCAACGCCTGCGCCCGAGCCTCGAACGCCTTCCATTCCCTGGTGAGATCGCTGCCGGTGATGGTCTCCCAGAAACTCATCTCCCACCCTCCCTGAGCCTGTCGATGCGTGATGAGACGTACTGCCATTTCGCCCAGAACGTCGCGAGTTCCTCGCGTCCGGCGTCGTTGAGCGCGTAGAACTTGCGCGGCGGGCCGACCTCGGATCGTCGTTTCGTCACCTGGACGAGGCCGTTCCTCTCCAGTCGCAGCAAGATGGTGTACACCGTCCCGTCGATGACGTCGGTGAAGCCGAGCTCGTTCAGCCGGCGCGTGATGGCGTACCCGTAGGTCTCCTCGCCGCTGATGATTTCGAGCACGCAGCCCTCAAGCGTGCCCTTCAGCATCTCCGTCAGGTCGTCCATCGCGGGCCCCTCTTCGTTCCAGGTACCCCGTACCACCGAGTACCGCTATACCGTAGCACCGAGTACCCGCTATGCGGTAGTACCGGGTAGCGCCCAGGTGAGTTCCTCGGCCTGACTCAGCCTGGGTTGCGAGCGGCGGCCGACGTCGGCGTAGCGGGCGCCGGCGGCCAGCAGTCGTCGCGCCGAGCCCCTGACCTGCACGCACGGGCTTTGCGGGTCGCCCTGGGTTACGCCAACCGTCCAACACATCGCGGTGAACGTCTGCTCCTCCGGGCGCAGCAGCGGCAGCCGATCCACCCGGTGCAGCCGCGCTGACCCCGGCGCCGGCCCGTCCCGACCCATCCTCACGACCCTCCGTCACCTACATCCGACGAAGGAATCCTTCATCTGAGAGCCTGTCTTAGATCTTGGTCGTGTGGGCTGCTCGTGGTCTGTTTCTGATCTTCGCGGCGTGGTGGCGTGATCAGACCGGACGGCCGGGCGACGGTCACGACATGGATCGATCTCGTCGCTATCCCTCCGATATGTCCGATGCGGAATGGGCCTACATCGAGCCGATGCTGCCACCGGTTCCGAAGGACGGCAGGCCCGAGAAACACGACCGGCGCGACATCGTGGACGCGATCCTTTACGTAACCCACAACGGGATCGTGTGGCGGACGCTGCCGGCTGACTTCCCACCGTGGAAGACGGTCTACGGCTTCTTCGACCGGTGGAAGAAAAAAGGCCTCACGATCAGAATCCACGACGGGTTACGCGGCACGATCCGTCAAACCGAGGGCAGGGCGGCCGGCCCCACCGCCGGGGTGATCGACTCTCAGTCGATCAAAGGCTCCCAGACGGTGTCCGCGGCCACCCGCGGCTACGACGCAGGGAAGAAAGTCAACGGCCGCAAGCGGTTCATCGTCGTCGGCGGGCTGGCTCGGGATCCTCGTGCGCAAGGAGGTTCTGATCGCGGCGGGCGCGTTCGGTGCGGTGGGCGTCGTAGTCGGCTCGCTGCCGGGGGTCGTGCAGCACGCTGTAGGCGGCGATGACGTGGCGTAGAGCCACGTCGTGTTCGCAGTCCTGGTGGGGGTTGGGCTGCGTGGGGTGTCGCGCAGGCGTGCGGGTGTCCGGGTGGTGGCGGCGGATCAGTGTGCGGTAGGCGTGCGTGATCTGACCGGCCGGGGCCGAGGGTCGACCCCGAGCACCAGGTAGTGGTCTTGGTCGTCGGTGAGGCTGGGGACAGCCCGCGGTCGTCGGTGGTCGCGGCGACGCTGACCCGGGCACGGATGGCTGGCGCGGCCGGCCGGTCGGAACGGCGCTGTCCCACGCGGCCGAGATGATCGCGTCGAACTC
>Ga0207710_10001152_pt1 | contig 13476 bp, 13 predicted proteins | sample KBSS24metaG_FD_184400 | JGI IMG/M metagenome (GOLD analysis project Ga0207710, IMG submission 184400) | Switchgrass rhizosphere microbial communities from Kellogg Biological Station, Michigan, USA - KBS S2-4 metaG (SPAdes) (version 2) | ecosystem: Host-associated > Plants > Roots > Rhizosphere...
ATGAGCCCGCCGTTGCGGAGCATGGAACACGTCGACGCCGTTCTCGAAGCGATGAAAGACGGGACGATTGACGCAATCGCGACGGATCACGCGCCGCATCATCTCGACGAAAAGGCGCTCGAGTTTGATCAAGCGCCGTTTGGGATTACTGGACTGGAGACGGCGGTCGGGTTGGCGTTCGATCTCGTCCACGCCGGGCTGATCGATCTCGAAAGAGTCGTGCAGATGTGTGCGACGAATCCTGCGCGGATCTTCGGACTCACGGATCGTGGATCGTTGAAACAGAACGCGCATGCAGACGTAACGCTTCTGGATCCAAACCTCGAATGGATCTTCGATGTGAGTCGCTCAAAGTCGAAAAGCCGCAACACGCCATTTCACGGTCGCGCGATGCACGGCGCAGCGGTGGCGACGATCGTTGGCGGGCGGCTGGTCTATCTTCACCCTGATTACACACGCATTAACGAACCCAGACAGAAGACCGCGTCTGTTGGTCCTTAAAGAAGAATTCTCACGCAGCGGCGCAACGGCGCGGCTTTTCGTTGCGCCGTTGCGTGAGAAATTCTCATTCATCGCCCCGAACCAATTCTGAACAATTCCGAAATAGCCGCAGCAAAATCATTGCCTATTCTCAAACTGAGTCCTAAAATGCTCCGGTCTTCGTTCCCGGACAATTCTTTCTAGTTTCGCAAAACAGTTGGTTTTGCTTTGTTCGTTCTCCACACGGACTAAGCCGTCAAATTTTTAGTACCTAAACGGAGGTCAACGATGAAGAGTAAGCTTTGCAGCCTTACCTGTATGGCCGCCATTCTTATGCTCGCACCTGTATGTGTGGCCGACAGTAATAAGGGTCAAAACAGGCTGCTCAAGCAACAGGAGCGGTATACATTGTCGCTGGAGTTGGAGTTCTCGAAGAAGGAGCAAAACCCGTTGGAACAGGCGATTTCTGTTCTGTTCGATGTCGGACCCAACGGGTACGCAACCGGCTTCCTGGTAGGCAATGGTCTGGTGATGACTGCCTATCACGTAATCTCCGGCAATCTCAGCACTACCAAGAAAGTGATGCTGGGTTTCAAGGCGAATGATGAGCTTTCTGTGAAAGTCTTCGTTGACGGCTGCCGGGCGAAAGTGATCAAGGTCGACAAAGAAGCAGATCTGGCTCTGCTCGAAATGTGTCGCAGCTCGAAAGCGGCCAAAGCCCCGAAGTTCCAGACGGCGCCAAACAGAGACGACGCACTGTTTCTGATCGCGCGGCCTCACGGCGATAAGGTCGTCAGCCACGGCAGCTTTTACGGCAACTACATGCTCGGCAACCAGGAATATTGGTCAGTCAAGATCGATAGCCGCGACGGCTTTTCGGGAAGTCCGGTTTACAACTCGGAGGCCGAAGTGGTGGGAGTTTTCAGTGGCTACGACTGGTCGCAGAAGCTCGCCCTGATCAGTCCGAGTATTCGCGCGCAGAAGCTGCTCGACGATTACAACGCCACCGCCAAGCCTTAATGATGGTTGCTGAGCGCGCGCTTCAAGTGCTCGCGATGCATCTCTTTGATCACCTGTAACTCGGGATGCTGGATCCCCAGCAGCTTGCGGCCTGTGATCTGCACCGTTACTACAATGTAGTTTGCGAGTTGGTTTGCGGCGAGACGCCAGCGCGGCAACGCCTGGGTTTCGAAGTTGAATCCGGCTCGCAGTCTCACCCGGATCTGATCCGCATGAGACCATCGTTTCCCGGAGCTTTGTGCGCCGTGATGGAGGAGCAGGGCATCTGGCACAAACATCAAACGCCAGTTTGACTTCGTGATGCGCCAGCACCACTCGTTGTCTTCCGCATACATGTGAAAGCGCTCGTTGAAGCCGCCCACCTGTTCGATCATCTCGCGCCGCGCCAGGATCGCCGCGCCACCCAGCATCGGCACCGACCGTTCGCGATCGTGGTTCCAATGCCAGCCCAGTAACAACTCACCTCTGAGACGGCGCGGCAGCAAACGATAAAGCCAAAGCTGCGACATCACCGTGTGCCAGACGCACGGCGGATTGAAGAACACGCTCGTCTGCGTTGAGCCGTCGGTATTCAGCATCTTCGGGCCACACGCGCCGATCTTCGGATCGGATTCGAGCTTCTCTATGAGCGTGTCGATCGTGCCGGGCGGAACTTCGGTGTCGAGGTTGAGCAGAAAAACGTACGGTGAATCGATGACCGCAAATGCCTGGTTGTTAGCTGCGCCGAAGCCGCGATTCTCATTGTTTAGAATGATCCGGATCTGTTCGCTATCGATCATTGGCGCCGCGATTTCGCTCGCGCGCAAATCGGTAAGGCTGTCGTCTGTTGAAGCGTTGTCGACGATTACGATCTCGTAAGTCGCTTTCGGCGCGGAACTGACGACGGTTTCGATGCAGCGAGTGAGAAGTCGCCCTCCGTTCCAGTTAACAATAATTATCGACAGGTCACACGACATCAGTAATTCAAAACAGATCGAAATTCTCTTTTGTGGTTTTATGCCCTTTTGTGGCTGAAATAAATTGTGCTTCTTTGTGGCCTAAGATACCAGATCCTTCGCGGCACTCTTAAATCCGTTCGCGTACTCGTGATAACGCAAGCTCAAAAGCTCGCGCAAAATGCTCGGCACGCGATTCAGACGCCGTTGCGGCAAATTGGCGCGAACGTTCAGATGAAACGCGTAATCACTGACAAACGAGAGTGCTTTGCGCGTGTCGAAGTCACTTGCCTGGGCCATCAGTCGCGTCTCGAGCGTTTCCAGGATCTTGTGCAAGTCAGCGCTGCTGTTACGTCGACGAAAAGCGCTCTCGATTGCCTGCACACCGCTCAGTTCTGGATCGGCTTCTTTGCGGGCCGGGGCGCCGATCTGTTGCTGTGCGTGTTGTCGATATTGGATCAGCGGCTCGTCAAGCGCGACGACGTCGGCGACAGCCGCAATAGTAAGCGCGATCCAGCCGTCGTGGATCATCGCTATTTCATCAGGAATCGGTAGCGATAGTTTCACGAAGGATGAACGAAAGGCCATCGTCGCTCCCGTGACGGTCCAGCCGGTGATTAATACTTCGAGCGCGCGGCCGGTGCGGACGAGCTTGCGTTTGTGGTTGTCGAAGCCGACTTCTTCCCACATTCTGCGGTTGAGTGGGTTTAAATTCTCATCGACGATCGCGGCGTCGGAGAACACAAGGCCAGCCGATGGCGAGTTGTTAAGTACGGTCTGGAACAGTTGCAGCTTGTCATTACGCCACACGTCGTCCTGATCGCTGAGCGCGATGACGTCGCCAGTGCAGAGCGTGATGGCGCGTTCGAAGTTCTTAACGCTGCCGAGATTTTGATCGTTGATATGTAACTTGATGGGAACGGGGGATTCGGTTGCAAAGTTTTTGAGGATCCTTTGGGTGTCGTCGCTGGAGCGGTCGTCGCAAATGACGATTTCGTCAGGTGGTCGCGACTGCGTGACGATGCTTTGCAACTGTGCGGGGAGAAATTCCGCACCGTTGTAAGTACACATGGCGACACTGATTTTCACGCGAGCATTTTACAGGATTACAGGATTTGCAGGATTAACACGATGAGTCTTGTCAATTCTGTAAATTTTGTAAATCCTGTCTAAAATACCTTTCGTTGCTGGACGCGCTCCTTAGTCGCGAGCGTAAACCGCCTCTCCTGTACTCCATCACCGCCAATCATCCGCGCCACGTACTCGCCCACGACCGGCCCATGCTTGAACCCGTGCCCCGATCCGCCACCAACAATCCAAACATTCTCAAACTCCGGGTGCCTATCAATCAGAAAATCACCATTCGACGTGTTCTCATACTGGCAAACGCGCGTCTCCATCACCGGCGCCCGCGCCAACCGAGGCACTCGTTTCGTGAGATACTCACGCACCGCTTTCAACCCATCAGCACTAACCACTCGCTCCCCTTGATCCGGATCAAATTCCGCGCCATGCGCATCGATCGCGATCTTGAAACCGCGACCATCGACATTCGGTAACCCATAAACAAAATCATTGAAGTCGATCCACGCCGGCATCACGCCGCGACTAAAACTATCATCTCCCGGCGGAATACCGACAAAGATCACTTCCTGTCTCGTCACATAAATCAACTCACCGAGCAGCTCAGGAAACAGCTTCGGCAACCATGGACCACACGCAAACACAAACTGAGCCGCTTTGATTTCTTTTCCCGAGAGTGTTCGGATCGTCTCCATTTTTCCCCGCGGCGGCGCGATTGCCTCCTCAACATACTCAACCGCATTCAGTTTCGCCTGCGCCACCACTGCCTGCACCGCACGTCGCGCCATCAGCACACCCGAATCCGGTTCGAGTATGGCCCACTTTGTTGGCCCAGGCTCGAGTTGCGGAAAGCGCCGTATTAGTTCATCTTCGTCCAGTCGTTCAAAGTTTGCGCTGAGGCGTTGTAAGGTCGCGAGTGTAGCCTCGCAGTAGGCATCGTGTTCGCGAGCGAGCCAGAGCACGCCCGTTTTGTGAAACAGTGGCTCAGTCGTTTCGAAGAGCTGCTGCCAGAGCGCAAGCGAGCGTTGGGCCGAGCGCGAGTAGATCTCATCTGGTCCATAGCCCAGGCGAATAATCCGCGACTCGCCACCCGAGCTCGCGCGACTGTTTCCTGGTCCGTAAGCGTCGAGCAACAGCACGGACGCGCCAGCCAACCTGAGTTGATAAGCGCTCCAGGTCCCAAAAACGCCCGCGCCGATAACGGCAACGTCATACAACATGCACGCAATTGTAACGCAAGTGGCCGACATTCTTTTGCAATAGCGGTAACTTAGATAGAACAAGTCAGGAAGAGGGGCTTGCCCCCGCTGTTGTTGGAGGTGAGAGATATGCGCTTCATGGGATTGGTTCTGGCTTTGATCAGTCTTTCAGTCGTGACCTACGGGCAAACAGGCCGGTCCATGTCGACGGACCAGCGCGTCCTCACCGGCATCGACTGGCGCCTGGTTTCACTCGGACCAGCCGGTTCCGAAACCACTGTGGTTGCGGGAACGACAGTGACGCTGAGGTTTGCAGAAGACAACCGCGCGAGTGGATCGACAGGCTGCAACAATTACGGCGGCACTTATCAGGTGCGTGGCGACAACATCTCGTTCAGCCGGCTCGTCAGCACCAGACGCGCGTGTTTGGACCAGAACGCAAATGAGCAGGAGCAGAGGTTTCTCTCCACGCTCGGCGCTGCAAACAGGTTTCGTCTTTCCGCGCGTCGGCTCACGATTCTCTCCGAGCGCGGCCGCAGCGTCCTGAATTTTATAGACAGCTCAGCTTTGGAGCCGCAGGATGGACCACGCGACGACCGCAGCGATCCGGTAGCAACGCTCACGGAGTATTACAGCGCTATCAACGCGCGTGACTATCGTCGCGCCTTTCGTCTTTGGGACTCGCCGCCTTCTTCGTACGAACAATTCGCGCGCGGTTTTGCCGACACGGACCAGGTGCGCTTGCTGGTTGAGCCGTCTGCGCGCGTCGAAGGCGCGGCGGGCAGTGTCTATGCTGAAATTACGGCTATCGTAGTGTCCACGTTGCGCAATGGCAGCGAACGCGTCTTTGCCGGTTGTTACACGATGCGCCGATCGAATGTGCAGGATCGCGGCTGGCAGATCTATCGTGCCGGCGTGTCGCAGGTGTCGGCGAATATCAGACTTTCACGAATACTATCGCAGGGTTGCGGCAATTAAACGGCCATTTTAAAAGGAGGAATACAGGATGCGCAGAAGGTTAGCGATTACTATTCTCTCAGGGTTGATATTTTTCACCGCTTGCAACGATCCCGCGGCTGACAAAACAAAGGCCAAAACGGGTGAAGCGGCGCAGGTGGCTTCGCCTGCGGCGGCGCAGGGCCAGAAGTATCTGATCACACCGCAGAATTCGAAGATCGAGTTTGTCGGATCGAAAGTTACCGGCCATCACAACGGCTCGTTTGGAGATTTCTCCGGAGAGATCGACCACTCGGGTAATCCGGAAACCAGTCGGGTGAGTATCACGATCAAGACCGATTCGATCACGACCGATACGCCGGATCTGACGAAGCATTTGAAAACCGCCGACTTCTTCGACGTAGCGAAGTTTCCCGAAGCGAAGTTCGTCTCGACTGCGATCAAACCTGGCGGCGAAAACGGCGCGACTCACACCGTCACTGGCAACCTGACGCTGCACGGCGTCACGAAGGCGGTCACATTCCCGGCGACGATCAATGTGACGCCGGATGCAGCGACTGTCGAGAGTAGTTTTTCCATCAACCGGAAAGATTTCGGGATCAACTACGCGGGCGCCGCTGACAATCTGATCCGCGATGACGTCGTTTTGACATTGCACATTCGCGCGACCAAAGCCTAACCCTGTATCCAAGATTCGGCGGGGGCAAGCCCCTCTTCCTGACTTGTTCTTTGCCTACTTGAGCGCCAGCAAAGAGAACAAGTCAGGAAGAGGGGCTTGCCCCCGCTGAAAGCTACCTAGCAAAACGCCGGCGAAATGCTCTCCACTCGCTGTCGCGCCTTCGGCGTCAACGACTCGAGCGTCTCGAGCACTCTTGCGTGCGTCATGCCGCTGCCGAGGTAAGTCCAACGATTCCCCTGCACTTGCACGCGCCGAAATTCATTCGCCTCAGTATCGGTTAACCTGCGACCACTCGCCTGTTCGAAACTAGTGAGATCAAACTCGACTTGCTGCTGCAGCCCACCGTCGAGAAACGCCCCGATCTCGAGATACTCTTCGACGGCGCTCAAGATCTGCTCTTCACTGCGATCTGCCGCGAGTGCTTCAACCATCAACGTGTCGAGCTTTGCATGTTGCACTTCTTCAACCCAGTGATGTTTGAGCAAACTCTTGAACTGGGGATCGAGCTGTTGGTCGTCCTTGATGCTGTCGAGATAATGACTTTGGACCATCCACTCGATGTGCAGCGTTGTGATTGCTATCGCGAGTGGATCGTGAGCCAGGATCGCGGCTGCGATCGCGTCTGGTGGTCCAATGACGTTGCAGATCGTGCCAAATCCGTCTTCAAATTCCGTGCGAAAGCGTTTGAAAAGCTGGATATGTTTTGCTTCTTCACTCGCAAACCGTAGCAGCGCGCGCACGCGATAATCGTCACCGCGCAACTGTGGACGAGCATGGTCCAGTACGAATGGCAGTATGAATTCTTCTACGAGTCCGAAGATACAGAGGTAAGCATTGCCTCTGATCTGATTAAGAATTCGTTTCTCTTCTTTGGAAAGAAACGTTAGCGGCTCCGTGTTCGCCAGCGATTCCGGCATGAAAGGCTGCGTGAAATTGAGACGTTTGTCGCCTCCGATGATGTCTTCAACGCGCCAGTGAATGCTTTCCGACGCTGCGAGGGCCGCCTGGTATGAATAATTATTAAGCATGTCAGGAACACCTCCTTTGAGTTCCTCTACATGTACCCTAACGCGTAAAACGAGTAGCTAAGGGAGCATGCCACCAAAAAGTAATAATGAAATCCGATAACTGCGACACACTCGTAAGTGGTTCCGGTGTTTAATACATCACATATTTACTGAAAGGGGACTTCTAATGAGTGCAAAAGCAGGCACTTCGCCAGGAAGAAAGAAAGCGTCAAACATGTTCAAGGAAGCAAAGTCATTCTCGAGTTTTTCTGTAAATGATTTGCAAAAAGCAAAACAGTTTTACGGTCAAACGCTGGGGCTGGATGTTTCCGAGACACCGGAGGGGCTCGAGCTTCATACCGGCGACAACGCAGTTTTCCTGTATCCGAAACCAAACCATATCCCGGCCTCTTTCACCGTCCTGAATTTTGCAGTGGACGACATTGAAGCAGCAGTAGACGAGCTCACCGGCTTGGGTGTGAAGCTCGAACATTACGACTTGCCCGACATCAAGACTGACGAACGCGGCATCGCTCGTGGCCCACATGGTCCAACGATCGCGTGGTTCAAAGATCCGGCAGGAAATATTCTGTCAGTGTTAGAAGAAAGATAGAACCTTTGACAGGATTACAGGATTTGCAGGATTTACAGAAATTGAAATCCTGTGAATCCTGAAAATCCTGTCAAAGGTTTTACACCCATCGAAGTCACGCGCGTATTAGACGCATACAGCCTCTCGTCTTCACATCATAAATCCCAACAAAATCGACGTGGCAACGAAGTTGCTCACGAAGAACCCTCTACACTCGAACACAGGGGATCCGGATGAACATCAAACTCAAAAAACTCTCAGAACAGGTAATCGTTATAACGGGTGCGTCGTCGGGCATCGGGCTTGTTACCGCCCGATTTGCTGCGAAACGTGGGGCGCGGGTGGTGCTCAATGCGCGGAATGAAGAGGCACTCCGGCAGGTCACTGACGAGATAAATGCGGAGGGCGGTGAGGCGATCTACGTCGTTGGGGATGTGGGGACGTTTGACGACGTGCAGAAGATTGCGGATGAAGCTATTCGACGGTTCGGGGGATTTGATACGTGGGTCAACAATGCGGGCGTCTCGATCTATGGACCGGTTTTGGACCAATCACTTGCAGATCACAGACGTCTATTCGAAACGAATTACTGGGGCGTGGTCCATGGATCGATGGTCGCTTGTGCTCACCTAAGACAACGAGGCGGCGCGCTGATCAATGTCGGTAGCGTCCTTTCAGATGTGGCGATTCCGATCCAGGGCACTTACTGCGCAACAAAACACGCCGTCAAAGGTTACACGGATGCACTGCGTCTCGAGCTTGAAGAAGAAGGCGCGCCGATTTCAGTGACACTGGTCAAGCCGAGTACGATCGACACGCCTTACACTCGTCACGCGAAGAACCTTATGCCCGTCGAGCCGCAGAACCCGCCGCCCGTGTACGCGCCCGATCTCGTAGCCGAAGCAATCCTGCACTGCGCCGAACATCCTGAGCGCGACCTGTACGTCGGTGGCGGCGGCAAGATGCTGGCGGAAGCGAGCCACGTAGCACCACGTCTTACAGACAAAATGCTGGAAGCAATGATGTTTGACATGCAGCAGTCTGATCGACAGAAGCCGCCCGCTCGACAAGACAGTCTGTATGCGCCGATCGAAGATGGAGAGGAGCGCGGCGGTTATCCAGGGCATGTCGCTGAAACGAGTGTCTACACAAAAGCATCTAAGCATCCGTTGATCACCGGTTCAATAATCGCAGGACTCGGCCTCGCCGTACTCGCCGCGTGGCGCTCAGTTTCTGCAAATCACTCAGAACTCGGTCGGTCGGAAGTTCTTCTGGATAGATTGAGGTGAAAGGGTTAAATCAATGGGTAATCACGACGCAAACGTTTTGAAGGGCATGGTAGCCGGACTGGCAGGCGGGCTCCTCGCTTCATGGACCATGAACCAGTTTCAGGCCGCCTGGACTCGCATCGCTGAAGGCACCGAGAAGGCTCACGGCGCACAGTCGATGCAGCCGAGCGAAGGTTCGCAAGGTGGGCAGGACACAGCCGAGCAGGACGACGCCACAGTCGAAACTGCCAAAGCGATATCCGAAAAAGTTTTTGGTCACGAGTTGCAGAAGAGTGAAAAGGAATCTGCAGGCACGGCTGTTCATTACACCTTTGGCACCTTATCCGGTGGATTGTATGGCGCGCTCGCCGAAGTCACGCCGCAAGTGACAACTGCGGCTGGTCTACCATTCGGCGCCGGCTTCTGGTTACTCGCTGATGAGATCTCCGTGCCGTTGCTGGGTCTCGCGAAAGGACCAACCGCGTATCCGGTCTCGACTCATGTTTATTCGCTCGCTTCACATCTCGTGTATGGAGTGACGGCTGAACTCGGTCGTCGCGCGGTGCGACAGGTTTTGTGAGGAACGAGTTATCGGAGTCGTCGTTTACAGATGAGGATCTGGCCCATCTGGAACGCGACACCTTCAAATACTTCGCCGATGAAGTGAACCCTGAGAATGGGCTCGTGCGCGATAGCACGCGTCGCGGATCACCGTCTTCGATTGCCGCTGTCGGCTTTGCGCTCACCGCTTATCCGATCGCGGTCGAGCGGAAGTACCTGGCCCGCACCGAAGCAGTAAAACGAACTCTGACGACGCTTCGCTTCTTCCACGACGCTCCACACGGTAAACAGCGAGACGCCACCGGTTACAAAGGCTTCTACTATCACTTCCTCGACATGGAGACCGGACGTCGCGCCAACAAATGCGAAATCTCGACGATCGACACCACCTATCTTCTCGCCGGCGCTCTTGCGGCTGCGTGTTATTTCAACTCCGACACAAAGGCTGAGCGCGAACTGCGCGAGCTTGCCGATGCGCTTTACAAACGTGCCGATTGGCACTGGGCGCAGAACGGCGCGCTGACGGTTTCACACGGCTGGCGACCGGAACGAGGATTCATCAGGTACCGTTGGACCGGGTACTCCGAAGCGTTGATCCTGTATATTCTCGGCCTCGCCTCGCCAACGTTTCCATTGCCCGCGGAAAGCTACAAAGCATGGACCAGGACTTACAAATGGAAGAAACTCTACGGGCACGAGTTTGTTTACGCTGGTCCAATGTTTATCCATCACCTGTCGCACATGTGGATCGACTTCCGTGGCATCCAGGATGATTACATGCGCGGCAAGGCAATGGATTATTTTGAAAACAGCCGGCGAGCGATCTACGCACAGCAGGCTTACGCGATGCGCAATCCGAAGAAGTTTGCGGGTTATGGTCGGTTTAGCTGGGGCATCACGGCCAGCGATGGCCCCGGACCAGCTGAGCGTCGCGTCAATGGTCGTCGCGTACGCTTCTTCGATTACAAAGCGCGCTCGATTCCGTATGGGCCCGACGACGGCACGCTGGCGCCGTGGGCAGTGGCGGCGTCGTTGCCATTCGCTCCGGAAATCGTGTTGCCATCTCTGTTTCTCTTGAACGAAGACTACCCGGAGATCACCAGTGAATATGGGTTCAAATGCAGTTATAACCCGACGTTTACTTCCGAAGGCCGAAACGGTTGGATATCGAAAGGCTACTACGGCCTGGACCAGGGGCCAATCATCATGATGATCGAGAACTACCGCACAGAGTTTATTTGGCGTCTGATGCGTCGCTGCCCCTTCATCGTGACCGGCCTGCGGCGCGCAGGTTTCAGCGGCGGTTGGCTCAACTAAACATCGACGCGTGCGCCGGGCGAGATTTCAAGCGGCTCCATCCCTCTCCGAAAAATTCTCGCCCCGGTGGACCCACGCAAGATCGTTTCGCCAGCCTCGATTCTCAACATCGCGCCTTCTCTCAAACCCACAACTGGCGTGTCATTCTCCTCGAGAAACTGAATGATCCGCTCTTCGCGAGTCTCTCCCATGTGCTTCGAGCTCGGATCAGGATCGAGATAGTGAGGATTGATTTGAAATGACACCAGCCCGAGCGCGTTGAACGACGGCGGCTGCACAATCGGCATGTCGTTCGTTGTCTTGATCGTCGGCGCAGCGACATTCGAACCAGCACTCGATCCGATGTACGGCATTCCGTTCGACACCCGATTGCGAATTGCCTCAATCAGATCGAATTCGTAAAGCGCCTTCAACAACCGGAATGTATTTCCGCCACCGATGAAGACCGCGCCCGTTTCCTTGACCGCCGCGACCGGGTTCGCAGCAGTATGGACCGATGTAAGCTCGTATCCCATCTTTTGAAAACGCTGTTGCGCGGTAGCGGCATACTTATCTCGATCGAACAGCGCGTAAGGCACGAACAGCACTCGTTTCGCGTCGCCGAGGAAACTGCGAATCTCGGGTTCGGCATGATCGAGATAACCGCTGCCGTAGAGTGTCGAGTTGCTGATCAGGAGAATGCGCGGGGTTTTATTATTGGGAAACATTTCGATAGCATTGGACATGATAGTAGTATTACAGGATTAACAAGATTTTTCATGAATGACAAGATATGACTGAAGACATGTTAGAGGCTTGGCGGGAGTCCGCGAAGTATTGGACGCAACACAGCGAGACGATTCACCAGATGTTTGTGCCGCTGACGCGCGCGTTGCTCGAGCGTGCTGGAATTCATCAAGGGCAGAGCGTGCTCGACGTTGCTGGCGGCGCAGGCGAGCCGTCACTCACGATTGCGGAGACAGTGGGACCAGAAGGATCTGTAATGTGTACAGACGGCGTGGCTCAGATGGTTGAGACTGCTCGCGCCAGGGCGCAACAGCGTGGCCTCACCAATATTCAGTTTCGCCAGTGTGCGGCCGATTCGTTGCCGTTTGCCGACAACTCCTTTGACGTGGTTGTCAGCAGGCTTGGCGTAATGTTGTTTCCTGATCCTGCCGCAGCCATGCGCGAAATGCTCCGCGTGTTAAAGCCCGGCGGCAGGCTGGCGTTTGCAGTCTGGGGGAAAAGCGACATCAATCCGTTCTGTTACCTGGTGACTCGTGTGATGGACCAGCACGTTAAATCACCCACCACAGATCCGGAGGCGCCAAATGCGTTTCGTTTTGCCGAACCGGGCAAACTTACGAATATAATGAAGCAGTCCGGCGCGATCGACGTCGAAGAGGACATTGTCACATTCGACATAGAAGCGCCCATCTCACCGCGACAATTCTGGGCTATGCGCTCGCAAATGTCTGACACGTTGCGAGACAAACTGAAGGAGCTGTCCGCGGACGAGCAGGCGCAGATAGCGAATGAAGTCGAGCAGGCAGTCAAAGAGTTCTTCCCGGCTAATCAGATGAAATTCCCAGCGCAACTGCTTATCGCCACCGGCAACAAGCCGTCATAAGATACAATAGCCGCATGCGGCGGTCGGTGTTGGACCAGAGGTGGGCGGGTTATGTGGCGGCGGCGTTGAGTGTTGGTTTGTTAACGTTGCTGCTGAAGACGGTCGGCGCTCATGTCAACGCGGCCACCGTCTCGCTCGCGCTGTTGCTGACCGTCCTATTCATCGCGACTCGCTGGGGCAGCCTGCCGGCGCTCGCTGCGTCGATCCTCGCGATGCTCTGTTTCAACTTCTTCTTCCTGCCACCGCTAGGCACTTTCACGATTGCCGCAACTGACAACTGGATCGCGTTGCTCGCCTTTCTCATTACCGCCGTAACTGCCGGACAACTCTCAGCCAGCGCCAAGCGACGCGCCGAAGAAGCGGAGACCGGAAGACGCGAGATCGAACGTCTCTACGCAGAGCTGCGCGATGCGTTTGAGCGTGCGAGTCATGCCGAAGCTTTGCGGCAGAGTGAGAAGCTGAAATCAGCGCTGCTCGACGCCGTGACACACGACCTGCGCACACCGCTCACGTCGATCAAAGCCTCGATCACCACGCTGCTCGACGAAGTTCGCGATACTGAGCCGCCGGTAAAGCTCGACGCGGAGTCGAGAGTCGAGATGATGGAAGTCATCGACGAAGAGAGCGATCGTTTGAGTCGCTTCATAAATGGACTGATCGAGCTGGCGAGGATCGAAGCCGGCGAGCTGCAACTACGCCGTCGCTGGGGCGCGGTTGAAGAGATCATTTCGACTGCGTTGGCGCGTGCGGAGTCGATCACGCACAGCCA
>Ga0207710_10001153_pt1 | contig 13467 bp, 12 predicted proteins | sample KBSS24metaG_FD_184400 | JGI IMG/M metagenome (GOLD analysis project Ga0207710, IMG submission 184400) | Switchgrass rhizosphere microbial communities from Kellogg Biological Station, Michigan, USA - KBS S2-4 metaG (SPAdes) (version 2) | ecosystem: Host-associated > Plants > Roots > Rhizosphere...
CGACGATGCGCGCCGTCGCAGAAAAGGCGGGCGTGTCGCTCGGCAACGCTTATTACTACTTCCGCTCGAAGGAATATCTGATCCAGGCCTTCTATCAGCGCCTGCACGACAGTCACATCGAGGTCGCACTGCCGGCGCTCGAACATGAGAAGACCCTGAAAGCACGCCTGCTAACCGCGATGCGGACGAAATTCGACACGATGAAGCCGTATCACCAGTTTGCGGGCGTGCTTTTCAAAACTGCGGCGAACCCGGAAAGTCCCTTGAATCCTTTTGGAGATGCATCCGATCCGGTACGCCAGCAAGGTATTCAGGTTTTTGAGAAGGTGCTCGAAGGCTCCTCCGCGCGAATTCCCAAAGACCTGAAAGCGGAGCTGCCTTACCTGCTGTGGGTTTACAGCATGGGCATCGTACTATTTTGGATTCACGACTCGTCACCAAAGCACCGTCGCACGTACCGCATGATCGATCACACAGTCGATTTACTCGATAAGCTAATCCACCTCGCGAGTAATCCATTCATGCGACCACTGCGCAAGCAGGCGCTGCGACTGGTGGATGAGATCAAAGAGTCTTTACCAGACAACGACCACGAGGAAGAACCATGAAAGTCGCAATTACTGGCGCAACTGGTTTCGTTGGCGGCCATCTATCCACTCGCCTGACAAGCGAAGGACACGAAGTGGTCCACACCGCGAGGCGTGGTCTCGGCGACGTCGATCAACTGACTGCGGCGTTCGCTGGTTGCAAAGCGGTGGCACACTGCGCCGGCATCAACCGTGAGATCGGCGATCAAACGTATGCTCGCGTTCACATCGAAGGCACGCGCAACGTCGTCGCGGCCGCGAAGAACGCGGGTGTCGAGAAGATCGTCTTTGTGAGTTTTCTGCGTGCGCGACCCAACTGTGGCTCGTCTTATCACGAGTCAAAATGGGAAGCAGAAGAGATCGTTCGCAACTCCGGACTCGATTACACCGTCATCAAAGCCGGCATCGTCTACGGTCGCGGCGATCACATGCTCGACCACTTGAGCCACGCGCTCCACACGTTTCCCGTATTCGGCCTGGTTGGTCTGAAAGAGAAAAGCATCCGGCCGCTCGCGATCGAAGATCTCGTGCACGTGTTGCGCGCTGCGCTTGTCGATCGACGTATGAAGCGGCAAACGATCGCGCTGCTCGGTCCTGAAGAAATCTACCTGAGCGAAGCAGTGCGGCGTGTAGCTGAAGTTGTCGGCAAACAGCCGTTAATGTTTCCGCTGCCGGTGGTCTGTCATGAAATAATGGCGCATGTGTTCGAAAGATTCATGAAAGTCCCACTCACCTCACTGGCGCAGATACGCATTTTGTCCGAAGGCATCGTCGAGCCCGGCTCACCGGTCGTGCCAGTGCCCTACGATCTCGTGCCGACACGACGATTCACCACCGAGCAGATTCGCAGTGGATTGCCGCAGCCTGGTCCATTCTGTGCCGGTGATCTGCGCTGGTGTTCCTAGCTAAGGAAGAGACGAAAGGAAGAGACAATGTTGGACTTCTGGAGTTGGCACGGCAAGATTGGTCGCGGACCTTACCTCGCCACGGGTTTAATCCTGTTCGTGGTGAAACACAACCTCGATCGCATCCTGGCCGCGATGGCCGGTTACCCGTGGAGCCCGGTCAGTTACTGGGTGTTTATGGCTCCGAACGGCGTTATGTCGCTGAACCCCGCCGACGCCATGTTCTACGTCGTGCTCCTCATGTTTGCGATCCCGTTTATGTGGATCGGTGTAGTGCTGACGCTGCGACGGCTGCGCGACGCGGAGTTGCCGCTGTGGCTCGTAATGCTCTTCTTCGTGCCGTTTCTGAATGTGATCTTTTTCGTCATTCTCTCCGTGATTCCCACACGCCAGCCGGGCGATGAGGTAGAGAAGTTCGGTCCATCGATCGGCCGCTTGATCCCACGAAGCGAGTTTGGCAGCGCCATGTTCGGCATTGCGGTGACGGCATTACTCGCTGTGGTCGAAACCGTATTCAGCACGACCGGCCTCGGCAAATACGGCTGGGGTCTCTTCGTTGGTATTCCGTTTTTTCTCGGCTTGAACTCGACGATGATCTACGGTTTTCACTATCCGCGATCGCTCGGTCGCTGCCTGCTGGTATCGCTGTTTTCAGTCGGGCTTGTCGGGGCTGCTTTGCTCGGCTTCGCGATCGAAGGCGTCATCTGTCTCGCGATGGCCCTCCCACTCGCCATCCCGCTCGCGCTGTTTGGTGGTTTGATTGGCTACGTGCTGCAGAAGCGCGTGTATCAGACGAACACGTTGCGCGTGGCTTCGGCCGTCTGTCTTTTAATGCCGGGTCTCATTCTGGTCGAATATGGTATCGGTGAAACGCCGCCGCTCTATGAAGTAAAGACGTCTGTTGTCATCAAAAGCGATCTACAGTCTGTTTGGACGCACGTCGTTACGTTTTCACAACTGGCCACCGCCGACCGAGGCAATGTTCAAGACTGGCATCGCGTATCCGATTCGCGCCGAGATGCACGGTCACGGCGTGGGCGCGGAGCGACACTGCGTATTTTCCACGGGCGCCTTTGTCGAGCCGATTACTGTGTGGGATGAACCGCGCCTGCTGGCGTTTGGTGTCAGTGGTCAACCGCCCGCGATGGAGGAGATGTCACCCTACCGCAATCTTCACCCGCCACATCTGGACAATTATTTCATCGCGAAGCGCGGGCAGTTTGAACTGAAAGCTTTGCCTGACGGCACGACACTATTGGAAGGAACCACCTGGTACCAGAACCGCTACTGGCCCGCGCCGTACTGGCATTTATGGTCCGACCAGGTCATCGAGACAATTCACAAGCGAGTCCTTTTGCACATCAAAACTCTCGCTGAGAACGACTCACGTTAGACAGGATTCACAGGATTTTTCAGGATTTACATGTTCATCTTGAAAAATCTTGTGAATCCTGTCTAATCTCTGCTGAATGGTCCGGATCGCGATCATCGGTGGCGGCATCGGCGGCTTGACTGCCGCACTCGCGCTGCAACAATCCGGGTTTCAAGCCGAAGTCTTTGAACAAGCACCGGAACTTCTCGAAGTCGGGTCTGCGATCGCCATCTGGTCCAACGCGATGCGCGTGCTTCAGCGCTTGCAGTTAGCGGAAAAGATTTTTGAATGCGCCGGCGTTGTCGAAGAGTTGCGCTGGATGGATCAGAACGGATTTCTTCTTAATCGCGTTTCGATCGCTGATGATAAAACTCCCGCCGTAGCGCTTCATCGTTCTGACTTACAGCGCACACTCCGGCAAGCGCTGCCGCAATCGTCAATTCATCTCGGATACACACTCGTCGCTCATCAGCAACAAGGCGACAAGATGATCGCGACTTTCACCAACGGTCGCTCGGTTGAGTCTGACTTCCTGATCGGGGCCGACGGCGTTCACTCACGCGTGCGTGCGCAATTCATCAATGACGGTGAGCCACTTAATCGCGGCTACACGATCTGGCGCGGAACTTCTCCGGTTACACCTGGGGCAATTCCGCCCGGGATTGGAATGGAGTTGTACGGGCGCGGAAAACGTTTCGGCATTGGTCCAGTTGGTCTCGGACGCACAGGCTGGTGGGCTGCAGCGAACACGGATAACACGGATCAGTTTCCGGATTTGTTCGCGGGCTGGTACGCGCCCGTGATGGAATTGATCGAAGCGACGCCACCTTCGACAATCTTAAAAAACGTCGCCACCGATCGAGACCCGAACAAACGTTGGGGCGCCGGACGCATGACACTTCTCGGCGACGCAATACACCCAACCACACCCAACCTCGGCCAGGGTGGTTGCCAGGCAATGGAAGACGCCCTCGTGCTCGCGCGTTGTTTCGAAAAATACGGCCCTTCCGAAGACGCGCTGCGAAACTACGAACATCTTCGCCACGCGCGCACCGCGACCCTCACCAGAATCTCGCGTTACTACGGTCGCGTCGGACAGTTAGAAAACATTGTCGGTCGGACCCTGCGCCGCACTGCTCTCGCACTTGCCCCTGAAGCCATACTTCGTCGTTCACTCCAAATCGTCTTCGACTACGACGCCACAAAAGTGAACCTTTGAACTATAATCCCACCAAGTCTCACGACGGCAGGTACACAATGATTAAGAACAAGCCCGCAGCTTTGATGAGCTACGTCCACTCAGACGACAAATACAAGCAGTTGTCCACTCTCCGCGAACGTCTTAGCGACGAGGTGCAAATGCAGATCGGAATCGAGTTTCCGATCTTTCAAGACACGAAGAACATTCACTGGGGCCAGGACTGGGAAGAACGTATCAAGAACGCGCTGGTCGAAGAAATCACCTTTCTCATTCCGATAATCACCCCCAGCTTCTTCAACAGCCAACCCTGCCGTGATGAGCTTGAGCGATTTCTTGAAGTTGAGAAAAAACTAAACCGCAGTGACTTGATTCTGCCGATTTACTTCGTTGACACGAAGCTTCTGAATGACCCGAAATTACGCGCTACCGATCTGTTGGCCGAACTAATTGCCTCCCGTCAATATGCAGATTGGAGAGACTTGCGATTCGAGCCCTTCACCAATCCCCTAATTGGCAAGACACTCGCGCAACTCGCTTCACAAATACGAGATGCCCTGCCCATTATTCAGACGAGCAAAATAGTTTCTGCTAAGACTTACGCTGAACCTGCCGCGACAACAAGTGAACAACCTACTGAAAGCCGCATAAAAAAGACTGCGCCACCCACGTGCGTTGTTGATCCCATGCACCGTGGTGACTTCACGTCTATTGCTGAGGCCATTAAGAAGGTCCAACCGGGCACCAGAATCCTCGTTCGGAAAGGTTTCTACAAAGAAGGGCTACTGATCGATAAGCCTCTCGAAATTATCGGCGACGGTGAGACCAAGGACGTCGTCATTCAGGCCATTGGCGCACACGTAATCCGGTTTCAAGCCAACATGGGCCGTGTAGCGAACCTGACATTGCAACAGATGGGTGGAACCGGCGAGTGGTACTGTGTGGACATAGCTCAAGGACGCTTGGAACTCGAGGACTGTGATATTAAAAGTGAAAGTCTCGCTTGCGTGGGCATACATGGAGGCGCCGACCCACGACTGCGACGCAACCGTATTCACGATAGCAAGACTGGTAGTGGGGTCTACATGTACGAGAATGCTCAAGGCACGCTCGAAGATAATGACATCTTCAACAATGCTCTATCAGGAGTGCAGATCCACACCTTGACTAATCCGACGCTGCGACGCAACCGTATTCACGATGGTAAAAGGGGAGGAGTTTTCATAAACGAAGGCGGTCAGGGCCTCCTCGAAGATAATGAAATTTTCGGCCATCTTCACTCGGGAGTGCAGATCGCGACAGGGGCAAATCCTACTCTGCGCCGCAATCGAATTCGCGATAACGAACAGTGCGGAGTATATGTATACGACAGCGGCCAAGGCATCATCGAATACAATTACATCCTGGGTAATAGCTTGTCGGGTATATACTCAAGCGGTCGCGGCAATCCGGTGGTTAAAAATAATCAAATTAACAAAAATTTACGGTTCGCCATCGAGATCTTCGAAAACGGGGGAGGCACTTTCGAAAATAACGATCTTACGGAAAACACCAAAGGCGCATGGCACATCACTACTGATAGTGAGGCGAATGTCAGGCGGGTTAACAATAAGGAGTAGCCGCAAAAAGGCACAAAAAGCACAAAAATCAATTTGTGCCTTCTGTGCCTTTTGTGGCTAATTAATTACCCGCCGGATTGCCTTCGATGTCGATGTAGGTGATCGGGGCGATGTTAGTGGCTTTTAATGAAGCTTCCACCGCGGATCGATCGCCGACGATGACGATGGCAAGGTGATCGAGGTCGATGTAGTGCTTCGCGACGCGCAGCACGTCTTCCTTCGTCACTGCCGAGACGTTCTTCTCGTACTGCTGGAAGTAATCGTCCGGCAGGCCCTGCACGACCAGCGATGTGATCGCGTTGCTGATCGCGGAGACGGAGGCGAAACGTTGCGGCAGGCCCTGGATCAACGACTCCTTCGCGCCCTTCAATTCCTCATCGGTGACCGGCTTCTCACCAACGATCCCTTTTAGCTCCTTCATAAACTCGATCAACGCCGCGTCAGTCTTGGCGGAAAAGATCGAGCCACCGGCACGAAATGCGCCCGGCCCTTTTCCATAACCAAAGTTCGAATTGACGCCGTAGCTGTAGCCCTTCTGCTCGCGAATGTTTGCATTCAGCCGCGACTGAAACTGGCCACCGAGAATCGTGTTCAGCACCTGCAACGCGAAATAGTCGGGCGTGTTACGCGGTGGACCAGGCAGTCCAATATTAAAGACTGACTGCGCGGCGCCGGGCTTATCGACGAGATAGATCTTCGCGGGTTGAAGCTCGGGTAGCTTCGGATAGTCGAATGACGGCTTATCACCGGCCTTGGCCCATGCAGCGAGACCTTTCTCGACCGCCGCCCTGGCTTTGAGTGGCGTGGTATCTCCGACTACCGTGATGATCGCGCGGCCCGGCTGGTAGTAAGCCTTCGCAAACGCCACCACATCGTCGCGCGTGATCGATTTGACTGAAGTCTCCGTCACGCGCTGGCCGTACGGATGCGCGTTACCGTAAAGAATTTTAGCGAAGACCTGTGCGCCGACGACGACCGGTTGATCTTTCGCCTGCGTCAGACCGACGAGCGTGCGACCACGCAAGCGATCGAGCGCGTCAGCCGGAAATGTCGAGTTGAGCATCTCGTCAGCGAGAATCGCGAGCGTCGCCTCGAAGTTCTTTGTAGTCGAGACAAAGCCGAGCGAGCCGTCCTCGCCGCCGACTCCACTGTTGATTCCGCTTCCCAACAGTTGCAGCGCATCTGAAAGCTGGTCGCCGGTCTTTGTAGTGGTGCCTTCGCTCAACATCGAAGCAGTCATCGACGCGACTCCACGCTTCGCCGCCGGCTCAAACTGATTCGAGCCACCAAGAAACGTGATCGTGAAAGAGACGAGCGGCAAGCCGTGACGCTCCGAGACGATTAGCGTGGCGCCGTTTGCAAGTTGCGTCTTCGTCCAAGTCGGAACGTGCAGTACCGGAGTTGGACCAGGCGGTGGAACAGCGGTGCGATCGAGCGTCTGTTGCGCAAGCGCGGCGATGTTCGCGAGACTGATGACGAGCGCGGCCGCGAAGGCAAGTGCTTTCTTCTGTGTTTTCATCATCGACCTCCCTTTCCAACAACCATGCTGACAGTTTCACTCTCGGTCGCTTTCGACGCCTGATCTTTCTTCCCCTTCGGCACGACGCTCAGCACGATGCGCGAACGCGACAGGTATTGACTCGCCACGCGCTTCACATCAGCCGCCGTGACTGCCAGCGTCTTCTGGTAATCGGTGCTGAAGTAACCCGGATTGCCATAAAAAATCGCGCCGTTGATCAGTTGATTCGCTTTGCCGAGGTTCGATTCGAGCCCGCGTATGAAACCAAGTTCGAGACCGCTCTTTGCTTTCTGCAGCTCTTCGGCAGTCGGGCCTTCGCTGATGAACTTCTGAATCACCTGATCGACCGCGCCTTCGAGCTCAGTGAGACTGTGCTCGGGACGCGGAATCACTACGACTTGAAACACACCGACATCCTCGGACGAGTTTTGGAACGCACCGATTTGCGACGCCATCTGCGTGTCGTACACGAGCGCTTTCGTCAAACGCGCGGTGCGCGAGCCGGAGAGAATCGAGCTCATCACTGAAAGCGCGTAGTCGTCGTCGTTCTTGAAACCGACCGTGGGATACTGCATGTAAAGCCGCGGCACTTGCACGCGATCTTCGTAAACGAGACGCTTGCTCGCGTCGAGCTTGCCGAGCGGGACCTTGGGCCGCTCCACCATTTTACCTTGCGGCAGGTCGGTGAAATATTTCTGGATCCACGCCTTTGCCTGTTTCGGATCGAAGTCGCCGACGACTGCGAGCGTTGCGTTGTTGGGCGCGTAGTAAACCCGGAAGAACGCCTTCACGTCTTCCTCGGAGGCGGCGGTGAGATCGGTCATCGAGCCAATCACGGGCCACGAGTAAGGATGATCTTTTGGATACATCGCCGCCGAGAAGATCTCGCTCACGCGGCCATACGGTTGATTGTCGTAACTCTGCCGGCGCTCGTTCTTCACCACGTCGCGCTGCGCGTTGAGCTTCGCGATGTCGAGCTTGTCGAGCAGGAAACCCATGCGGTCCGATTCCAGCCACAACGCTGATTCGAGATAGTTTGAAGGAATTGTTTCGTAGTAGTTGGTGCGATCGTTGGTCGTCGAACCGTTGTTACCGCCGCCGACGCCTTCAGTGAGCTTGTCGTGCATTCCATACGGCACGTGGCCCGAGCCGGTGAACATTACGTGCTCGAACAGGTGCGCGAAGCCGGTGCGTCCGGGCATCTCGTTCTTCGAGCCGACGTGATACCAGATGTCGACGGCGACAGTCGGCGTCGTGTGATCCTCGGAAAGAATCACGGTCAAACCGTTCGAGAGTTTGTAAGTTTCAAATGGGATCTTGATGGAGTCGGAAGCCGGCGACTTCCTTTGACCCAACAGAGGCTGGGATAACGAGATTGCCAGCAACAGGAACAACGCTGACAGTACTCTTCGTTTGTTATTCACAAGAACTCCTTTCACGTTGTGGTTGGATTCCGAGCCAGGCAGAAGTGAGATTATCCGTGCTAAGCTGTGGCCATGCAAGCCATTCAAGTTTCTCAAACCGGCGGGCCGGAGGTGTTGACTCCGGTCGACCTGCCCGTTCCGACGCCGAAACCGAATGAAGCGCTCGTCAATATTAAAGCCGCGGGCGTCAACTTTATCGACGTTTACGTTCGTGAAGGTCGATATCCGACGCCGTTGCCTTTCGTTAACGGACAGGAAGGCGCGGGTGTCGTGACGGAAGTCGGGAGCGAGGTCACGACGCTCAAGCCCGGCGATCGCGTTGCTTACACGAGCGCGCTCGGAAGTTATGCCGAGTACGCTGCCGTGCCGGCGAGTCGTCTAGTGAAGATCCCTGACGAGCTCGACTTCGAGCAAGCGGCGGCGGCAATGCTGCAAGGCATGACCGCGCACTATCTTTTGCACAGCACTTACCCGTTGAAAAAAGATGAGACTGCGTTGATACATGCGGCGGCGGGCGGCGTCGGACTGTTGCTCGTGCAAATGGCGAAGAAGATCGGCGCGCGGGTGATCGCCACCGCCGGCACGCAGGAGAAAGCACAGCTCGCGCGCGATGTCGGCGCGGATGAATGCATCGTGTACACCGAAGCCGATTTTGAGACTGAGACGCGGAGACTCACGGACGGCGTGCACGTTGTTTATGACGGCGTGGGTAAAGCAACGTTTGATAAAGATCTGAACGTGTTGCGGCCGCGCGGATATCTCGTTTTATTTGGTGGATCGAGCGGGGCAGTGCCGCCCTTCGATTTGATCAAGCTTTCACAAAAAGGATCGCTCTTCATCACGCGCCCGACGCTGGCTCACTACACTTTGACGCGCGAGGAGCTCGAATGGCGTGCGGGCGATGTGTTGCAGTCGATCGCGCGTGGCGAGCTCAAGCTGCGCATTCACAAAGTTTACCCGTTAGCTGAAGCCGAGCAGGCGCATCGCGATCTCGAGGGCAGGAAAACTACTGGCAAGCTATTGCTGAAACCTTAGTTTTAGACAAGATTTCAGGATTTTCAGAATGACAAGATAAATTTCTTGACGAGATTTTGCGCGTTACCTATAGTAGCCGAGGTCATGATGAGCACTCGTACATTTTTCTACTTCGCCTTTACCTACCGCTACTCCTTTTCGAAGGAGAGCGGACCGGCGAAGTTTGAAAACGATGTGCTGACGGCCTGATAAAAAGCACAACCTTCAACGAGCCAGCCGCGATCCTAAAAAGTCGCGGCTGGTTTTTTTTATTGCCCGGAGCTGGAATCATGGACATAGAACACTGGCGAAAAGAGATCGACGACATCGACGCCGAGCTGCTGCGACTGCTCAACATGCGTGCCCGTCTCGCACTCAAAGTCGGCGCGCTCAAACAGGCCGCAGACCTTCCCTGCTGCGATCCCGAGCGCGAACGTAACGTGTTGCAACGACTTCAGGAAATCAACGACGGGCCTTTGGACGAACGCGCCGTAGCCAGGGTTTTTCGCAGGATCATCCGCGAATCAAGACGAGTTCAGGCAGCTATTCCGCAATGACTACACCGGCGAAAAAACCGAGAGTCGCGTTCCAGGGCGAGCGCGGCGCCTTCAGCGAAGAGGCCGCACTCAAGCTGCTCGGCCCGGAGATCGAGCTCGTGCCACGACGGACGTTCGTCGATCTATACGATAGCCTCGACAACGGCCTGGCCGACTACCTGCTCGCGCCTGTCGAAAACACGATCGCCGGTGTCGTTCACGCTTCCGTGGATTTACTCAACACAAAATCGCTTCAGACAATCGACGAAATTCAGCTCAAGATCGAGCAACACCTGATCGGTTGTCCCGGAGCAAACTTCGACTCGATCGAAACCGTCCAGTCGCACCCGACAGCGCTCGCGCAATGTGGCTCTTTCTTTGAATCACATCCGCGACTCAAACCAGTCGTTGCTGACGACACCGCCGGCAGCGTCGCCGAAGTGATTCGCCTCAATGACCCGAAGCGCGCTGCGATTGCCGGCCAGCGCGCCGCCGATTTCTACGGCGCCAGCATCCTTCGCAAAAGCATTCAGGACGAGGCAAACAACTACACTCGATTTATTCTGCTAGTAAAGGAATACGCATCATGATCGTCAACATGCAAAACAACGCAACCCCCGACGAAATCAACCACATCATCGACCGCATCAGAGAATGTGGTTTCCAGGCTCACGTAGTTCAGGGCGCGGAACGCACCATCATCGGGGCGATCGGCAGCAGCGGGCGACGCTCGGAAATCGAAGCGTTGCGCGCCGCGCCGGGCGTTGCCGAAGTGATCCAGATCTCGCACCCATTTAAATTAGTCAGCCGCCAGCTACGACAGAAGGGCACGGTCGTCGACGTGCGCGGCACGAAGATCGGCGGCGGAGATCTGGTCGTGATCGCTGGACCATGCTCGGTCGAGTCGGAAGAGCAACTGATGCAAACGGCGCATGCAGTGAAAGCCTCAGGCGCGAACATGCTGCGCGGCGGCGCTTACAAACCGCGCACTTCGCCGTATGACTTTCAGGGACTCGGTGTCGAAGCTCTGCGACTGCTCCAAAAGGCGAGCAGCGAAACTGGCCTGCCGATCGTGACCGAAGTCATGAGTGAAGCAGACGTCGAGATCGTCGAGGAGTATGCCGACATTATGCAGGTCGGCGCGCGCAACATGCAGAACTTCTCGTTGTTGAGAAAACTCGCGGGCGTTTCAAAGCCCGTGCTTTTGAAACGTGGACCATCGGCGACGGTTAAAGAGTGGCTACTCGCGGCTGAGTACCTGCTCGCCGGTGGAAATGCGAACGTGGTGTTGTGTGAACGCGGCATCAAGACGTTCGAGACGGCGACGCGCAACACGCTCGACCTCGCGGCAGTGGCGCTCGTGAAGGAGTTGTCACACTTGCCGGTGCTTGCCGATCCTTCGCACGGAACCGGAATGCGGAGCTTGATAACGCCGATGTCAAAAGCGGCGGTTGCGGCGGGTGCAGATGGGTTGTTGATTGAGGTGCATCCGTGTCCGGAGCGGGCGCTCTCGGATGGACCACAGTCGCTGGATTTACCGGGATTTCAGGAGTTGATGCAGAGTCTTGAGCCGCAGATGAACGCGGATGAACGCAGATCCAAGAGAGCGGCCTGATCCGCGTTCGTCCGCGTAAATCCGCGGTTAAAAATTATGGTTCCCGCTTGCGCGGCAATTCTTTTTCCGTCTTGATTATGGTGCCGTCGATCGCGTTGACCCAGATGTGTGAGGCGCCCACGTCGCCTTCATTCGCGATCATGACGTGATAAAAAACAATCCCGTCCTTCGCCAGTTTGCCCGGCTCTTCCCAGCCTTTGGCCTCGAGACTACACAACAGGACCTTGCCGGGTTGCTGGCTGGTCGCGATCTGGATCGCCTGGTCCATGTTGATCTTCGCGAGGCGAACTAGCGCTGCCTGCCAGACCTCGCGTATTTCCATTTCCACACGCTGTTTACGCTCCATTTCTTCGCGAAGCTGAGGATCGCTCTCCATGCGCCGCTTCTCTTCTATCGTCCACGCTTTGCGCTCCTTCATCTCGAGCTTCTCTTTGTCCTTTTGTGTAAGGTCTTTTTCTTTTTCCTGCGGCTCCTGCGCATTTGTCTCGACATCGAAACGCATGGCAAAAGCAGCCGCAGCGGCGCACGGCACGAGCAGCAACAACGAGACTAAGATCAGCAACGACTTCTTCCAGCGTGTATGCAAATTCGGTTTCTTTAACAACGACATGATACGGGCCTCCAGAATGTCAGCATCAGCGATGCCTACGGTTGTAGTAACGGAGAGTCGACGCAGAGGTGGTGCGGAGCTGGCCAGTTTTACAAGCGAGCGAGCATAAACTTCCGCATTCAGAATGCGCTCGGCAACCAGCTCGTCGCAGCAGAGTTCACGGGTTTCGCGGACCCGTCGCCTTAATAAAGCTGCAGCAGGATGAAATGAGACGGGGATGAAGAGCAGCTCGTAAATTAAATTGAGCACGTAATCACGCCGGGCTACATGAACGAATTCGTGTCCGATAGCGGAAGTCAGTAGATCGGTGTTTCCTTCGTGCAAAAGTGACTCGGGCAGAATGATGACTGGATTAAAAAGCCCGGTAGTGACAGGAACGGGCAGCGTTTCCGAACGAAAAACTCTTACAGATCCGGCGCGTGTGCCAAATTCCAGCTCGCAGCGACGGATGACTTCCGCGACGCTGTCGTTCGGCTCGATCTCAGTCGCACGACGTCGAATCGTGCGCGTAGTTTGCCAGGCTTGAATGAGTTTGAAGCTGCTGTAGAGCAGGAAGGCGAAATAGATTCCGAGTATCGTCAGTGCGAGAGATTGATTTATCTTGAATGTCGAAGCGAGTTCGGTCTCAGGCAGCGGCGGCACGGCTTCGTTTACGAATAGAGCTATGTTTTGCCTTTCGTAAGAGACTGGAGCGTTTGGTTGGGTAACGTTATCGAAGAGCGTCTGTGAGGCAGTGAAAGCTGGAACTAAAAACGCGAGACACAGCGCCGTGGCCCAAACCCAGTGCCGGTGACGCGCTAAGGAATTTCGCAAGAGCCATGAACCGAGCGAAGCCAGCGCAACCATGAGCGCGATCTGCCAGAAGGCGTTGAACAGAAACGTCAGCAGTAGTTGGCTACTCAGTTTCATCGGTTTTGTCCTCCTTCACTTGTTCGACCAGCCTCTGGAGTCGCGCGAGCTTTTCCGGTGTGAGGTGCTTGGTTTCCACGAGACTCATTACGAGACTCTCCGCTGAGCCGCCGAAGAGTCGATCGACAACGTCTTTGACGTGTTTGCCGACGACTTGCT
>Ga0207710_10001155_pt1 | contig 13432 bp, 12 predicted proteins | sample KBSS24metaG_FD_184400 | JGI IMG/M metagenome (GOLD analysis project Ga0207710, IMG submission 184400) | Switchgrass rhizosphere microbial communities from Kellogg Biological Station, Michigan, USA - KBS S2-4 metaG (SPAdes) (version 2) | ecosystem: Host-associated > Plants > Roots > Rhizosphere...
TCGGAAACCATCGGCATATTGCCTGCGATGAAGATCACCGATCCATATTCGCCGACCCCGCGCGCAAAGGCCATGGCGCAGCCGGTCGCGAGCGCTGGCGCGATTTCGGGCAGGACGACCCGCCGGAACATATCCCAGCGGCTGGCACCCAAAGTGGCCGCGGCCTCCTCATAGGTTTCGTCGATGTCCATCAGCACCGGCTCGACGGCCCGCACGACAAAGGGCAGGCCGATGAAGGTCAGCGCGACCACGATACCCTGCGGATGATAGGCGATCGGTATGCCCATCGGCGCGAGCCACTGGCCGATCCAGCCGGTGTCGGCATAGAGCGTCGTCAACGCGATGCCGGCTACCGCTGTCGGCAGGGCGAAGGGCAAGTCGACCATCGCGGACAGAAGCTTTCGGCCCGGAAATTCCATCCGCACCAATACCCAGGCGACGATCAGCCCGAATATGGCGTTGATCCCGGCCGCTGCCGCCGCCGCGCCAAAACCGACGCGGTAGGAGGCCATGGCCCGCTCCGAAAAGCCGGCCTGGAGGAAATGGCTCCAGCCTTCGCCGGCCGACCGGATGAAGACCGCGCTCAAGGGCACAAGAACGATTGCGCTGACCCAGAACAGGGTCAGCGCAAGGCTGGGCCCGAATCCGGGCAAGGCTGAACGGCGTGTCACAAATCCCCCTTAACGACGTGCCACCAGAAATCCAGTTGGAGTCTGGCGGCGCGCGGTATCGCCCCTAATGGCCTATTGTGTCAGAAATCTAGTTGTAGTCTCGTCGCGAAGATATCGCCCTTGGCCGTTCCCACCTGAGCGATGCCCGCAGTATTGGGCGCCACCAGGCTCGAATTAAGGCCGAAGAACCGTATATAGTTGAACGCCGCGCGAAGATTGGGATTGAGATACCAGTTGATCGCGCCCGTCCATGTGTGGGCCTTGCGACCGCCCTGGTTGGTCGAGATCGGGCTGGTCGGCAGGGCCAGCGTCGGGTCGTTCAGGTTCAGCTGGTCATAACGGACGGCCAGTTCCACCGCGCCCCAATGGCCGTCATGCGGATTGAAGTCGTTGAACGGCTTCAGCTTGTCCACATTGCCACCCTTGAAGCTGCGCGATTCGCCAGTCAGGAAGACGCTGCCGAAGACGTTGAACCCACTGAAGTTGAGCGTCGACGCGGCGGCGTAGCGATCGAGCGCCAGTGCGCCATATTCGCCCTGCACCGAGAAGGGGCCATAGACGACCGCGCCCTCCGCGCCGATATAGTCCGCCGCCTTTACGCCGGTCTCCGCGCCACCTTGCGGCGCCGTGCCGGTGAGGGCGACGGAGAGCAGATTGCCGCCATCGACGCGGACATTGGGGCGGTCAGCGACCGTGACCGCATTGGCGGCGAGGTTGGTGACATGATAGCCCGACACGCCCAGATGCACCACGCGGCCGGTGTCGAGGATCGGATCCCACGTGATCCGGCCGTTGACGCCATAGGGTTCGTCCCGGCTGGTGGCGTTGCGGGTGACCGCCTCGCCTGCGCCGAACACGCCCACGGTCGCATTCAGCTTGTCGCTATTATAGGCAAGCGACAGGCCGATGCGGCGTTCCGCGCCGACCGCGCCAAAGGCGTTGCTGGCCATCGATCGCTCAAAGAACGTGTTGTTCACGTCCGATGTATTGGCCTCCAGCCCGTAGGGGGCCTTGTGCTGGCCGACGGTCACGGTCAATTTGGGGTTCAGCGCATAGCTGATATAGGCGTCGAGCAGATTGACCTGCTGCTTGATCAGTTCGGCATCGAGCCGCCATTTGAACTTCTTGAAGGCGGTGCCTTCAAAGCCGAAACGGGCGCGGCGGATGTCGGTGCCGTTGCTGAAATCATAGCCGCCCGCGCGCTCATTATAGGCCGCATAGTCGACCTGCAGCACGCCGCGCGGTTTGAAGGTGAAAGTGTCGTTCACGTCGGAGAAGACCGGGACAACGCCCGGCTGGGCGGCCTTGGCAGCGCGCACCTCGACATTCTCGACGCGGGTTTGCGTTGCGGTGGCCTGCTGTTCCAGCTGGGCGTTGCGGGCCTCCAGCTGCCTGATGCGCGCCTCCATGGCGTTGAGGCGGTCGAGGACGGCGTCGCCGGTCGGCTTGGGGGCCTCCGCCTGGGCGGTATCGGCGGGCAGGATCGTGTCGATCGGTGAGGATTGATCGGCGCTATTGGTGTCCTGGGCATGGGATTGCGCAGGCACGACAAGAAGCGCCGCGGCCGAAGCCAACGTGACGTATTTCATGATTTTCTCCCTGAATTTTAGGTACCACCCGGACGGGACCGCGGAGGGGGATAGGCCCTATCCGGGTGGCATGGCGTTGAGGCGCGCTATCGTTTGGCCGCCTCGAAAGCCTGGTCGAACAAACCGCCGTCGTTGAAGAAACGTGCCTGGGCCCTTGCCCAGCCACCGAAATGGCGATCGACGCTCAGCAACGGTAAATTCTTGAACTGGGGCGCATATTTGGCGGCGACCTGTGCATTGCGGGGCCGGTAATAATTGCGTGCGGCGATTTCCTGCGCCTCGGGCGTATAGAGGAACTTCAGATAGGCTTCGGCGACAGCGCGCGTATTGTGCTTGTCGACATTGGCGTCGACGACAGCGACCGGGGGTTCGGCGAGGATCGAGATGGACGGCGTCACGACCTCGAACTTGCCCGCGCCCAGCTTTTTGGTGGCGAGCAGCGCCTCGTTTTCCCAGGCGATCAGGACGTCGCCCTGGCCGCGCTGGACGAAAGTGGTCGTCGCGCCGCGCGCGCCGCTGTCGAGCACGGGGACATTGTGCAGGACTTTGGTGACGTACTGGAGCGCAGCCGGGCCGGAGCCATATTTCTTCTCGCCATAGCCCCAGGCCGCGAGGAAGTTCCAGCGCGCGCCGCCGCTGGTTTTGGGGTTGGGCGTGATCACCGATACGCCGGGCCGCGCCAGATCGTCCCAATCCTTGATGCCCTTGGGATTGCCCTTGCGCACCAGGAAGACGATGGTCGAATAATAAGGCGCGCTGTTGTTGGGCAACTCGGCCTGCCAGCCCGATTTGATCAGCCCGCGCTTGGCGATCGCATCCACGTCATAGCCGAGCGCCAGCGTGACGACGTCCGCCTGCAGCCCGTCGATGACCGAGCGAGCCTGCTTGCCGGACCCGCCATGGCTCTGGCGAATCGTTACATCCTGGCCTTGCTTGTCCTTCCAATAGCGCGCGAAAGCGGGGTTGATCGCCGTGTAGAGCTCGCGCGTCGGATCGTAGGACACGTTGAGAAGTTGGGCCGGGCCCGCTGCGGCGATCGGCGCGGCAAGCGGGATTGTCATGCCCAAAACGGCTACAGAGCCTATGAATTTCAATAGCTTGCGTCGCATCTGTTGGTCCCTGTTCATTGGTCGCTGCGGTTGACCGCTAACTGCAGTTATAAGTCTATCCTGGAGATAGACAATGCTGAGACACTCGGTTCGTCGCGGAAATCTTTCTCTTCGTCTTTGGTAGACAATGTTGGGGCAGCAATCATGGTTTTACCACATTCCTTGCTTTGCCGCCTCCCCGCATCGGTGGCCATTGTCGCCTGCTTGCCATGCTCGATCACGACACGACCGGATTGATCGCCGGGACCAGCTAAGCCCCATTTCGTTCGCGATCAGCAGTGCCGCAACAGGTTGAGGTCCAGACCATGCGTGAATATTGTTCACGTCTGCTTGCAGCAATATTCGCTAGGTACGATGGGAATTCGCCTTTACACCGCGCCCACCGGACGCAATTGTGCGCTGATAGCCGTTTCATACATGAAGAGAGTTGAGTTGTGGCCGATATGTCGAACCGGTCGAAGTGGGACGATCCGGCCGCGATTCCGAGCGCGGTTGATGCCGAGATAACCAGCGCTGATCGCCGCGCGCGCTTGCGCATGCCACTTCTGCTGGCCGCACCGGTGGTGCTCGTGATCGCCATACTCTATTTCTACCTGACCGGCGGACGATATGAATCGACCGACAATTCCTCGCTTCAGACCGGACAGGTCGCGATCACGGCGAATGTGAGCGGCACCGTGATCGCTGTCGAGGTGAATGAAAACCAGGTGGTCAAGCCTGGCCAGGTTCTCTTCCGCATCAATCCGGACAAGTTCGAAACCGCCGTTGCCGAGGCTGCGGGGCAGCTTGCGGCCGCGCGCGCCAACGTCGGATCCCTCCGCGCGGACTATAGCGAGAATGCGGCGGACCTGGCGGCGGCCGAGGCGCGCCTTGCCTATGCGCAGGGCGAGGCGGCGCGGCAGAAGTCGCTGCTGCGCGAAGGCATCTCGTCCCAGGCGCAATATGATCAGGCGGTGCTTGACGTAAGAACAGCGCGCGAAGCGATCGGCGCCGCCCGTGCCAAGACGGAAAGCGTGCGCGCGACCCTGTCCGGCAATGTCGATGCGCCAGCCGACAGCCAGCCGGCGGTCCGGCAGGCGCTCGCGGCGTACCGACGCGCCCGCCTCGCGCTCGGCGACACCGTGGTGCGCGCGCCGCAGGAAGGCGTGGTAACCAGGGTCCATCAGCTCCAGGTCGGCAGCTATGTCACCGCGTCGCGTCCGGTGTTCGTGATGACCGGCACGCGCTTCTGGGTGCAGGCGAATTTCAAGGAAAACCAGCTGCGCTACATGCGCGTCGGCCAGCCAGCGACCGTGGACATAGACGCCTTTCCCGGCCGCGAACTGAAGGCGCATGTCGCCAGCTTCAGCCCCGGCACCGGCAATAGTTTCTCGCTGCTTCCGGCGGAGAATGCGTCCGGCAACTGGGTCAAGGTGGTGCAGCGACTGCCGGTCGAAATCGCGCTGGACGAGATTCCGCGCGATCTGCCGCTGCACGCCGGGCTCAGTGCCGACGTGACGGTCGATACCGGCCACAGGCGCCATCTGTTCGGCGCCGACACACCGCCGACCAGCCCCGGCCCACCAAAGGGTGCGCCCACCGCGCCGCGATGAGCGGGCTCTATCCCGATCCTACGGCGCGTCGGCTCATCACCACCTCGTTGATGATGGCAACGACCATGGTCGCGCTCGACGGGACCATCGCCAATGTCGCGCTGCCGCACATGCAGAGCAGCGTTTCGGCATCGCAGGAACAGATCGTCTGGGTGCTGACCTCCTACCTCATAGCGACGGCGGTGGCGACGCCGCTCTGCGGCTGGCTCGCCGACCGCTTCGGGCGCAAGCGGGTGATGCTGATTTCGGTGGCGGGGTTCACCCTGGCGTCGATGGCATGCGGGATAGCGACCAATCTTCACGAACTGGTCCTGTACCGCCTCGTGCAGGGTCTGTGCGGCGCCGGTCTGGTGCCCCTCAGCCAGGCGACGATGCTCGACATCAATCCGCCGGACCGGGTGGGCAAGGCGATGGCCGTATTTGGCATGGGAACGATTATGGGACCGGTCATCGGCCCCACATTGGGCGGGTGGCTGACCGACAGCTTTTCCTGGCGCTGGATTTTCTTTGTCAACGTGCCGTTCGGTATCCTCGCCTTGCTGGGCCTGTCCGCTTCCATGACGGAAAGCCGGGTTGCCAACCTGCCCCGGTTCGACCTGATGGGTTTCGCCTTCCTGTCGATCTTCGTTGGGGCGCTTCAGTTGATGCTGGACCGGGGGCAGCAGCTCGACTGGTTCTCCTCCTGGGAAGTCTGCATTGAGGCGGGTGCCGCGCTGCTGTTCCTCTATCTCACGGTCGTGCATATGTGGACCGCGAAACATCCGTTCATCCGGCCGGCCGTCTTTCGGGACCGCAACTTCCTGACCGGATCGATTGTCGGCATGCAGCTGGGGGTGCTGGTCTATGCCGTGCTGGCCCTGGTCGCACCGATGCTGCAGCACCTGATGCGCTATCCGGTAATGCTGACCGGCCTCGTCACCATGCCGCGCGGCATCGGCACGATGATCTCGATGTATACTGTCGGACAGTTTATCGGCCGGGTCGACGCGCGCCATCTGCTCATGATGGGTCTCTTCCTGTGCGCCGTCTCGCTCTATCAGATGGCCCATCTTTCGTTGGAAATGGGCAGTTGGCCGATCGTGGTGGCCGGCTTTGTCCAGGGTCTGGGCGCGGGGCTTGTCTTCGTGCCGGTCACGACCATCATGTTTTCGACGCTTGGGCCGCGCTATCGCAATGAGGGCGCGGCGCTCAATTCGCTCTCGCGCAACATGGGGGCGGCGATCGGCATCTCCGTGCTGCAGGCGCTGACGATCCGCAATACGGCAACCGTCGAGTCCCGCCTGACCGAGGGGGTGCGCCCGGACAATCCGATCATGGACATGCGTCTGCCCGATTTCGACTTCAACCTGCCCTCGTCCGTGGCCGGCATCGAGCAGGAGATTGTCCGGCAGGCAACGATGGTCGCCTATCTCGATTCCTTCTGGTTCCTCTTCCTCGTGACGCTCAGCGTCATTCCGGTTGTCCTCCTGATGAAACCCACCAAGAAGGCAACCGTCCTCCCAAATCTGCCGATAATGGATTGATTGCGCGATGAAGCGGCATATTTCTCTCTTTCCTGTCCTGGCAGCATCATTGGCCGGATGCACCGTCGGGCCCGATTTCGAGCGCCCGGCGCTGTCGCCGGCGGGCGGTTATGCGGCAGTGCCGCCCGCTGGCAAGGGTGCCCCGGCTCCTGCCCCGGGCGACGGTCCGGCGCCGCGCTGGTGGGAGGCATTTGGCTCGGCCGACCTCGACGCGCTGGTCGACCGCGCCATCGCCAACAATCAAAGCCTGACAGCCAGCAACGCAACCCTAGCGCAGGCCCGCGCGCATATCGCCGCGGTGGCGGGCCGCCGCCTGCCGCAGGTCGACGCCAATGCCCGTGTCGAGCATGAACAGGTGAACCTGGCCGCCTTTGGGCTCGACAATTTGGGCGGCGGTTCGATCGCTAATCCCGAGCTGGAACTTTATAGCGTGGGTGCGGGCGTTTCCTACGATCTCGACCTGTTCGGCCGCAATCGCCGCGCGCTGGAACAGAGCCTGGCGCAAGCCGAGGCACAGCAGCACCAGACCGAGGCGGCCCATCTCACCATCGCTGGCCGCGTGGTGACGCAGGTGCTGACCATCGCCGCGATCCGCGAACGCATTGCCGCCGCGCGCGCGCTGCTGGCCGAGGACCAGCGCAACGTCACCCTCACCGACGCCCGTCGCCGGGGCGGTGCCGGCACGATGGTCGAAGTGCTGAGCGCGCAGGGCCAGCTCGCCGCCGACCAGGGCGAATTGCCGCAGCTCGACCAGCAACTCGCCGAAGCGCGCAACATGCTCGCGATATTGCTCGGCCTATCGCCTGCCGAGCTGGGCGCGACCGATTTCGATTTCGCTGGTTTTGCCATGCCGTCCGATGTTCCCCTCGCCTTGCCGTCGGCGCTGGTACACAAGCGGCCGGACATCCTGCAGGCGGAGGCAGACCTGCACGCCGCCACCGCCGCCATCGGGGTCGCGACGGCGCGGCTTTATCCCGACATCACGCTGGGCGCGACCATCGCCCAATCGGCGGCGCATCCCGAAGATGTTTTCGCCCGCAGCTTTCGCGGCTTCGATATTTTCGCGGGGCTGACCGCGCCGATCTTTCACGGCGGCACCCTCAAGGCCGAGAAGCGCGGCGCCGAGGCGGAGGCGCGGGCGGCGGCGGCAACCTATCAGCAGACCGTGCTGGAGGCTTTCGGCCAGGTATCGGACCTCCTCGCCGCGCTGGGCAATGACGCGCGTTCGGTCATGACGCAGCAGCAGGCCGCCGACATCGCTGCGCGCTCATTGCACCTCTCGCGGCGCAGTTTCCAGGTCGGCAACAGCGGCATCTTGCAGGTGCTCGACGCCAGCCGCATCTATCAGCGCACCCGCCTTGCCCTGGTCGATGCGCAGGCACGGCAGTTCCTGAATGTCGCACGCCTCTATGTGGCGACGGCCGGGGGTTGGACCGGTCCCGCCGTCGCTGCGCAGGCAGAGGGACGGACAGGCGCGCCCTGATCCGGCGCCGGGCGATGCGGATTGCGGCCCGGCATCGACATATCCGGCTTGCGGGTGCGGGCTTTTTCAGGCCACTATGGTCTCAATAGGAGAAGGCTCATGCGCGTCAGCGGTATCGACCATGTGAATATCAGCACACAGGATGTCGAGGCATCCGCGCGCTTCTACGCCGATGTGCTGGATCTCGACCCGCAGATCGCTGCCGGGGGGAGAATGACGCCGGAGCAGGGGCGCTGGCTCTTCGACCATGAGGGCCAGGCGATCATACATCTGCGCAAGTTCGAGGCCGACGGCTCTTCAACCGGCCCCATCGATCATGTCGCCCTGAAATGTTCGGGCATGGAAAACATGGTCGCGCGACTGAAGGCGCGCGGCATCGACCACCGGGTCAATAATATGCAGTTTGCCGGCCTCAAGCAGATCTTTGTCACGGATCCGCACGGCATATCGCTGGAACTCAACTTCACCGGCGAATGATTTGTCGGGCAGGCGCGAAAGGACGGGCTTTGGATAGGCTCGGCATAGATTTCATCAGTGTTTTCGGCATGCCGCCGGTCGCGTTCGTTGCGCTCGCTGCTGATCTTGGCTGCCGTCACATCAGCCTCGCGCCCCAGCCGATCACATCCAACCCGCATGGCTATCCGCACTGGTCGCTGCTCGAGGACGCTGCATTGCGCCGTGATGTGGCCGCGGCACTGCGCGACCACGACGTATCGGTTTCACTCGGGGAGGGGTTTCTCGTGCGTCCCGGCGTCGACATACCGGATAGTGGGGCGCCGCTGTTCGATGTGATGGAGGAACTTGGGGTCAAGCGCGTCAATGTCGCGAGCATCGAGCAGGATGTTCGACCTGCTGGCCGCGCTGCCCCGGCATCGGGTGGTGGGACTGGAGATACCGATGCAGGCCAGGGCGCTCGCGGGCTTTGGCCCCAAGGAACGCCTAGCGCCCTGTATCGCAGCGGCCCGCGCCCTGCTCGCCCGGGTGGAAGACGAGATGTCGGTAGCGCGAACCTGACCCGTTTCGGAGGCGGGGCCCCGTGGCCCCGCCCCGCGATCCATATTTAACGGCAGACAACCTGACCCCGGTCGATTTCGCGGCCGAGCAAGGCGCCCGCGCCCGCTCCCAGCAGCGTTCCGACGGTCGACGAGCGGCCCCGGTCAAGGCTGTTGCCAAGAACGCCGCCCAGTGCCGCGCCCACCAGAAGCCCGGTCGTGCCGTCGCTGCGGCGGCAATAATAACGATCGTCATCACCGCGATAGATGCGGGTGCCACGCGTTACCCGGATCGGCGCATAGCCCGCGCGGTAATAGCGGTTGGCATAATAGGCCGAATAGCCAGGTTCATAGCGGTTATAATCATAGCTGCGCCAACGGCGCCAATCGTCATGATCCCGCCGGCCATGAGCCGGTGCCCAGGGCGGGGGCCCGCGATCGCCGTCGCGGTCGTATTTGTCATGGCCCCGGCCATGCCCATTGCCTGGATCGGCCAAGGCGGGCACAGTTCCCAGCGCGATCGCGCCAAGCCCCAGGGCGATTGCTGCCTTTCTTGCCATGGTAAGCATGCTGCATCTCCTTTTCGTTTCGGATGCAGCGTAAATACCTGGCGGCCGCGATCGTTGCATGAATGTAAAACAACCGCCTGTTCAGCGGGCGTTGGAGGATGATTTAAAGCTCGGCCAGCGGCGGCACGGGCTGGGGCGGGATGCCGATGTCTTCCTCGTGCACGTCGAAGATGCCGCGCCCGACATGGCTCTTGCGATAGCCATAGAGGAAATAAACGACGAGGCCGATGCCGCCCCAGATCGGCAGCACCAGCTTCGCCTCATTGGGCAGGTTCCAGAACAGGCCAACGCAGCCAGCGGCAGCGAGCGGCGCGACCACCCAGACGAGCGGGGTGCGGAAGGGGCGGTGACGGTGCGGGTCGCGCTTGCGCAGCACCAGCACCGCGATTGACACCATGAAAAAGGCGAACAACGTGCCGGAATTGGAAATATCGGCAAGCTGGCCAACCGGCAGCAACGCGGCGGCGATGGCGACGAAAACGCCGGTGACGAGGGTCACGATATAGGGCGTCTTCCATTTGGGATGCACCGTCGCCAGCTTCTCGGGCAACAGACCGTCCCGCGCCATGACGAAGAAGATGCGCGTCTGGCCGAACATCATCATCAGGATGACCGAGGGCAGGGCGATATTGGCGGCAAAGCCGATCACATCGCCCAGGCTGCTATGGTTGATCTGGCGCAGCACATGGGCGAGCGCCTCCTTGGAGCAGACGAGCGGTTCCTGACCGGCGGCCGCGAGGCTCTTGCACTGCGCGACGAACTCGGGCGTTCCGGGCTGGATGCCGATGCCGGCAGGTTGGGCACCGATCGCGCCGATCGCGCCGGCTGCGACGAGGATGTAGATCACGGTGCAGATGGCCAGCGAGCCGATCAGGCCGATCGGCACGTTGCGCTGCGGATTTTTCGTCTCCTCCGCAGCGGTCGACACCGCATCGAACCCGACATAGGCGAAGAAGATGGAGGCGGCGGCGCCGACCACGCCCATGCCGCTCGTACCCGCCGGGCCGAACCAGCCATTGGGGGTGAAGGGCGCGAAATGGCTCCCCTTCGTGACTGGCAGGGTCATGAAGATGAACATGCACAGGGCAGCGACCTTGACCAGCACCAGCACCGCGTTGAAGCGCGCGCTTTCCTTCGTGCCGATCATCAGCAGCAGCGTCACGGACAAAGCCACGACGATGGCGGGAACATTGATGATCCCGGCCGAAAAATCCGCATGGGGCACCCAGTTGACCAGCGACCAGGCGGGGCCTGCCGCGAGCGCCGGTGGCAGTTCCAGCCCCGTCCAGCTTTTCATCAGGCCCATGAAATAGCCCGACCAGCCCACCGAAACCGCCGAGGCCGCCACCGCATATTCGAGGATCAGCGCCCAGCCGACCGTCCAGGCCAGCAATTCGCCCATCACCGCATAGCTATAGGTATAAGCGGAGCCCGAAACCGGGACCATGGAGGCGAGTTCCGAATAGCATAGGGCCGCGACGGCACAGACGAAACCCGCGATGAGGAAGCTGTAGATCATGCCCGGGCCGGCCTTTTGCGCGGCGGCGGCGGTGAGCACGAAAATGCCGGTGCCGATGATCGCGCCGACGCCCAGCAAGGTCAGCTGGATCGGGCCCAGCGAACGGTGCAGTCCCTTTTTTTCGGCGGTCGCCAAAATGGCGTCGAGCGGCTTGACGCGTCCGAATATCATCGCTTCCGTTTTCCCCTGATGTGGCGGCCTGTTCGGCCTGCCGCTTACCCGTCGGCGGGGAGACTAGCTCCTAATTCGAACCGCGCAAGTGCGGCAGCGGTTCATAGCGGCTGGACAAGGAGATGGCCCATCCTGCGCCCGGCGAACAGGTGGACATGCAGGTGTGGCACGTCCTGATGGGAGTCCGGCCCGGCATTGGCGAGGAGGCGATAGCCCGTGGCATCCGCGCCCAATTCACGCGCCACATTGCCCACGGCCCGCACGAAACCGGCGATTTCGTCCGCGCTCGCCTTGGCCGAGAAATCGTCCCAGCTCACATAGGCGCCCTTGGGGATGACCTGGACATGGGTGGGTGCCTGCGGGTGGATGTCGTTGAAGGCCAGCGCCCACTCATCCTCATAGACCTTGGCACAGGGGATTTCGCCGCGCAGGATGCGGGCAAAGATGTTGCTGGGATCATAGGGCTGCTTGGTATCGACGGGCATTGCTCTCTCCGCAAAGGTTCAGTCTGGCGCGCGCGCGGCCTTTTCCGCAAGACCGGACAGGCCCTCGCGCCGGTCCAGCTCGGCGGCGACATCGGCGAGGCTCAGACCCATGTCCGCGAGCAGCACGCACAGGTGAAAGACAAGGTCGGCGGCTTCCGATGTCGTCGCCTCGGTATCGCCGGACAGGGCGGCGATGACCGTCTCCACCGCCTCCTCGCCCAGCTTCTGCGCGATCTTGGCCCGGCCCTTGGCGGTCAGCTTGGCGACATAGGACGACGCGGGATCGGCCGTGCGGCGGGCGCGGATGGTTTCCTCGAGTCGGGCGAACGGATCAGTCATTACCACAGCGTTTCGCCGGGCGGGGGTGCGGCGTCAAGCCTGCCCATCGGTCGCTCCCTCTCCGTTCGGATGTTTTTGCCTTATGCCCCCGCCGGGGTGCGTACCGCGATACCCGCTGCTGCCAGCGCGGCATGGGCCTCGGCGATGCTGTGCTGGCCGAAGTGGAAGATCGATGCGGCAAGGACGGCGCTGGCATGGCCTTGCGTCACGCCCGCGACCAGATGGTCGAGCGTGCCGACCCCGCCGCTCGCGATCACCGGCACGCTCACCTGGTCGGCGATGGCGCGGGTCAGCGCAAGGTCATAGCCGGCCTTTGTACCGTCGCTATCCATGGAGGTGACGAGGAGTTCGCCCGCGCCCAGGTCCGCCAGCCGCAGCGCATGCGCGACCGCGTCGATGCCGGTGGGACGGCGGCCGCCATGGGTGAAGATCTCCCACTTGCCATCCCCGACGCGCCGCGCGTCCACCGAGGCGACAACGCATTGGCTGCCGAAGCGCTCGGCCAGGTCGGCGACCAGCTCGGGCCGGGCAACTGCGGCGCTGTTCACCGCAACCTTGTCCGCGCCCGCCAACAAGAGGGCGCGCGCATCCTCGGGCGTCCGGACACCGCCGCCAACGGTCAGCGGCATGAAGCAGACCTCAGCGGTGCGCGCGACGATGTCGAGCAGGGTGCCGCGCTCCTCATGGCTCGCGGTGATGTCGAGGAAGCAGAGTTCGTCCGCGCCCGCTGCGTCATAGAGGCGGGCCTGCTCGACCGGATCGCCCGCATCGGCGAGATCGACGAAATTGACGCCCTTGACCACGCGGCCATTGGCAACATCGAGACAGGGGATGACGCGGGTGCGGACGGTCATGCGTTATCCCCTAACCGTTCGTGTCGAGCCCTTCGCCCGCTCTGCGAGCAGTCGAAGGGCTCGACACGAACGGATGGGATGGGCATGATCTTCACGCCGCCGCCGCAACCGCCAGCGCGGCCTTCAGGTCAAGCCGCCCGTCATAGAGCGCGCGGCCTGTGATTACCCCTTCGATACCGTCCTGCGCATGGAGGCTGAGCATGCGGATGTCGGCAATGCCCGCGACCCCGCCGCTGGCGATCACCGGGATGTCGGTCGCGCGGGCGAGATCGACCGTCGCCTGCACATTGCAGCCCTTGAGCAGGCCATCGCGCCCGACATCGGTGAAGAGGAGCGCCGCGACGCCCGCATCCTCGAACCGGCGCGCCAGGTCGATCACTTCCATGTCGGACTTTTCCGCCCAGCCGTCGGTCGCGACAAAGCCATCGCGCGCATCCACCGCGACGACGATGCCGCCGGGGAAATCCCGCGCCGCGGCCTTGACGAAGTCCGGGTCCTTCAGCGCCGCCGTGCCGATGACGATGCGCGCCACGCCG
>Ga0207710_10001158_pt1 | contig 13423 bp, 12 predicted proteins | sample KBSS24metaG_FD_184400 | JGI IMG/M metagenome (GOLD analysis project Ga0207710, IMG submission 184400) | Switchgrass rhizosphere microbial communities from Kellogg Biological Station, Michigan, USA - KBS S2-4 metaG (SPAdes) (version 2) | ecosystem: Host-associated > Plants > Roots > Rhizosphere...
TCGGAGCGAGAAGGGCCAGGTTGTTCGGATTTTGATTGACAGGCAAATCCTGGAATTGCCGCTGCTGAAATGTCGTTGCAACTTGAGAGGTATCCGTCTGGACGATATTTTCGATCCCACTGGTAATGTTAACGACGGCAGTGCCCGCGGTGATCGTGAGCGCTACGTCGGCCGTCACTGTTTGGTTAAGTGAAACGAGGACTTGGCCAGTCGACTCGGTGAAACCAGTAGCCGTAACCGTCATCGTATACGTTCCGGTAGGCACGTTGGTAAATTGATAAGATCCCGCACCCGTGGTTTGGGCGGTAAAGTCTAGTCCACGCGATTTGTCTTTAAGTGAAACGGTGGCACCGACCACAGCAGAGCCGTCGGGATCAAGGACGGTTCCTGTCACGGCTCCACCGGTTACCTGGGCAGCTATAGCACTCGCGAAAGCCACCAGCGCGGCCATTGCGATGAGCAGCGATTTAATTCTTAATGGATTCATGATCTCAGTCTCCTCTTTGTTGGGAGTGAAAAAGGCATATTGGGAGTTCCACAATCAGGCGTGATTCTGCGCTTTGAACTAACAATCGCCGTACCAAATGGGGTATTAACTAATCTGAAGACTTTAAGATGTGTATTTTCAGCGGGTTACAATACCGATTGCTAAACCAAGAGGACGCCGAAGTCCATATATCTGAAACTTAATCCAAAAATTCATATAGTTCCGGCGCTTGCCCCGGCGTACCTCATTCACGGCTAGGGCCACAGACTCCAACAAAAATTGCGGGACAATTGCGGGACAAAGCCTGCAAAAAGGAGGCGAGGTGCTAAATTTTCTTTAGGAAACTGGTGCCCCCGGCGCGATTCCAACGCGCGACCTCTCGCTTAGGAGGCGAGCGCTCTATGCAGCTGAGCTACGGGAGCACGGATGTGAGGAATCGTATCATGTGTATCTTGTAGATTACGATTGGTACTTGATCAAAGACCTCACGTCGTAGCCTGTAAGCTTCTCGCGGCCGGGGAGGAATTCGAGTTCCACGACAAACACCAAACCCACGACAACACCGCCAAGTTGCTCGACCAGATCAACAACAGCGCGTGCCGTGCCGCCCGTCGCGAGCAAATCGTCGGCGATGATCACGCGATGGCCGTCGCCAATAGCGTCGCGGTGGATCTGTAAAGTGTCCTGGCCGTACTCGAGATCGTAAGAGATTGACGCGCACTCTGCCGGCAGTTTGCGAGGCTTGCGAACGGGAACGAATCCCGCACCGAGGTGATACGCCAGCGCCGGCGCAAAAATAAATCCACGCGCTTCGATCCCGATCACTGAATCAACCTTCTCGCCTTCAAACTCCGAAGCCAGCGCGTCGACCGTGTTGCGCAAACCTTCGGAATGCTTCAACAGCGTGGTGATGTCATAAAAATTGATGCCGGGCTTGGGAAAGTCCGGCACTTCGCGAATCAAAGATTTTAGATGGTCCATCGTTTCAGTTATCTCTCAATCCTAAACGCAGAATAAGTACCCGTCGGCTCTAAAACTATCTCTTCAACCTGATCGACTACGGCCCACTGTGGTCCAGTTGCGAGATCGTGTTTGAAATCTTCAACGCTCCCTGCCGGTCCTTCCGCAAACGCTTCGACACTGCCATCAGCACAGTTGCGCACGTAGCCAACCACCTGATGCCGCGCCGCTGCTCGTTGCGCAAAGAAACGATACCCGACTCCCTGAACCTCGCCCTTAATAAAAAACTTTCTTGCTATTTGCACCTGAAAAGCTCGCCCTCTTTCCCCTTCTCCAACGTGAACGTTTCCTCTTCCGAATCGCCAACCTTGAGATTGAGCGTCATCGTGTTGCCCTTGATCGATCCGGTGTAAGTTGCCGGATGGTCCTGTGGAGTCTCGTCAGCGCGAACTGGTCCACCACGTTGCCTGCGATGCGTACCGCGCAGCTTGAAATTGCCGTCGCGATCGATAACAAGCGGCCCCTGAATCACGCCCGTCGCACAATCGTATTCAATCGTTGCCGACTTCGCGCCAACCTTCATATTGATGTGCTGGCCGCCCCAGTTTCCAGTGGGAATGCTTTGCATTTTTCGAGTCCCCGCGATGACGGAACACACCGCCAACAAAACCACAATCAAGACCAGAAGGTGATGCCTCTTAAACATAGCCCTCGCATTGTATGGCTCAACGAAAGTTTCGCGCAAAGGCGCAAAAGAAACTTTCTGACAAATCACGCCGTAGTACGCTACACTGCGGGTGAGAACGACCTTTCATCCAAATCTGCGTAGCTCATTTCGGTTTTTCGGGTAATTCATGCCCGATCTCTATTTTCTTATCGCTTCAAAGTGAGGACTCCCAAAATATGCGACGCTTACTCGTGACCTGCCTATCAATGCTCCTGTTGATAGCCAACGTCTCAACTGCTTCTCGTGTTCAGGCGAAACCGCTGAACATCCCGGTCGTCTATTACAAACTTCCGAACGGCCTGAAGGTCGTGATCTCAGAAGATCACATCGCGCCAGTCGTGACGGTCGCTGTCTATTACAACGTCGGCTTCCGTCTCGAGCCCAAAGGCCGCACCGGCTTCGCACACCTCTTCGAACACATGATGTTTCAGGGTTCCGCGAACGTGAAGAAGTTTGAGCACGCGAAATTCGTCGAAGCAAACGGCGGCAGTTTGAACGGCCACACCGATTTTGATTACACAAACTACTACCAGACGATGCCCAGCAATCGCGTGGAGCTCGGGATCTGGCTTGAATCCGATCGCATGCGCTCGCTCGACATCAGCGAGGAGAACCTCAAGAACCAGCAGGCAGTCGTGAGCGAAGAGGTTCGCGTAAACGTGCTGAACCAGCCTTACCAGTTCTTCGAGTGGATCAGTCTTTGGGAGAACGCGTTCACGAACTGGAACAACTCGCACAACGGTTACGGTGACATCGCAGAGATCAACGCCGCAACGATCACGGACGTGCGCAATTTCTTCAAGACTTACTACGCACCAAACAACGCCGTGTTAACGATCGTCGGCGATGTTGACGTGAACGACGTCAAGAAGATGGTCGAGAAACACTTCGCCAGTATTCCCAACCAGCCGATGCCGGCACGCGCCGATCTGACTGAGCCGCCGCAAACGAAAGAGAAAAGAGTCGCGCAGACTGACAAGCTCGCGAACCTGCCCGCACTCGCCACCGGCTATCACCTGCCGCCGCAAAACTCGCCTGACTTTCCCGCGATGGCGCTGCTGGTCCGAATCCTGCAAATCGGCGATAGCTCGCGCTGGTACCAGCGTCTCGTGAAAGAGAAAGAGCTGACCCTCGATCTCTCAGGCGGACTCAACTACTTCGGTAACGAGTTTGACTACACCGGTCCAATGATCATGACCACGCGCACGACGTACAAACCCGGTCATACCGCGGATGAAATCATCAAAGAAATGGACGCAGTGATCGCGGAGATCACGTCGAAAGGCATAACCGATAAGGAGCTGGCAGACGCGAAGGTCAGTTATCGTTCCAACTTCTACGACCAGCTCGAGTCGAGCCAGGGCAAAGCACACTTGCTGTCAGCACTGGCGCTCTTCCGCGACGACCCGCAGCAGATCAACTCGTTATTGACGCCGTTTGAGAGTGTGACGGCGGCGCAGGTCAAAGCTGCGGCCGCGAAGTATCTCGTCGCGACGAATCGCACGGTGATCGATCGCGTTCCCGAAGCGAAGACCCAGTGACACCGATCAAGATGGACTTTGAAGCGGATCTTATCGAAAGGTATCGAGATGAAGACACTAATTGCGATTATGCTGCTGGCCACGACTGTTTTTGCACAACAGAAGACACCGCCACCGCCCGGCGCGGCGCGGCCTCTGAATCTCCCGAAGATCACCGAGAAGAAACTCGCTAACGGGCTGACGGTCGTGCTGGCCCCGTTGCCAAACGTGCCGAAGGTTTCCGCAATGCTCACGTTTCGATCGGCAACTACCGCCAGCGATCGTGATGCGCATCCCGGCATCGCGCAGATCGTGGCATCCGTAGCAAACGAAGGCACTGACACGCGCACGAGCAAACAGCTCAAGGAAGAGTTGCGCTCGATCGGCGGCACGCTCGGGCTCGGCAGCGATGCTGACTCGACGACGATAACTGGTACGTCGTTGTCAGAGTTTTCCACGCAACTGTTTGACCTGATGAGCGACGTGGCCCAACACCCGTCGTTCCCGGAATCGGAAGTGAAGCTGGCCCAGGAAAACACGATCCAGCAGATTCGCGCCGGCCGTGCGGATCCGGGTTTTCTCGGCAACGAGCGTTTTCAAAAAGCGGTCTTCGGAAATCATCCGTACAGTTTCGTCGTCCCGGATGAGAAGTCGATCAGCGCGCTCAAGCGAGATGATCTGCGGGCGTTCGTGACGAAGTATTACATCCCGAACGCTGCTTACCTCGTCGTCGTCGGCGATATCGAAGTCGACAAGACGTTCGCGGAAATCGAGAAGGCTTTTAGTAGCTGGAAAAGCGGTACCGTTCCGCCGGACGACAACCCGCCGGTGCCGAAGCGAGACAAGCGGCAAATTTATTTCGTGAACCGGCCGGGCTCGATCCAGTCAGCCATTTTCATCGGCAACGTGAGTATTCCACGTAAAGACAAAGACTACTTCGCGATTCGCACTGCCAATACAATCTACGGCGGCTCATTCTATTCGCGACTGACGCGCAACATCCGCGAGTCGAAGGGCTACACGTATTCGCCGTTCAGCTCGTCAAACACCCAGGCGAAGGCGGGATCATTCTCAGCAGGCGCTTTCGTGCGCAACGAGGTGACCGGCCCAACGTTGCTCGAGATATTTTATGAGCTTGATCGGATGCGTGTGTTGCCGGTGACTGATGAGGAGCTGAGCGCAGCGAAGGAATTCAGCACTGGAAACTTCTCCGTCGAGCTGGCGAGCCAGTTTGGTCTGGCTAGTCGTATTGTCTCGATCTACACGTATGATCTCGACAAGAACTTCATCAACGACTTTCGGCCAAAAATCGAAGCGCTGACTACGGCAGATATTCAAAAAGCTGCGGCGAAGTATTTCGATACTTATCGTGCGGCGATCGTGATTGTCGGTGATTGGGAGAAGGTGAAGGACCAGGTCACGCCGTTTGGTGACGTGACGATCTACGACGCGGACGGCAATGTTGTAACCAAGTCGTAATCCGATGGGGCGGGGTTAAGAGATTAGCCAGGACACGTAGTTGCTGAACTGGTCGATCATGACCCCGCCCTCTTTCATTAAACCCGTCACGATCAGGATCAAGCGATCGCCCAGCACGAACGGGGCGAGTGCCAGCGAGACTGAGCCAAAGATCAAAAGGTTCGAAGCGGCCTCTGAGAATTCATTCTTCTTCATACTGAGCCTCCAATAAAGTTGCTCGGGGAGAGCAAGAGGAGGGGCACCCCTGCGGCAGCAAGCGACATGCCGTCGCGGCATGCGTGTGTTAAGAAGTCTCGAAAGCTATGTGGATCAGCAGCTTAGAGAGTTAAGTAACCTTCGCTGGTCCAAGTCAAAGCACGTCAACGAGTCAGTCACTCTGGTGGGCCGCAAGCAAAATGATTATTTCTCACGCAGCGGCGCAAAGGCGCAACGCGAGATCACGCATCGTAATTCGTCGTTGCGTCTTTGCGCCGCCGCGTGAGAGATCTTTCTCTCAAACTGACCACCTCACAAACCATTCTGATTGAAGTTCAGTCAACTCTACTCATTCCTCCGATCTCACAATGTGTAATTTTTACGGAAGAACTTTCGTGGCACCACGATTGCTCAATGGGCCAGGCGTGGTCCTTCCACTTGGACCACAAAATTCTTTTGGACCACGACGATGGCAATGAACAAGAGCAAAGCTAACAAACAGACGACGCGCGGATTCTCCACCACCGAACTGGTAATCACCGCCACGATCCTGACGATCGTTACCGCCTTTGGCCTGATGGGAATCAGTCGCGCCAAGGCGAGCATTCGTCTCTCTGGCTCAGCACGTGAGTACGCGTCGTACATCGAGAAGGCCCGGATGTATTCCATTCGCCGCCACGCCGATGATGAAGCGCAGCGAGCCAACGTCGCGATCAACGACAACAAGACCAGCTACAACGTTTCTATGGACCTCGATGGCGATGGCGACCTGGACACACGCACGATCACTCTCCCGGCCGGAATCGAGTTCGACACCGTCGAGACGATCGGTTTCGATTGGCGTGGCCGCACCTGGAACACTGTCGGCGCGCTCACGATGTCCAACGCGCAGGTCTCAATCACACTGAAGAATGGCGTGGATACAGTCTCGGTTGATGTCACCGGTTCAGGCGACGTCACGATCGACAGCAGAGTCTTCGACGACAAGGTACCGAACGTCTCGCTCAAAGTAGGCGATTTAACGGCCGGCACAACTCCGACTCCCGATACGTCGTCAACAACTCCACCGATTGATACGCCTGGTGGCACAGACCCGGTGGGCGGAACAACTCCCGGTACCACTCCGACAGGTGATACCGGCGACACGACTATCACAAACCCGACACCAACGCCGACGCCGACACCAACCGCGACACCAACTCCGACGCCGACACCAACACCAACGGCAACACCGACACCAACGCCAACTCCGTCCACCTGCACCATCACGACCGATAAATCATCAGTAGCTCTGATCCTCAGCGGCACGGCGAGCATCAAGGTCAGCCACAGCTCTTCGACCAGCCTGTCGATTAGCGCAACATCGAGTAAAGCTTCTGAAATCCAGGTGACTCCGAATAATGCTCAAACCGTTGCCGCTGGTGGCTCCACGACGTTCACCGTCAAATCGAAGAAATCAATCGGAACTTATTCAGTAACCTTCAGCTCGAGTTGCGGTTCGAAAACAGTGCCGATCGTAGTCGCGAATCTCTCGCTGTTCTAAAGACCCGGCAAACAGGAAAGCTCCATGAAAATCCGAACTCCCAAAACACAAACAGCAAACGGTGAAGGTGGTTTTACCCTCATCGAAACCTGCATCGCGATGGTCGTGATGATGGTTGGCGCCCTCGCCTGCTCCTCGCTGTTTGTCTTCTCAGTACAGAACAACGTCGGCGGCAGCGAGCGGGCGCTCTCGATGGCCGTGGCCCAGCAACAGTTGGAACAGCTCCGCAGCGTCAATTATGACGACTCGACGCTGAACACCGGCACGACGAGCTTCAGCGTGGCGACCGGTGGACGAACCTACAGCGTGCAACGGGTAGTCGCAAGCGAAACGAATTCCGATAACACGGCGAAAGAGTTGAAGAGAATCACGATCACCGTTACGCCGCAAGAGGCTGGTCCAAACTGGACCCGCACACCCGTTGTGCTCGTCTCCTATCGCTCAACACTCGCCACGGGAAGTTATAAAGTCAGCGATTAACCTCCAATCGTAGTAACAAGGCAAACAACCATGAAGATGCGACGTTCTAATAATCAGGCCGGGTTTTCTCTGCTCGAAGTGCTCATCGCGATGGGAATTACCATCACGATCATGGCCCTGGCCACCACCTTACTCGCCGCCGGCTTCCGCATGCGCTCCCGCGAAGATCGCAAGTCAGATGCAGTCGCCGACGTGCAGCGCGCGCTCAACATCATGACGCGAGAGATCGCCAACGCCGGCTTGAAACTCCCGAGCGGGCTCGCGGCTGTCTCTGCGAACGGCGTCGTGACTAACGACAGCGACAACGAATCGCTGCGCATCGTCTCGAATCTGAATGGTATGCCTGATCCGGCCAATGGTTACTTCGAAGATGGCGACGTTGACGATACTGATGAGGATCTCAAGTTCCTGATGTACGTCGATGCAACTCTCGGCCAGCGCTACATCGTCCGTTACGAAAGAAACGGCACCAATCAAACGACGGTGCTCGCGAACCGCATCGATTCGCTGATCTTTCGTTATTACGACGAGAAAGTTACCTACGACACGACCATCAGAACAGTCAGTGGCAATCAGATTTGCGACATCACAAACGTGAAGAATGCTGCCGGCGATGCGAAAAGCGAAGTATCGCCAGGCGAAGCGAAATTCGTCGTGATCGCTGTGGGCGTGACGCTGCCCGCGGTTGGCACTCCGAACACCACCGGTTATCAACCCGCATCTCAAGTGCAACTCACGTCTGACGTAGTCCTGCGCAACTCAATCGTTTACTGAAGGAGCCTGATACAGCAATGAAACGCGATTCGAAAATGAATACCAACAACCGCGCCGGCGAAAGAGGCGCCGCGCTCGTAACGATGTTGCTGGCGTCTGTGCTCATTCTTGGCGCCGGCGGCGCATTGATCATGACGACGATGATGTCGGCAACCAACTCAGTCGGCTCGACCGCGGAGATGCAGGCTTACTACGTCGCCGAGTCGGGAATGCAGTCAGCGCTGAACGTGCTGCGTGGCAATACGAAACCGTTGCTCGTTGCCAGCGACCGGATGAGTTTTCGCACTGCAATCATTCCGAGCATCTCGAATGGCGGCAATGGCGGCACCGCGCGTTTTGCCGGCTGGCTGCCTTACAACGATCCAACCAGTACGTCGAGCCTCGTGCCTGTGAGTATCGGAGCGATCACCGGCGGCTACCGCGTCACCGTCGAGAACATGGATCCCAACAGTCACATCGTTGAGTTTCAAACTTCGGCAATTATCGATAGCGGTGACGCCGGCAAAACGTATCAAAGGACGTTCAACGCGGGCGGAACCAGCGAAGTGACGATTCGTTACCAGGGTCAGGGAGCAACCACGCTGACTCCCGATCCGAATACTTTCCCGCTGACCCTCGACTCAGCGCTCGGCAGTTTCGTTATCGAAAGACCAGCGAGCAGCACCGCGGACGACGTCGCGATCCCAAAGACGGGTTTCGAAATCACGATCACGCAGTCTCTGCCGTGGGCGGCAACGACCATTCTCGAAGGCACGTTCGAAGGTGAAGTTGACGCTGCTGCGACAACAGTCAAAGTCACATTCGATAAAGCTTATGTGAAAGCTGACGGAACCAAGTACGCGCTCAATCTCGACGGCGGTACGAAGGTGTTGAGTCTCAATTACAACGTCTCGCCAACCACCACGAGCATTCCGTCCAAGGTCACTTCCCCCGATCCGAAGCGCTTGTTGCTCAAATCGTACGGCTTTGGACCACAGGGCGCTGAGAAGCGTCTCGAGCTGATGATCAGTAGAGCGAACCTCGAGTTTGAGTCGCCTGCGGGTTTCACGGTAAAGGGTTCTGACGATTGTTCGCCGATCTCATTCGACGCGGGCAGCAGCGGCGCGAAGTGGTATTCAGGTGTGGACCATGCGGGAGTGGAGCCGCAGCGTCCCGCTTTTGCTGTCTCTCAGTGCGACAAAGACACCGTCGATGCGGGTATTTCCAAACACGATACGGTGGTCGATCCGGAGATTGGTATTTTGGGAGACGCCGAAACTACGTCGGGCACGGTCGAGACACCTTCGTTCCTCGACTCAGCCGACAAAGCGCGCGCGTATCTCAGCGGCTTGCAGGACAAGGCAAAGTCGCTTGGTCGTTATTTCAGTGGTAGTACAACCGTCGCCGACTCGACCACTAGCGGCATGTTCACGTTTGTCGATGGCGATTGCACACTCACGAGCGGTTCTGGATTTCTGGTTGTGACTGGCACGTTGACGATGCGCGGCAACACGGATTTCAAAGGCGTCATTCTCGTGCTGGGTACGGGCCAATTGATCCGCAATGGTGGCGGCAATGGCGACATCTTCGGCGGCATCACGATCGCGGCCTTCAATCGCACTTCAGGAGGCTTCACCGCTCCAACGTTCCATACGAACGGCGGCGGCAACTCGACCATCCAATACGACTCATCCGCCCTGAACATGGGCATCGGATCGGGGACCAACGTCTCCGGCATCCGTGAGTTCTAAGAAATAGAACAAGTCAGAATAGAACAAGTCAGGAAGAGGGGCTTGCCCCCGCCGTTGCTTGGATTGGACGAGCGGGGGCAAGCCCCTCTTCCTGACTTGTTCTATTGACGAGTAGCATTAAGAAATGTGTTGCGGAGGCTGTATCACCCATCTTCGACTTCAATCGCGCCTTTTCGAGATCATTCTGAGTAGACACTGCTCTGCCATCGCCGCTTCGAGCCGGATGTTGTAAAGCCCGCCACGAAAAGGCACAAAAGGCGCAAAAGTTTTTCTTGTAAATCCTGCAAATCCTGTCATCCTGTAAAAAACCATGCGCACTCCAATGTTCATCGCCATCGCATTATTAATCACTCTGCAATCCGCGAGCGCCGTCCGACAAAATGGATCGAAAGTCGTCTTAAATGATTGCCAGCTCCGCGGCGCCCAAATCAAAGCGAAGTGCGGCACGTATGAAGTCTACGAAAACCGCGCCACCAAACAGGGCCGCAAGATCTCGCTGAAGATCGTCCTCATTCCTGCAACCGGCGACAAACGCGAACCGGAGCCCCTCGTTTACTTCGCCGGTGGACCAGGCGGGTCAGCGACCGAAGGCGCGGCCGGAATCGCACAGGCATTTCCACAAGTACTCGCCCATCGCGACCTGCTCTTCGTCGATCAGCGCGGCACCGGCGGCTCGCATCCACTCGAGTGCAAGTTTTACGATCCCGCCGATCTGCAAACATATCTCGGTTATTTCTTCCCGCTCGACGATGTTCGCAAGTGCCGAACAGAGCTCGAAACCAATTCAGATCTGAAGCTCTACACGACCACGATCGCTGCCGACGACATGGATGAAGTCCGGGCGGCGCTTGGTTACGAGCGTCTCAATCTCTTCGGTGGCTCTTACGGCACGCGCGCAGCGCTGACTTACCTGAAACGACATCCGCAACACGTGCGCACCGCGATGCTCCAGGGTATCTCGCCGACAGACCACTTCATGCCCAGCGATTTTCCACAGCAGACCGAGCGCGCGCTTCAGGGAGTTCTCTCGGAGTGTCTTGCCGACAAAGCTTGCGGTGAGGCCTTTCCGAATATCAAAGAGGAAACGAAGTCAGTACTCGCACAGTTGATCAAGGGACCAGTCGAAGTTGAGATTCAAAAACCAAACTCAAACGATCGTGTCAAAGTAAAACTCTCTCGCGACCTCGCCGCGGAAGCGATTCGTTACATGCTTTACTCGCCGGTGCCGGCCAGTCGTGTTCCACTCATGCTGCACCTCGCGTCGCAGGGTGATTATGTTCGGTTGGCCTACACCGCAGTTCAATATCGCACGAATCTCGTGTCGGGCGGCAGCAACGGCATGTATCTGTCAGTGACTTGTGCCGAGGACTTGCCGTGGATAAAACCCGGCGAGGGTGAGCGAATGGCGGAGAACACGTTTCTCGGTGATTACCGTCTGCGCCAGCAACGTGAAGCCTGCACGCTCTGGCCGCGCGCGGAGATCGAGCGTGATTACGCGCAGCCCGTTAAATCAGACGTACCGGTTTTGATTTTGACTGGTGAATGGGATCCCGTAACGCCGCCAGCGAATGGTGAGCGCGCGGCGAAGACTTTGACGAACAGTCTTCACATCGTCGTGCCGAGCGGCGCACACGGTCTCGACGGCCTCGAAGGCATGGACTGCATCGATAACCTGATCGTGGAATTTATCGAACGCGGAACAACCAAAGGTCTCGACACCTCGTGCGTGAAGACCGTTCATCGAAAGGGATTTGCGCTGAAGTTTCAATAACAAAAATATAGGTCCTATGTCGTATAGGACCTATATTAGGTTTTGTTTGTTAGTTCAAAAGCTGCAGCCCGAGGATCTGTTGGAGGATCGTACCGAGAATGCTGTAGCCTCCGTTCGAGTAGCGGCCGTATTGTGAGCGGCTGTAGTAACCGTCCTCATAGCCACGCCTGAAACCTTCACGGAAGTAATACTGATACTCGTTCAGATCGACGTAGTAGGCGTCGTAGCCGTAGCTCGCATCCTGGTAGCCATAAGCCTCTTCAGGACTGAAGCGATAGCCATCCTGGCGGTCGGCCTGCCCGGCGTAGAAGCCTTCTTCATAACCATCGTTGACCGCGCGCTGCAACTGCTCTGCGCCGTAACGACTGGTCTCGTAGTAGCTGCCGCCTCTGTTATAGCGATAGTTGTACGGACCGTAGTCGTTGTAACGCCACTGCTGCAAGCGCAACTGATCGCGACGCAGTTGATCGTAGTAGCGTTGCTGGTAACGCAACTGGTTCAAACGTCGCTGCTGCTCGAGCAGACGCTGGCGCTGGTACAGGAAGCCCTGGCGTCGCTGCCAGTCCTGGTTATAGCGTTGGGCGCGCTGTTCCTGTTCCTGCCGCCAGTTGCGCTGGCGCCAGTTGTTGTCGTTGTTGCGATTGTCATCGCGACGGCCGTTCCAGTCTCGATTACGATCATCACGATTTTGATCGCGATTACGATCACGCTGCCATTGCTCACGACGTTGCTGTTCGAGTTGTTGCTGCTGTTGCTGCTGCTGGCGCTGTTGCTGCCAACGCTGATCCCGCTCCTGCGACTGCCGGATTTGTTCCTGCCGCTGTTGCTGCCAGCGATCTTCGCGTTCGCGAGATTGCTGGATCTGCTGTTGTCGCTGTTGCTCGTTACGTTGCTGTTGCTGCTGCTGGCGCTGTTGCTCCCAACGCTGCTGCCGCTCCTGGCTGTTTTGCTGTTGCTGTTGGCGTTGCTGTTCCCAGCGCTGCTGTCGTTCCTGGTTGTTCTGCTGTTGTTGTGTTTGTTGTGTTTGCTGTTCCTGACGACGGCTCTGTCGTTCTTGCTGTCGTTGTTCGCGTGCAGCCTGATTTTCCTGGCTTCGCTCCTCACCACGACCCCGTCGTCCCTGCGCATTGGCGACGTCGCCTGCTCCTAACACGAGCGTGCTAATCGCCAGACTTAAACCGATTTGTTTTAAATAGTTCACCTTTGATTTTCCTTTCAGTCCGACGGGAGAGAGGTCGACTCCGGCGTACTTTGCAACAGCCATTCCATTAAGAAATTCGGCTGGAATACGGTGCATCTATGTAGGTTTACGTGACGATATCACGCAGGAGTCAACCATATGGGATAGGATTTTGGGCCACCCATTAACGCGGATATACGCGGATCCGGGTCTGGCATGGTGGTTGCGGAAAATCCCCTGAAAATGACTTTTGAGGGGGGCTTGTATGAAGCAAATAAAAGTGTGGCCACACCTCACGATCGTGGCGGTGGTGTGTGCTGTCCTGGCGGGAACGGGCGTGGCGCTGTGGATGAAGCACGAACAAACCGCATCGGCTGCGGCAATACCAAATGCAGCGCGTATTCAACGTGTTGAGGGTGAGGTAGCGCTCAACAACGGCGAAGCCGCCAACACCCAAACCGAAGATTGGATTCGTGCAACTGAGAACCAACCGGTATCGGTCGGCGATCGCATCTACACGCGCGACAACTCGCGTACGAGTTTGGCTTTTACCGGGCGCAACTTCGCGCGGCTCAAT
>Ga0207710_10001164_pt1 | contig 13382 bp, 11 predicted proteins | sample KBSS24metaG_FD_184400 | JGI IMG/M metagenome (GOLD analysis project Ga0207710, IMG submission 184400) | Switchgrass rhizosphere microbial communities from Kellogg Biological Station, Michigan, USA - KBS S2-4 metaG (SPAdes) (version 2) | ecosystem: Host-associated > Plants > Roots > Rhizosphere...
CGGTGGCGGTTACTTTACGCGCATCTTCAGCCGCATCGTTGGCCCATCCGGCCGCGTGTACGCGTTCCTGCCTGACGAGCAGCTCGCACATTGCAGGGCGGAAGAAGTCGCCGGGACGCGCGCGATCGAACACCAGGCAGCCTCTGAGCAAAAGCCGGCCTTTGAACACAAGCGAGCCTCTGAGCACAGGCTAGCCTTTGCAAACGTCTCCGTTCTAACCGGCCCCGCGAATGACTTTCGTGCGCCAGAGCCGCTCGACCTGGTCTTCACATCGCAGAACTACCACGATCTGCACGATAAATTCATGCGGCCAACCGATGCGGCAGTGTTCAACAGGGCTGTATTCAACGCACTGAAGCCAGGCGGCGCATTCGTCATCATTGACCACGCCGCACAGCCGGGATCAGGCCTCCGCGATACCGACATACTCCACCGCATCGACCCGGCTTCGATCATCCGGGAGGTACAGGCGGCCGGCTTCGTCCTCGAAGCGCAAAGCGATCTACTGCGCAACCCAGCCGACAACCACATGCTAATGGTCTTCGCTCCCGAGGTCCGCGGCCATACCGACCAGGTGTTCCTGCGGTTCCGTAAGCCATTGGAAGTTCTCTCGCCGTCACTGCACCCCGAAGGCCAGTAGCACGTTGCCCGGCGAGTCCGAGACGACGCCGTATCCAGAGCCCACGAACAGCATGCCACCAACAACCGTGGGTCCGGCTGAGGCGATCGATCCTCCGTGTGCGGGTACAGAGTTGACGGTATCGAAGGTCCGAGCGGTGTCGAAGGTCCATAGTGAGCTCCCATCGCGGGTCGAGAGTGCCCACAAGCGGCCGTCGGTTCCAGCAACGAACAAGACTCCCGGAATCACGGTCACCGCGGCCAAGTGCGTCACCTTATTTTCAGGGGTAGCGTTGAGCGGCGTGTACCACTGCCGTTGGCCATCGACGAGCCGCACGGCGGCAGCTCCGCCAGCGCTCGAACCAACATAGACATAGCGATCGTCCAACGCTCCACCCCAGACTGCTCCGCGGAGCCCAATTCCGTTGGGAGACGGAGCATTCGCCGATGAGCCACTCTCCGGGTTTACGCGCCAGACTTGCTCACCTTGCTTGTCCGCGTCGAGCGCCAGGATCTCGCCGGGTTTGGTGCCAAACACGATCAGTGTCTTGCCGCCGGCAACGTTCTCGAGCATCGGTGACATCGGAATGTCCCAATCAGGACCTACGACCTGGGGGCAGTTCTCAGTGCGGCCGGTCCCCTCGCATCCAACGATGAACGAGTCATTCTTGTATACCTGTTGAGACCACAACAGTTTGCCCGTGCCCAATTCCAAGGCCAATATCGCATCGCTCGTCGGCGGGGCCGGGTAGGTCGAAGCATCTCCCGTACCGACGTACAGGACATGGCGCTTGGCATCGACGGTGGGGGTATTCCAGACAGGCACTCCCGCGGGCGCCCACAGTTGCACTCCGCGAGAGTTCTTGTGGGTGGGTTGAGGCCGCTCTGCAATCGTGTAGGTCTTCCAAATCAGTTTGCCGGTGCCCGCGTCCAATGCGCTCACACTGCCGACAGCCGTGCAACATGGATAGTCCGGGGAGCGCGCCTGGAAACCCTCCCATGCAGAGATAGGAACGTATAACCGTCCCAGATGCAGCGCCGGCGCCGCGGTTATACGTGTAGCGAAATTATCCTCGACGTGCGTTTTCCAAATCTCGCTTCCGTTCTGCGCGTCGATGGCGTAGGCAGTCGCCTTCAGGTCACCAAAGAACACCGTGAGGCGGACTCTTCCGCCGGCCTTGATCGATCCAACCGTCATTGCGTTGCGAACACCGGCGCCAGTGCGGTAGGACCAGTAGACGCAACCCGAGGCCGCGTCGAGTGAGTAAACGTATCCTGTATCCGTGCCGACAAAAACACGACCCGCAACCACGGTCGGTTGACCATAGGCCGATGTACCGCCCGGAAAGCCGAAAGCCCATTTGAGTTTCAGATGCGGGACCGACGCGACCGTCATTCCAGCGGCCACCCCGGACTGAAAGCGTGTGTTTTGGGGTCCGTTGCCCCAGCCATTCCAGTTGGCTTGGCCGATGGCGCGCACAGGTGGATTGCTGGGACATCGATTGGGCATTGTGGCCGCATCGCCAGCTTGAGCAGACCCGAGAAGCTGACCCGCCAGAGATTCCGATACTCGACGCCGATCCTCCTCGCTCAACGTATCCCCAACCGACTTCATGACGCCGGTTGTCAGTGCCGTGTAGATTCGCTCCGCGGACATGGCCCTCAGCGTCGCCGGAGCGGGAGCGCGCTCGTACGCTGGATTGCCATGGCAAGCCACACAGTGCTGTTGAAAAACGGCAAATCCGAGCTCGGTGCCCCGGCGCTCTACGGCGGCGCTGGCGGGACGTATTGCCAAAGCAGGCATTGCAAGACAAAACAGCGCGCAGAGCGCCGCATTTCGCGTCGGAACAGTCACACGAGTCCCCCCTCGCTGCAGGTTCCCATCCTGCATCAATCAAGGAGCGCGCGCAGCGCCTGTTGACCGGTTATCGACCACTAAAGTTGAGAGCCGCCGCCGCACAGCCTCACCGCCGGCCGTTACCTCGAGTGCTGCGCCGTACTGTGGGTAAACACCTGGGGCACCTCCTGCCCGAGGAGCTTCTTACGCACAAAATCAATATGCTCGCGCAGGATGTAGACCTGCTCAGCATGCGACCCCGGCATGCGGCGCGAAATAACCGACTTCTCGATGGCCTCGAGCTGCTCGAGAAGCTCCGCGCGTCGCTCAGTGGACAGTGTCCCCAAAGCCTGCCGCTCGAGCTCCATCAACTCGCCGTAGCGCCGGTGGATACGGCTGTCGATGCGCCAGCGATACAACAACGGCACATAACGCAGACTGGGGACGATGACCACAAACAGCGGCACGATGACGATCAACAGGCGGCTCAACAGGCTTGCCAGCCAGAATGGCAGGTAGCGATAGATGAAGCTTCGGTCACCGGACTTGTAATACCGCGCCGCCTCCGAGCTGAGCGGAAATGTATGAATCGACGCATTGGGGAATTGCCCGGCCGTCTGCAGAGGCGATGCACGGCCATGTACCTGGGTCGCGGCTTCTATGAGCAGATCGCACAGCGCGGGGTGCAGGTTGGAATGGGCCACCAGTTCCACAGTCGGGGCAAGCAGGCTGATATCGGCAGGCGGAAGGTTCTCGCCGAGGTCGAACGTACCCGCCGGTATGGTCAGTTTGCTCAAGTAGGAAAACCGGCGCACATAGGCGCTCGCCTGCGGAAAATCAAATAACCGGATGCCATCGGCATGTAACATCTCGCGGATGGTGGTCGGGGAGGCCGAGTCCCCGGTCAGGAAGATTGCATCCACCTGCTTGTGCAACAGCGCCGCCCGGGCCGCCTCACCTTCCAGGTCCGACAACACCGTCGAGCCGTGCGGCTCAATCTCATTGGCCTTCAACAACGCCAACGCCAAGTAGCGGGTACCACTACCCTCCGCGCCGATGGCAATGCGATGCGCGCTCAGCTCCGACAGCCTCTGCAGCGGCTGTGGGCTGCGGTAAAAGATGAGCAGCGGCTGATAAAACATGCCGCCCAGTGATTCGAGATCCTCCGTATCGGCATTGGACGTCAGTCCCGCCTGGACCAGAGCGATATCGATGTGGGATTTGGGATCGGTCAGCCGATTGAGATTCTCGAGCGATCCCGCGGACGGGACTACTTTCAACTGCACGCCGCTGCGAGCGAGTATCGCGCTGTAGCGCTGCGCAATGGTGTCGAAGCTACTGCCCTTCGGACCACTGCTGATTGTGAGCGTGTGTGGTGGCGCCGATTTGACGAAATGCAGCGCGGCCCACACGAGCACGACACACACGAGCACTGCGGGCCCGACTGATTGAATGAAGGCCCACCATGAAATAGTGCTCACTTTCGTGGGCATGAAAACGGAAACCTTGTTGTTCAATCCCATCTACTCGCGCTGGCGTGCCACCCACCTGTACATTACCGCAACGGTGATCGCAAAGACGAGCGTACCTAACACCAGGGCACCGCTGTCGGCGAAGCTGTCGCCGACGAGCGCCAGCGGGAAGTCCTTGCCGGAGAAGGCAACCAGCCCGGCGATCAACACCCCAATGAGACCCTCACCGACAATCAATCCGGAGGCGAACAGAACGCCCAGCTGTTTGATCTTCGCCGGGTTCGCACGCCGTTCGGCGCGCCGATCGAAATACCAGGCCACCACGGAACCGATGGTAACCATCAGTGTGCTTTGCGTGGGCAGGTAGATGCCCAGGCCGACCGCGAGCGGCGCGCAATGGGCAAGCGTGAAACGCCGCAGCAGCATGTCAATAATGATTAGAGCCACGCCGATCCCCGCGCCGATCTCGAGCAGGCTCCAGTCCACGTTGTTTTCCAGCACGCCTTGCGCGAGAGCCGACATCAACCCGGCCTGCGGCGCCGGCAGTGCATGCTCGCGATGAGGTCCCGGCGCGCCGGCAAATCCATAGGCGCGATTCAGTAAATCCAGGACGGGCGGAATGACCACGGCTCCGGCAATGACACCGATGATGAGCGCAACCTGCTGCTTCCAGGGAGTCGCGCCGACCAGTTGGCCGGTTTTCAGATCCTGCAGGTTGTTGTTGGCGATGCAGGCAACCGAAAATATGATCGACGTTACGAACAGCGCAAAGGCCACCAGGGCATGCTCGCCCCCAGCCGGCAGGTTTGAGCGGATACCGAATACCAGCAGGAGCGAGGCGCCGATCACGGCCAGGATGCCGATACCCGACAACGGGCTGTTGGAAGCGCCGATCAGCCCGGCCATGTAGCCGCAGACCGAGGACACGAAGAAGCTCATCACCACGATGTAAATCAACCCACAGATCACCAGGGTCGTCATGTGGCCGCTCAGTACGCCGTTGGAGTCGAAGCTTGCGAGCAGCACAGCAATCGGCACCAGGCAGACCAACATGATGAGGCCGATGATGGGAATGGGAATGTCCCGATCAGTACTGGGGGAAGCCTGCTGATTGCCGCCGCGGCGAGCCCGTGATGCTGCGAGTGTTGAAAGCAGTCCGCCGTATACCGGTTTGAGCAACTTGGCGAGCGTCCACAAGGAAGCCACCATGATTGTGCCGGCGCCGACAAAGCGGACCTGGTGAGCCCACACGTCATGAGCGAGCACGGCCGCCGCGGCGTCGCCGCCGGTCAGCGCGGAATAGTGCGGCACACCCCAGAGCCACGCGATGAGTGCGCCAACAAACAGCGCAAGACCGACCCATAGCCCGATCAGATGCCCTATACCGAACAGTGCGAACGAAAAGAGCAGGTCGAAACCGCTGACCGCGCCGCGCGTGCCAATACGGAAGTAGGAGATCAGATCGCTCGCAAATATGCGGGTAGCGATCACGAGTGCAAACGCTGCCGAGACGATCGAGCCCCAAACAACGGCTCGCAGTCCCGCGCGGGAGTCCTCTACGGCATCCGCTTTGGCCTCGGTGCCACCGCCGACCTTCAGAACCTCGGCGCACGCGACCCCTTCCGGATAGGGCAGATCGGATTGCGTGACCAGAGCGCGGCGCAGGGGGATGGAATACACCACGCCCAATATCCCCCCCAGGGCACATATCAACGTGGAATCCCAATACGGAAACCCAGTCCACCAACCGACGATCACCAGACCGGGCATCACGAAGATGATGGCCGAGAGCGTTCCGGCCGCCGAGGCGACCGTCTGCACAATATTGTTTTCCTGGATCGTCATCCCCTTGAAGCCACGCAGTATGGCCATCGAGATGACAGCGGCCGGGATCGATGTGGAGAAGGTCAGTCCCGCCTTGAGCCCGAAGAATACATTGGCGGCCGTGAATATCAGTGTGATCAGTACCCCGAGAATCAATCCCCGCAGGGTCAACTCCCGCTCTTGCGCCGGCTGTGTCGTCATAAAGCGCCCTCGCCCCCGGTTGATGTTGTTAGCGCCCCTTGCCGATCAACAGGATACCGCATTTCCGCGGCCGCACGCCCTTGAGCGCAAGAATCGGAATGCGCGTTTCGGGGCGCCTTGTAAGCTCGTTGGCCTCATCTGCAGCACATCATATAGAGAGGCCCGCCGTGCTCACGCTCCACGATTACCTGCCCTCACAGAACGGCTGGAAAATCCGGGTTTTGTTCGGCTTGCTCAAGATTTCTTACAACAGCCGCCTGGTGTCGATCTTCGAGGGCGAGAGCCACACCCCTGACTTCCTGGCTCTCAACCCGGCCGGCGCCGTTCCCGTACTGGAGCTCGAGGACGGTCGCGCGCTCGCCGAATCCAATGCGATCCTGGCTTATCTTGCGGAAGGGACACCTTTTCTGCCTGCGGACCGCTTTCAACGCGCGAAGGTCATGCAGTGGCTGTGCTTTGAGCAATATCACATCGAGCCGGTCATTGGCTCTCTGCGCTTCTGGACTTTAACCGGACGGCTCGAACGCTACCCAGGTCTGGTCGCCGCAAAGCGCGAAGCCGGTGCTCGCACGCTCGCCGCGATGAACCTTGGCCTGGCAGATTCGCAGTTTCTCGCCGGGAGCAACTTCTCGATCGCGGATATCGCAGCATATGCTTACAGCCACCGGGCTGAGGACTGCGGGTTATCGCTGGCGGATTATCCGGCGGTGAGCACATGGGCTGGCCGTGTGCGAGACTCCATCGGACCAGGCTATCCAATCTATCCGTACAACATCGACCCGCATTCTGGCGCACCTGCTACTTCGTCGAGTCGTGGTTAGCAGCAACATTCGCAAGGGCGTGTCAGGACCATCACACACCCTACAACCAGGTTGGTCTCAGCGGCGCGAGGGGCGCCAGACATGGCGAAGCGCAGACAGCCCGTCGGCAATGGCCTGTTCACCAATGGCCCCGTAGCCGAATACGAGCCCCTGGCTTTCCGGCTTCCCGACGCAATACCTCCCCACAGAGCCTAGCCCGACACCACGCTGCTGGGCCCGCATCACCACGTCCTGCGCATCTTCGGACTGTCGAAGCAGAGCGGCTACATGTAGCCCTGCGAAGCAAGGGATCGGGTATAGCCAGCGGGCAAAGTCTCGCTGCAATCCGTCGAGGAGCAGCCGCCGCCGTTGCGAATACACCGAGCGCATTTTGCGTATGTGTCGGGCCAGATGCCCTTCCGCAATGAACGCTGACAGCGTGTGTTGCACGAGGAAGGGACTGACCAGGTCAGAATGCTGTTTGACGGCCACGAGTGCATCCAACGCCCAGGGTGGCGCGACAATGAACCCGAGCCGGACCTCGGGAAACATACTTTTGGAAAACGTCCCGACATAGAACACCGATTCGTGCCGGTCGATTGTCTGCAGCGCATCCAAAGGACGGCCGTCAAAGCGAAACTCGCAGTCATAGTCGTCCTCGATGACGACCGTGGCGTTTTCCCGCGCAAACTCCAGCAGCGCCATCCGGCGTGTCATTGACATCGCTGAGCCAAGGGGAAACTGGTGGGACGGAGTGACACAGACCACGCGTGCCCGGGATGGCAGCCGATCAATCAACATGCCATCCGTATCCACGGGAACGGGCACCAGTGTCGCTCCTGCCGCCTCGAATGCTGCACGCATGGGAGGGTAACTCGGATTCTCGACGGCAACTGTCGTGCGCCGGCCGCTCGCCAGGACACGCGCCAAAAGATCGAATGCCTGTTGGGCCCCATTGGTGACTAATACATCCTCGGGCCGGCAGGCGACCGCGCGGGAAACCGACACGTGTTTCGCAATCGCGGCTCGTAGAGCGGGCAAACCCTGCGCGTCGCGGGTCACTTCAGCCTTGGAGAGAGTTCGTAGCGCCCGATTCGAGAGACGCCGCCAGATGTCGTACGGAAACAATCCTGTCTCAGGCACGCCCAACCGGAACCAGTAAGGAATCGATTCGGGAGGCGCCAACCGTTGCCACGCTCGCCGGTCGCGCCAATAGCTGCTCAACCGCTTGTCCGCGGCCATGTTGCCTGCTTTGACTCTTTGTGGAGTGGGCCGCGAAAGCGCTTGAGCAACATAGCATCCGGACCCTTGCCGAATTGATACGTAACCCTCGCTCAACAGCAGGTCATAAGCTGCCACAGCAGTATTGCGGGAGACTCCGTGGGATGAAGCGAGCGCACGCGTTGACGGCAGGCGCAATCCGGGCCGCAGGCGCCCGTCCACAATCGCTTCTCTGAGCTGATGGTGCAGCGCCCGGAGGATCTGGTGCGAGCCGCGCGTGGGCAGGCGTATTGGGAGCTCGAAAAGTGGTTCCATAAATTCAGCCTGAAGTGGATCCTTTTTAGGACCAGTTCTCGCCTAATCTTAGACTCATGAACACTCTCTTGAACATGAATATGAACACGGGCCCCTGGCGACTCAGGGCGGCGGCGCTGGCCGTGTTGACGAGCCTGCCCCTGCTCGCGGCGGGCGGCAGCGCAAGCGCGGATGAAGCCAAGAAGACCGTAGCACCGCTGATGACACGGGATCTTGCGGGGATCGCTGGTAAGGAAGCGATCGTACTGACCGTCGAGTACGCCCCAGGCGAGTCGTCGCAACCCCACCGACATGATGCGAACGTGTTCGTTTACGTGCTCGAGGGAATGATCACGATGCAAGTGAAAGGCGGTGCACCGGTTACGCTGCATCCGGGCCAGACCTACTATGAGAGTCCTTCCGACATTCACACCGTCTCGGCAAATGCCAGTAAGACTGCACCCGCGAAATTCCTCGTGTTCATCGTAAAGGACAAGGGAGCGCCGGTTACGCGCGCGGTAACGGCGGAGAGTCAGAAATGAAACACTGGTTGTCACATTTGCCGTTGCTTCTGTCCGCACTGTTCGCTGCCGCCACTGCGGACGCCGGAGTAACTGGCCAAGAGAGAGCCGAAGCCGTCGCACATGATCTTGTTGGCTCCCCGGCTCCACGGATGGTTCTCAAGACGATTGATGGAAAGTCAATCGATCTTGGCAGTCTCTACGGGAAGAAGGCCGTATACCTCAAATTCTGGGCGACCTGGTGCGTACCGTGCCGCCAGCAAATGCCGCATTTTGAACGGACGTACGAATCCGCAGGGTCTGACTTGGCGGTGATCGCGGTTAACGCCGGCTTCAATGACTCGATAGACGATGTGCGCACGTACCGCAAGCAGCTCGGCATCAAGATGCCGATCGTCATCGACGATGGAACTTTGGGCGCGGCCCTCGACCTGCGTGTTACTCCGCAACATGTAGTTATCGGCCGTGACGGGCGCATCCAGTATGTCGGGCACTTGGCGAACGAGCGGCTCGACGCCGCGCTCCAGGCCGCGCGCAGCTCGCCGCCCGCAGGTGCCGCTGCCGCTGCCGGCCAAAGCGACGGCACAGTTGGGGCGGGTAAAACTTCGGGCCATGGGGCCGGGCCGGGCGATGGCGACCGTGCGCCGCAACTCTCCGCAACAACTCTGAATGGCTCCCAGTTCAATCTCCAGGAGCCGGCCGGACCGCAGCACCCCGCGGTGTTGGTCTTCCTCTCGCCCTGGTGCGAGTCCTATCTTGAAACGAGCCGAGCGGCGGTATCAGCCAGCTGCCGGGACGCCCGTGTGCAGATTGACGCCCTGGCGAAGGCGCATCCGCAAGTGCGCTGGTTGGGCATCGCGTCGGGAATCTGGGCCACCCGGGAGGACCTCGGCAAGTACCAGGCGGACTACAAGGTGACGATCCCCCTCACCCTCGATGAGTCCGGCGCCTTGTTCCGCTCATTCCGAGTCAGGAATGTCCCCACGGTCATACTCATCGACGCCCAAGGAAAAGTTGAGCGCAGGATCGAGGGAAGTGATCCGCAGTTGCAGGCCAAGTTGCAAGCGGTCACGTTGGAAAGGTGACCTGGCGCTGCGTCCGGGGGATGCGGCTGGTGCGCGGCTCAGCCGCATCCCCGTACATGTGAGTCGGGCTGAAGGCACCGACGTTCTCCCGCACTTTTGGCGGGCGTAGGGGAAGGTAACCAGGGTATCTTTCAATCGGATGATGGCCACATGACGGATCTGCCGCCGGTGGAATATTCTTCCGGAATGGCTCATCTCTTTGCACCCGCCGCCAGCGGCCGCTCCAAGTGCCGCGGCTGCGCCCAGCCCATCAAGCGCGGCGACCTACGGTTCGGGGAATGCCTCCCCAACCTCTTTGGTGAGGGCGAGATGACCCTGTGGTTCCACCCGTTCTGCGCTGCATACAAGCGCCCACAGCCGATGCTTGACGCGCTGGCGGCAACACCCGACGGCGTACCTGATCGAGAGAACCTCGAACGTGCGGCACGCAAAAGCATCGCACACCGTCGCGTCGCGCGTATCGACGGTGCCGAACAGGCACCCAGTGGACAGGCCAGGTGCCGCTGCTGCCACGAGCCCATCGCGCGGGGAACCTGGCGAATCCGCATTGTGTTCTATGAAGAGGGGCGCTTCTCTCCAGGCGGCTACCTACACGTCACCTGCCGCAAAGCCTACTTCGAGACCGATGACGTGTTGGATCAGGTCCTGCACTTCAGTCCGACACTGGGCGATGCCGAGCGCGAGGAATTGGTTCAGGCAATGGACAGTGGCCCAACGATATAACTCGGGCACGCCCCACTGGGATGTGCCCGATCCTCAGCGCACCCTAAAGCGACAGCAATCGCTCAAAGAATGACCGATACCGCCGCAAACTAACCCGCAAGTCCTCGGTCGATCCTTCACCGGTCGAATCCAGCTGAGCCTCCACCCGATGCCGTTCCTCCGCAAAGGTGTCAGCCAGGTTGGTCATGATCTGCGCGACCAGCTCATCACCGCTGCGCACTGCTCGCCTCGGATCATCGACAAACCCGCTTTGGATCGAAATCCATCGCGAGCGATAAGTCTCCGCCATCTCCGGCGTGAAGAGCGGCTCCAACTCCGCATTCGAGCGTGTTGCCACATCTGCCGGCGGCCGATCTGCCGCGGGGCTGGCTCTATCTGCAGCGGGGGTGGCTCCTGCCTTCTCGCTGAACCACCTGCCCTTTGGGGCATCCTTACCTACTGCCGCATCGGGTTCACGCGCGGCATCCGGTTCACGCGCAGCATTGGGTTCCCGCGCAGCACGGCGCGCTTCGGCTTCCTCATTATTGGCATCCGCCACATCGGCATCCGCCACGCTGTTGGGCCGCCGTGCAGCGGCGGCAAGGTCCGCTGTCGATAACGGTCGTCCGCTACCTTCTTGATTGCCTGGGCTACTATTCATGATGCACCGCCTCTTTCTCTCGTTCGGTTGCCGCGAGCACCTCGGCTTTTCGCGCTCCGCCCACCTCGAGCAGATCCTCAAACAACGCTCGATAGTGCACGACCGCTTTCCGGAGATCCTCCGTGCTGGCCTGTCCACGCACGTTGCGGCTCGCGATAGCTTGGGCGGCGCGATAGTTGTCCACCACGAGCGGATGGTGGACCGAAATGTCGGCCGCACGACGCTCGAAGTCGGCCATTGGATAGCCCCGCTTCAGCATCAATTCGCGTACCAGGCGGTCCGCTTCACCGACGACTCCTGACGGGTTGTCGACAAACCGGGTCTGCAACGTTTCCCATGCCTGAGCGAATCGCGACGCTTCCGCCGGCGGCAGCGCGACGAGTCGCAAGCGCTCAACGCGCTTCTCTCGCGCTTGGAGCTCGGCCTCAGCCTTCTCTCGATCACCGACCGTGCTGACCACACGACCGTATTCAGGACCGAAGCGCTCCTGCAGATGCCGAGACTGAGCTTTCCTCCGCTCGCGGAGGATGAGGAAGACTGCCACGGCAACGGCCACGACCAGCACTAAGCCGATAACCATCGCCTGAGGATTGATCGCGTTCACGGTTATCCCCTGGTGAGTTGGAATGAATAATGGAACGTCCCGCGAGCGACGCGGTTCCGGCGGACTTCACGTCAGGGCACTGCTGCCGTCACTTACCGCACTGAAATCGCGTACGCTTTCCCGTCAGGCTCCACAAGGATCCGGCGGGCGGTGAACGCGTGGATGACATCAACATTCGACGTGCAATGCAGAGTCGGTTCGCACGTGACGAAGCGGGTAAGTCCTCCTAACACCATCGGCAACAGCAGCTGATCGGCCAAATGAGGACCCACCGGCGCCTCATGAGCGAGGTAGGCGCGCGCCTCACGGACTGTGCCTTCCGCAACGCTCTCGGCACTTCGTCCGCGCTCGCCGAATCCAGTAAATACCTCCGTGATACCTTCATAGTCGAGGGTGAGTACAAGCGCGTTTCCGGGACCCATCTCGCTGGGAAGTCCCCGTATCTTCAATTCTTCCGGGGCCCAGTTCAGGCGACCACCCACAACAGCCAACTCACGCTCCGCCACGTGCGCCGGGACGCCGCAGATGTATGCCTCGGCGTATCCGCGCACCCGCGCGCCGCGCTCCCGCAGCTGTATTGGCTGCAGACGATCAACAGGAGTTACATGTACGGCAATGGTGCCGCCGCCACGCGGGTAAAACCCGTGACGCTCGACGTTGAGATTCACGGTCGCGCCCATTCGTGCAAGCAACGGGAGAAATGCGCGAGACAGAAAATCAACCGGTGGAGCGGCCTTGTTATGAGTGCCACCGGAAATGCGAATCGTGCTAGGGCCAGGCGCTGTAAGTAGTGGCGGAAGTATGGTCTGCAGAACCAGTGTGCAACTGCCAGCGGTCCCTATGGAGAAGGCATAATCACCCGGACGCACAGTGCGCGGCTTGAAAGTAACGGCGCTGGAGCCGACATCCGCACCCTGCACCTCAGCGTCGGAAATGGCCGCGGCAGCCTTAACGGCTGTAACGTGCTGCCGCAGCAGCCCGGGCTTCTCACGTCCGGCCCGGATACGTTCGATTCGAAAAGCCTGGTTCGTACACATTGAAAGAGAAAGGGCAGATCGTAGGATCTGCCCTCCCCCTTCACCCTTTCCTCCATCAATGATGATCACTGTCTATCCCTTTACGCACACGACCTGCTTGAGTGTGTGGACGATTTCAACGAGATCGCGCTGCGCCTCCATGACGGCATCGATGTCCTTGTACGCTGCCGGCGTCTCGTCGATCACGTCCACATCCTTGCGACATTCAACGCCTGCCGTCGCCACTTCGTGATCGGCAACTGTAAAGCGCTTACGTGCTTCAGTGCGTGACATACGACGTCCAGCACCGTGACTGCAGCTCTCGAAGCTCTCCGGGTTACCCAGTCCGCGCACGATGAACGATCGAGCTCCCATGCTACCCGGGATGATTCCCAGCTCACCGCGGCCGGCCCGAACGGCACCCTTGCGTGTAACCAGGACATCCTCATCAAAGTGGCGCTCCCGAGCGGTGTAGTTGTGGTGACAATTCACCGCCACCTCACCTAAAGTAAACGCCCGCACCTCT
>Ga0207710_10001169_pt1 | contig 13363 bp, 15 predicted proteins | sample KBSS24metaG_FD_184400 | JGI IMG/M metagenome (GOLD analysis project Ga0207710, IMG submission 184400) | Switchgrass rhizosphere microbial communities from Kellogg Biological Station, Michigan, USA - KBS S2-4 metaG (SPAdes) (version 2) | ecosystem: Host-associated > Plants > Roots > Rhizosphere...
TTGTTGAATTGACATTTGATTTTGCATTAAAGATTATTAAATATGCTGAGTTATTGGAAAAGGGAAGGAAATTTGTGTTAGCGACTCAATTGTTGAAATCAGGAACAAGTATTGGTGCAAATGTTAGAGAGGCCCAGAATGCAGAAAGCAAAGTTGATTTTATTCACAAAATGAAGATTGCAGCAAAGGAGGCAGACGAAGTCGAATATTGGCTGTTACTTTGTGATAGGTCAGATGGATATCCGGATTGTAAACAACTTTTGACTGATTGTTCTTCTATTATTCGAGTGTTATCGAAAATAATTGCATCTTCAAAAACTGGAATTCATTGACAAATCGACACATTTTCAAATCTCCAAATCAATTATATGAGTTTAGGTTATTTCAGCTACCCAATGCCGATCAATGAACCAGTATTAAATTATGCTTCAGGTTCACCTGAGAAAAAAAGATTAAAAGAAGTATTAGCTGAATTAAAAAAGCAGGAAGCAGATATTCCCATGTACATCGGTGCAAAAGAAATTCGCACCAATAAAAAAGTTGCAATACATCCACCACACGAAATAAATCATATACTCGGTTATTTTCATTCGGGAGAAGAGAAGCATATTCATCAGGCAATTGATGCAGCATTGGCTGCAAAAGAAAGTTGGGCAAATACAAATTGGGAAACAAGAGCCAATATTTTTTTAAAGGCCGCTGATCTTATGGGGACAAAGTATCGTCCTTACATGAATGGCACAACAATGTTGGGTCAAAGCAAAAATATCTTCCAGGCAGAAATAGATGCAGCATGTGAATTGATCGATTTCTTACGATTCAATGTTCATTTTCTTTCTGAGATATATAAGCAACAACCCATCAGTAGTCCGGGTATGCACAATAGAATGGAGTATCGGCCACTTGAAGGATTTGTTTTAGCGATAACACCATTCAACTTTACTGCAATCGGGGGTAATCTTCCCACGTCTGCTGCTATGTGTGGGAATGTTGTTGTATGGAAATGCGCCAACACGCAGATATATTCAGCGCAAATGTTCATGCGGATATTAAAAGAAGCCGGCTTGCCAGATGGAGTCATCAATTTGATCTATGTTGATGGACCTACCATTGGAAAAGTTTGTTTTAATCATCGTGATTTTGCCGGAGTTCATTTTACAGGATCAACAGGAGTATTTAATAATATGTGGGAAACAATTGGAAAGAATATGGCTATGTACAAGTCTTATCCGCGAATTGTTGGCGAAACCGGTGGTAAAGATTTTGTTCTTGCTCACAAAACCGCTGATGTTGATGTTGTGGTAACAGCATTATTACGTGGCGCCTTTGAATTCCAGGGACAAAAATGTTCAGCTGCATCAAGAGCTTATATTCCTTCTAATATTGCAGAAGAAGTAAAAAAGAAATTAATAGTAGGAGTAAAGAGTTTTAAAATGGGCAGCCCGGAAGATTTTACAAATTTTATCAATGCGGTGATCGATGAAAAAAGTTTTGATAAGATCAAATCATATATCGATAATGCAAAGAAAGACCCGAAGGCAGAAATATGGGTGGGAGGGAAGTGCGATAAAAAAGAAGGTTATTTTATCCAACCCACAATTATAGAAGCAAAGAATCCGAAGTATGTAACGATGTGTGAGGAAATATTCGGTCCTGTTCTTACAGTTTATATTTATCCCGCAAATAGTTTTGAAAAAACACTAGACCTTGTTGATTCTACTTCTCCCTATGCATTAACAGGCGCTGTTATTGCGACAGATAAAACAGCAATTGAATTAGCTACAAATAAGCTTCGCAATGCAGCGGGCAATTTCTATATAAATGATAAACCAACAGGAGCAGTGGTTGGTCAGCAACCATTTGGCGGTGCAAGAGCAAGCGGAACTAATGATAAAGCAGGAAGTATTTTAAATCTTTATCGCTGGTTAAGTTCAAGAACGATTAAAGAGACATTTAATCCCCCGATAGACTATCGTTATCCTTTTATGAATGAAAAATAATTTTTAATTATCAATCTGAGTATTAAAATTAAATCTTATAAGCTCATACTCTGTTATCATTATTATAAATAAAATCGTTAAATCACTTATTATTTTCAAGTGATTCTTCTATAAAAAGAATGAAAAGGTCACAAAGGCTTTAATAAACTATAGCCGTTTAATATGTTTGTGGCCTAAAACAAATCACCAATTTTTATGAAAAAACTATTCCTATCTCTTTCTTTGATTTTTATTTTATCTGTTCAAATGTTTGCTCAGCATCTATCTGCACTAAAACCCTTCAAAGTTGATGTAAGTGCTGGCTACGCCATTCCAGGCGGTACTGGTTCTAAAGGAGGTGTGCTTTTTGCAGTCGAACCAAAATATGCTGTAATAAATAACCTGGCAGTTGGTTTGCGTATGGAAGCAGCGGTCGTTGCCCGCTTTAGCGGTTATGACCAGGATGGAAATCCCCAGGATATAAGCGTAAAAGCATCAGGTTCATATCTTGCAACTGCCGATTATTATTTTACTGATAATTATTCATTTCGCCCATTTGCCGGAGCTGGTGCAGGTATTTTTACATTGGGCAGCATTGAAACCAATTCTAATTCAGGAGAAGTATCTGCAGGTTCAAAGTTTGGAGGAGTAATAAGAGCAGGTATGGAAATATCGCATTTCAGAGTTGGAGTTGAATACAATCTTATTCCTAAAACAACATTCACTGGTTACGACAGTCAAGGAAATCTTACTTCAGGATTGACTTCGAAAAATAGCTATATGGGAATCAAGCTTGGTATATGTTTTGGCGGTGGTAAAAGATAGTAGTTATTAAAAAAAGATATGAAGCCGTTTCTTTGAGACGGCTTTTTTATTTAAGGACTATTCAAAGCAAAAAATTGCTGAAAAATTTATACACACTTTATTTTTTTGAAATTGCCAGAGGCTAAGCCTAATCTATCTTGTAAACTTCACTAATTGATAATCCATCAATAATTTATCTATACATTTTATTATCTGCTTTGGCATGGTTTTTTAGAACCCTTCCTGTGTGTAAATGGAGTGTGAAATTGATAATTTAAAACATGTGTTATGAAAAAATTCTTTTTTGTGAGTATGGTGTTTTTATTTGTATATGTAAATGCAACTGCTCAGACTACTCATGTTGAATTTGGATTGAAAGCCGGAGTAAATGCAGCGAGCATTCATAATTCCAGCGGTAATGATTTTGATTCAAGAGTAGGTTTTCATGTAGGTGGCCTTGCCCATATTCATGTAATGCCTCATTTTGCGGTACAACCTGAGGTCGTTTATTCTTTGCAGGGAGGCGAAGCTGGCAGCACTCATCGTAATCTTAGTTACATCAATGTTCCTGTATTAGCACAATACATGACAGGTAATGGTTTTCGTTTGCAAACCGGACCGCAGGTTGGGTTCCTGGTTGGAGCAAATGATGAAACTGAAGATGTAGAAGTAAAAATTAAAGATCAGTTGAACACCGTTGATCTTGGATGGGCTTTTGGTGCAAGCTATCTCACTCACTCAGGATTTGGTGTTGATGCTCGATACAATCTTGGTCTTAGCAATATTAATGAATCGGATGCCGTAAAATCAAGGAACAGAGTTTTTCAGGCTGGAGTATTTTACCAGTTTAAGCATTAAGAGAAAACAAATACTCATACTCATTGTAAAAACTAGAGCCCTTCTCGAAGGGCTTTCTTATTTTTATAGAAATTTCATCGCATTGAAATCAATATTGTCTCCGGATCAACTTGCTATTACTATAAAAAGATTGGCACACCAGGTATTAGAAAATCATATTAACCTGGAAAATACCGTTGTCATCGGAATACAGCCCCGCGGCGTTTTTCTTTCTGATAAAATTGTAGAAGAAATAAAAAAGGAACTGCCGGGCACAACAATTGGCTATGGGAAATTAGATATAACCTTTTATCGTGACGATATTCGCAAAGAACTTCATATTGCCAATCGCACAGACATTCCCTTTTCTATCGAAGGAAAAAATGTAGTGCTGATTGATGATGTACTTTATACCGGCCGTACCACAAGGGCTGCTTTGGATGCACTCCTTGATTTTGGACGCCCTGAAAAGGTAGAGTTATGTGTACTTATAGATCGACGCTTCAGCCGGCAATTGCCTATACAACCTGATTATGTAGGTAAATCTATCGACTCGATCATATCTCAAAAAGTAAAAGTGGAGTGGGATAAAAAGGAAGTTGTTTTATATTAGTTTCCCCTAACTTCGTCCTTTAATGCAACTATCCACTCGAAATCTGCTCGGCATTAAAGACCTTTCTTCAAGCGATATTTCTCTTATTCTTCAAACAGCAGAACAGTTCAAAGAAGTTTTACAGCGGCCCGTTAAAAAAGTTCCATCATTAAGAGATGTGACTATTGTAAACTTGTTTTATGAAAATTCTACACGAACCCGCTTCTCATTCGAGTTGGCTGAAAAAAGATTAAGCGCCGATGTAATTAATTTCTCGGCATCTGCATCATCAGTATCAAAAGGAGAAACCCTTCTCGATACAGTGAATAATATTTTATCGATGAAAGTGGATATGGTCGTAATGCGACATAGTGCAAGCGGTGCCCCTCATTTTTTAGCAAAACATATTCCGGCAGCTATAGTAAATGCTGGCGATGGCATTAATGAACACCCGACGCAGGCCCTGCTTGATGCATTTTCAATAAAAGAAAAAATCGGAAAACTTGAAGGAACTAAAGTTGCCATCATTGGCGATATCATGCATAGCCGTGTGGCCCAAAGCAATATTTATTTGTTGAAAAAGATGGGAGCAGATGTAACAGTTTGCGGACCGCCTACTTTAATTCCAAAGTATATCAAAGAAGCACTGGATGTAAAAGTGAATTATAATCTCAAAGAAACACTTCAGTGGTGTGATGTAGCTAATGTGCTGCGAATTCAATTAGAAAGACAAAACCAGGTTTTATTTTCTTCGCTTCGGGAATACAGCCTCGCTTATGGGATAAATAAAAAATTACTTGACAGTTTGCAAAAAAATATTGTGATCATGCATCCGGGCCCGATGAACAGGGGAGTTGAAATAGATAGCGATGTGGCTGACAGCAATCAGTCTATTATATTGCAACAGGTAGAAAATGGAGTAGCGGTGAGAATGGCTGTACTATATCTCCTTGCAGGTAGAAGTTCTGAGAGCAATTAATAATTAGTAATTAGTAATTAAAAGTTGGTGGTTATTGATTTTAAAAAACTGATCCCATCATGCATAGAATTTGCCTTTTTCCCGGAACCTTTGATCCCCTTACATTAGGTCATGTGGATATTATCAATAGGGCATTGCCTTTATTTGATAAAATTATAGTGGGTGTAGGATTAAATACTTCAAAAGCGCCAATGTTCTCAGCAGAACAAAGAAAAGATTGGATAAACGAGATCTATAAAAATGAGCCGAAAGTAGAAGGTGCCATCTATGAAGGACTAACAGTAACTTTCTGTCAAAAGATTGGCGCACATTTTATCCTCCGGGGAATTCGTTATGTAAGCGACTTTGAATATGAAAAAACAATAGCTGACGCAAACAGAACACTTGATAACTCAATAGAGACCATATTTCTTACCGGCGAACCAAAATATACTTCTGTAGCTTCTACCATAGTCAGGGATATTATAAAGAACAATGGCGATGCCAGCCATTTTTTACCCGAAATAGTTTTTAAGTCATTAAAGAAATAATATGTCCGTTTGGTTTGACAAAGACTTGTCCCTGGAAAAATTGCGTTCATTTGATACTGATACTATGAATAAACTGATCGGCATTGAATGGACTGAGGTTGGAGATAACTTCTTAAAAGCAAAAATGCCGGTTGATGATCGAACTAAACAAGCTTACGGCATATTACATGGCGGCGCTTCCTGTGTACTGGCAGAAACGATTGGCAGTGTTGGTTCTGCAATGATCATTGATCATTCAAAATTTTACTGTGCAGGTATAGAAATAAACGCCAACCATATCCGTAGTGCCAGGGATGGATGGGTAATCGGAATAGCAACCCCTCTTCATTTGGGAAGTTCCACCCATGTATGGGATATTAAAATCATTGATGAAAAAGAAAAACTGATCTGTGTAAGTCGTTTAACGGTGGCTATAATTCCAAGAAAGAATTAGCTATGTTTATTGTAAGCTTCTAATACATCTCTTATGGAAGGAAAGGAATCTTTTTTGTATTTGTCCAGCTCATCGGCGTTTACCCATTTTATTTCATGAATATCTTCTTCTGTTTGAGGTATTAGTTCTTGTTTGCCGTTTGCTTTCATTATATACCAATGGCTTTCTTTTAAAATAAATCTTGTGCCCTCGTGGTAAGTATGATGAGTAATTATTAGCGCTGAAACCAACTCAACACTTCCTAATCCTGTTTCCTCTTTTACTTCACGAATAGCGCATTTTTCAAGTGTTTCACCCTTGTCAAGTTTTCCCTTAGGAAGATCCCATTTACCCCGGCGGAAAATCATCAGTACCTCCTTCTTTTCATTTAACACCAAACCCCCGGCGGCCTTTACAATGGTAAACTTTTTTATAAAAGCTTCTTTTAGTTTATCAAGATCGGGATGAAAAAAAACACCCGCATGAACTTCTGTTTGCTGCATTTCATGGATCATTGCCTTTACTGTATGCTGATCAAGCTCATCTATAAAAACAGCATCATCATGATGAACATAAGGCTGAATAGTTTCATCAATTTCATTACAAAGAAAGAGTGGCTTGTCAGTAAAATATATTTTAATATGCATGGTTAAATGAGACAGCAAGTGGTTTCCTATCTTCGCTATATGACAGATGCTAAGGCCGTTGCTGAAAAACTCCTTCAAGTTAATGCAGTAAAATTAAATCCCGAACATCCATTTACCTGGGCTAGTGGGTGGAAAAGCCCAATCTATTGTGACAATCGTAAGGTCTTATCTTTCCCTTTTACAAGGGATTTTATTAAATCTGAGATGTGCAATATCATTTTCGAAAAATTTCCTGATGCTGAATTGTTGGCCGGGGTAGCTACAGCCGGTATTGCATGGGGAGCCATGGTTGCGGATCAGCTAAAGCTTCCTTATGTATATGTTCGCCCCAAACCAAAAGAACATGGATTGGGTAATCAAATAGAAGGGTTTTATGAGTCAGGCCAAAAGACTGTGGTAATAGAAGACCTCGTATCTACAGGTAAAAGCAGCCTGCAGGTGGTAGATGTGCTAAAGGAATCAGGGTTAAATATTGCTGGAATGGTTTCTATTTTCAATTATGGTTTTTCTGTTGCAACTGAAGCTTTCAATAAAGCATCTTTGGTTTATTATTCACTTACTGATTATCCAACTTTGATCGGTTTGGCTGTTGAACAAAAAATAGTTTCTCCTGGTCAACAGGAAATTTTGTTAAAATGGCGGGATGATCCGGCAAATTGGAAGGGCCTTTAGTAATTTTAGTTTTAATTAATCCAAATGAAGAAGATCTTAATCGCTGCTGTAGCATCAGTGGCGTTCATAACAACAGGATTTTCCCAAACAAAACCTGTTTTAACCGCTGTAATTAAAACTCCCAATGCACTTTGCCAGCTTTGTAAGGATAGGATAGAAACCTATCTTAAGCGATACGACGGGGTACTTGAAATAAATGTGAATTACAGGAGAGGAGAAACCAAAGTGAAATACGTCACTGACCGGATAAATATTGAAGAAATAAAAACGGCTATCGCCAATGATGGTTATGATGCCGACGATGTACCTGCCAACGAAGAATCTTACAATAGACTTCCCAAATCCTGTAAAAAGTTTGAAGATGGGGGTGGACATCCGAAACCGAAAACGCCTCCGGCAACGAGTCCTCAGCAATAGACTTTGTTTGATAATTATTTTGTAGCACCACAAAAACTGGTAAATAATCTTGCCATCGGGCCGTCTCATTTTTTCTAAAAGGTCTCTGGCTTTATCCTCATGGTTGAAGTATTGAAGCAGGTCGGGGAGAGTCTTAAATGACAGCTTCATGTTAGTTAGTTTGTAACTTGTGACCGAGTAATGAAAAAATATATGAAGAAGAAACCTCTAAGGGAAAGAAACCCGTTCTTGGCAGAAGTGAGATTAGCAGTAATAACGGGAATAGTTTCTTTAGCAGTTGGATGGCTGCTAATTCGATTAGAAACCCGAGAACCTATCCAAGTGAATATCCTACAGTCCGAACAAATTCAACGCCTTTCCGATTCACTAACCAAGATTCGAAACGACATAAAGGATTCCTTAGCCATTTTAAGAAAGCTGAAAAAACCAGTTGTGGTTTATGACCGTCCCCCAAATCCTTAGCATTTTCCTCATTTCTTAATCCAACAGACTTTCCATCCTCATGCAGGGTAGTACCCCTTACCCCTGATCTTTTGCTAAATATCTTTTTAAAGGTTACAGTAAAGTGGGATATAATGACCCCCTATTAAGGCAACTATATCTAATACTACCCATACCCATTAATACTAAGGAAGAAAAGGTTTTAAGATAGTAGAAAAAAAATTAAAACGTTTGAAGGGGTAAAAGTGATATTACGCCAGCTTGTAATTACATGCAAGTTGTTTGAAATTCTACTTTACATAAATATAAAATAGGAAAGTCCAACGGCTTGCTTAGCCTTTATTGAAATAGCTTACTTGCATTTCTTGGCCGCACTCTCTGGAGGTTACATTCCGTTTGCCCATCTCATCGAGACGGGACGCCATTTATAGACTTTCCTAATAAGATAAGGCCAACAGCTTGCCGTTATCATTGCGCCCAATCCTTTGAGCTAATAAATGACTAATCATTACTTTGACTTTTGCTCGTCGAGCAAATACGCTGTTTGTAGCCTTATCTATTTTTTAAAAGGCAAGTCCAACAGCTTGCTATTATTTTGGGAAGCCGACTATCTCGGATATTCCTATAAATAACTCATCGTCCTCTCGACGGGGGAGGTCTTCATCGAAGACCTTCGCTGTTTTTAGACTTGCCTAATTCTTTAGCCGAATACTTTATTAAACCACTTTGCTTTAGTTGTTTTATAAATTGATTAAATGAAATATTACCTGATTTAAGTTTGATATATCCTTTAAGTAATTCTTTAGTAGTTAATAGCCCGTATTTACTTAATTCAGCGTCTTTTATTCTCTGTGAATCAAATTCTTGATTTGTGCTTGAGTTATTCCAAATTATAAGAGGCTCTAATTCCCTATTAATTCTCATAGCATATTTATGAGCTTGAAACAAATCGTTTTCAGCGGGTAGATTTCCGTTTTTAACTTCTATCCCTAATTTTAATTCTGAAAATTTTGATTTTACATCAAAGTCATTTTTATTTGTTGGCCTTACGCTATGAATACCGATAGAATTAAATAAATCTTTTATGGCTATCTCTAAATCATCGTCCTCTTTTCTACCTTCTATTCCAGATGAGTGCTCTTTAGGTTTAACTATGGTGTTTAAAAAATTATATTTAGCGGATTTGCTTTGGTATTTATTCCATGCACTTTTAGCTTTTGACCTTTTGGTTTTATAATCCTTTAATAGTACCGATAATTCTGGTATGTAATCTTTCCAGTTCATATTAAAATAAGCAAGGGCAGTATTAGGCATAGTAGCCTCTTCAAACAGACGAAATTAATGTTTTCTCAAACCAACTAAAGGTAAAAATGACGGTTATTTAGAGGTCTTTTTCTTTGGAGTATTTGCAGCAAGGTTAAGCAGTTCTTCAAATGACATATTCACCTTTAATGGCTTTTCTTGTGGCTTCTTTGGAGTGGGTTTATCTTGTCTCTTTTTAGCTGCTTTTGCCATTACAGCAAGTTACTTCTTTTCTGTTAACTGGTTATAGGTTAATCTTCCCTCAGTATGGCTTAGGGAGTTCATAAATCTATCCACGTCTTTTACTTTCCTGTTATTAAACCTGTATAGTATTTCATCACAATAGCGTTGTAAATGCTTTGGGCTTATTTGGTGATATGTTCCGAATATCATTCTTTTAAACAGGCTAAAAAACCCTTCCACATTATTTGTATGTATATCATCTCTTACAAATTCCTGCTGGCTGTGGTTAACAGAGGCATGATCTGCAAACTCCATGTTCAGCCCTCTATACCCTAAATGTTCATCAGTAACAATAAAGGCATTGGTAGAAACATTCTGTCTTATAGCTTCCTTAAAGGTATTACGGCCTATTACGGTTAGTTTAGCGTTGCCATCCCTTTGCACCATTCCCATTACCGGGACTTTATTGCTTTGTTGTTTTTCAATCATTATTGCTCTTTTCTTTTTGCTCATGTTTGCCCATTTGCCCCCGACATAGGTTTCATCTATTTCAACCACATTAGACAGGGGATTATCAGCACAATCTTTAAGCATTAGTCTTATTCTGTGATTAACAAACCAAGCTGCCTTTTGTCCTATTCCCAAGTCCCTGCCTAATTGCAATGAACTAATTCCTTTCTTATGTGCAGTAATCAAATAGATAGCCGTAAACCATTTGGACAATGGTAATTTAGTTCCCTCCATAACAGTCCCCACAGTTATTGAAAACCTTGCTTTACAGGTTTTGGATTTACATTTATAGGTTTTGCAATCGCTATTCCTATAAGCACCTTTCACACCACATTTAGGGCATACAATACGGCCATCAGGCCAGCGCATCTTTTCTAATGTTGATTGACATTTATCTTCAGTAAAATACCTGATTACGTCCTGAATGTTGTTGAACTGGTTCATGGTGTTTATTTGTTTAATTTAGTTGCCTCAAAACAACTGTTTAGTGAACGGTAATGATATTCTTGAAAAGATTTGTATTCCATTAGTAGCTACGTTTAGCGGTGCATGGCTGGCATTTAGGTATCAACACTTCAATGAAAGAAATAGAGAAAAAAGGGCTGTTGTTCAAATTTTGATGGCTTACAGAAATGTAGGTGCAACTGAATTGAAGTGGATAGAGCATATGAATATTATTGATGTTGTATTTCATGACAATGAAAGGGTGAGACATCTTTATGACGAATACATTGTGTGTGTAAAAACTCCAGAACTTTTTGAGAAAGGCCGCCATGTTGATGTTTATTATGAGATGCTTTATTTGATGTGTCAGGATTGCGGCTATACACAGATAATGCAGCGTGACGTACAGAAAAACGTATATTCTCCCAATGCTTTAATTCATCACTATCCAGACCCAATTCCTGAATTTTCTTTTCATCAAGGGCCGCTAACAAAGGAATTGGCGAATGAACTGGATGAGATTTCTCAAACTGGCTTGGCCTAATCCAATTATTTACTTGTGCATTTTCATTCCCGCCAATCTCTTTAGCATTCTCCAAACTCCCTAAATCTCTCAATTGTGAACAACCTTCTTGTAATGTGATTTCATTACTATTTCCTTTGGTATTGTCTGGGGTAATCTCAGATATAGAAGCCCCTATTAAGTCGAAATACACAACTAAACCATTTAGTTTTTAAGCCAAAAATATAGCTTTGTTTTGTAGCTAAAAAGGCAAGCAATTTTTTAAGCGATAAGAAGCATATATCTAATATATTATAAGCTCTATAACAATTAAAATATTCAAATACTAATAGTCTAAAACTAATAAATATGCTACTAAATCGCACCCTATTCCTGAATGGATGTAGTTAAGATCATTCTAATTGAAATACATAACCTAAATATGTAGTATCAGCTTTTCTGTTTTAAATCAAGAGAAAGATTAAAATTTTACGGCATATGAGAATTACCCAAAATCAAATTGGTTTTAGAAAAATTTAAGTGTTTGGGATTGTTAACCCGTCTCCGCCGCTTTTAAATTCAGTGTTGAATTAAAATCTGTCCTGAAACAGATGCTTACTCTCTATTTTATTTTTTAACTGACCTCGATAAAGGCTTATTTTTCATGCACCTAATCATTTCAGTTATTCATCGGTAAATAGTAATATTTCGGGTTCTTTTTACTAATTTAGATTTCCCACATCGGACCAATGAAACGTATATTTTTATTAAGTACCCTTGTATTTATCCTGATAAGCAATGTGTCTTTTGCGCAGGATTTTTCCAATAAAGGCAAGGAGTTCTGGTTAGCCTATTGTTATCACGTGGGTATGAATGGAGGCGGCAGTCCTGAAATGACTTTGTATATTACCTCCGATGTCAATACAAGCTATAAAGTAGAAATTTATAGCGGTCCTACTATCAGTTCAGGAACAATAAACGCAGGCCAGGTAATTTCAGTAATTATTCCCACTACTTATTTTATTAACAACGAAGGAATCTTTACAGGCAAAACAATACATGTTATTGCCGATAAACCGGTTGTTGTTTATTCATATATTACCAGGAGTGCAGCCAGCGGTGCAACATTATGTTTGCCTACAAATGTTCTCGGTAAGGAGTATTATTCAATGAATTTTACCCAGGTTTCTAATGAAAATCTCTCCAACTCCTATTTTACGATTGTTGCTGTAGAAGATAATACAGCCGTAGAGATAACGCCTTCAGCTAATACAAAAAATGGATGGCTGGCAAATACTACATATACTGTAAATCTGAATAAGGGAGAGATATATCAAGTACTCGGGACAACAAATAATTTAACAGGAGTTGATCTTACAGGTTCAAAAATAAAATCTGTTGCATCGGGTACCGGAGGGTGCAAACGCATAGCTGTCTTTTCGGGAAGCGGGAAAATATCAATTGGATGTACTAATGCAGGCAGCTCTGATAATTTGTACCAGCAATTATATCCTATAGTGTCCTGGGGAAAAAAATATCTTACCGTTCCGAGTTACAATAGAGTTACCAATTATTATAGAATAATAAAAAATAATCCTGCTACCAATGTTTATGTAAATGGCGCTCTCATACCTGCAGGATCATTTGTCAATAATATTTACTATGAGTTTGTCAATACCACACCAAACCTCATTGAGTCTGATCTGCCCGTTTCAGTAACACAATATTTTACAACGCAAGGATGTCCAATAGGAAATCCATCTCCGTATGATCCTGATATGATCGTACTGAATCCGGTTGAGCAAAATATTAATAATGTTACGCTGGTTAGCTCCAATTTATATGCAATGCCAACTTCTTCACATGAGCATCACCTACAGGTAATAATGCATAACGCAGGCACAGGCATATCATCCTTTAAACTTGATGGAATATCCATACCAGCTTCATCATGGACCGTTCACCCTTATGATCCTTCTTACTCTTATGTTTATCTTAAAAATGTTAGCAAGGGATACCATACGCTTGTGTCAGATTCAGGATTTAATGCATTAGCTTATGGCTATGGAAATGCTGAAACCTATGGCTACTCTGCAGGAGCTAATGTGAAGG
>Ga0207710_10001172_pt1 | contig 13328 bp, 9 predicted proteins | sample KBSS24metaG_FD_184400 | JGI IMG/M metagenome (GOLD analysis project Ga0207710, IMG submission 184400) | Switchgrass rhizosphere microbial communities from Kellogg Biological Station, Michigan, USA - KBS S2-4 metaG (SPAdes) (version 2) | ecosystem: Host-associated > Plants > Roots > Rhizosphere >...
CGCTTGAGCGAGAGGCCTTGCCTGAGTTTGGGCCTGAGGCTGAGCTTGCGGCTGAGGCTTGGAGATTTCCGGAACTGGGGCAAGCCTCGGCTGGCCGAACTCAGGCTCGAGCTTGGCCGGCATCTCAGCGTCGGATTCCTTGCGGTGACGGCCAACATTAGCGAGCCGCTCGAGGAAGCCCACTTTCTTTTTCTGCGCAGCAAGTCCTTGCACAGGAGCCTGGCCTGACTGCGCGTTGATCTCGTTCTGCGCCGTGATCGGCAGTTCATCCATACTCGGCATGCGCCGTACGGGCCGCCTGATCGCCGCCGGTGGTGCAGGCTGGAAGGATCCCGCCTGAGGCGCCGCAGACTTGGGGGCCGCAGCATGCGGGAAGGTCATGCCCGTCACCTGTGCCGGACGCTTCTCGATCACCACGTTGCCGGGAGCGCGCCACACCGACGGCTCCTTCACGACGTCGTTCTGGCCGAGCACGAGGCTCGGCTCGTCGAGATCGACTGGACCGGGAAGCGTCGCAAGGCCGGCAAGCCGCTCGGTCAGTCTGCTCCTCTCTTGCAAGACGGCGGGCTTCGGAGCGTCCAGCACCGGCCGCGTCGACTGAGTGCTGGCAAGACCAATGCCGGTCGCCACCACCGAGACCCTGATCGAGCCGTCGAGCTCGTTGTCGAAGGTCGCGCCGACGATGATGTTTGCATCGGGATCGGCCTCTGCCCTGACCCGGCTCGCCGCCTCGTCGACCTCATAAAGGGTGAGATCGTTGCCGCCGGTGATGGACACAAGCAGTCCGCTAGCGCCCTTCATGCACACGTCGTCGAGCAGCGGATTGGAGATCGCAGCTTCGGCCGCCTCGATAGCGCGGCGCTCACCACTTGATTCGCCGGTACCCATCATCGCCTTGCCCATGCCGGCCATGATGCTGCGGACGTCGGCGAAGTCGAGATTGATCAGGCCCTCCTTGACCATCAGATCGGTGATGCAGGAAACACCGGCGCGCAACACATCGTCGGCCATGGCGAAGGCGTCGGTGAAGGTGGTCTTCTCGTTGGCGACGCGGAACAGATTCTGATTGGGAATGATCAGCAGGGTGTCGACATATTTCTGTAGCTCGTCGATGCCGACTTCGGCGGCGCGCAGGCGCCGCGTGCCTTCGAACTGGAATGGCTTGGTGACCACGCCAACGGTGAGGATACCCTCCTCGCGCGCGGCCCGCGCGATCACCGAAGCTGCGCCGGTGCCGGTTCCACCACCCATCCCGGCGGTAATGAACACCATGTGGCAGCCGACGAGATGAGCCTTGATATCGGCCATCGCCTCCTCGGCGGCGGCAGCGCCAACTTCCGGCTTGGAGCCTGCGCCAAGGCCTTCCGTGACGTTGGCGCCCATCTGGATGCGCCGCTCGCACTGCGAGCTCGCTAATGCTTGAGCGTCGGTGTTGGCGACGACGAACTCGACGCCCTTGAGACCGCACTCGATCATGTTGTTGACGGCATTGCCGCCCGCCCCGCCGACACCGAACACGGTGATGCGCGGTTTGAGTTCGGTCAAATCTGGGACTCTGAGGTTGATGGTCATGGCGGTCATCCGATCCTTAGCGAATTGCCCTTGCTTCGGCTCCGTCGGCGCGTGCTGCGCTATGGAACCTTGGTCCTTCAGAACCTTTGGTCCTTTAGAAGTTGTCTCTGATCCACTCGCCAACCCTGGCGAAATACCCGGTACCCGTACGCAAGAACCGCTGCTCTGCACGTCCTGAAAGCCTGTCGTCGCCGCGCTCCCATTGCAGCAGCAGGCCGACTGAAGCGGCGAAATCGGGCGCGGCCGCAACGGCAGGCAACCCGCTCAACGATCTCGGCCGGCCGAGCCGCGCAGGACGCCCGAACATATTGGTGGCAAGCTCGGCAAGGCCAGTGAGCTGGCTCGCGCCGCCAGTCAACACGAGGTGCTGCATCGCCTCGGACGCGACACCGCTTGCAGCAAGCCGGCGCCGCATCAGATCGAGAATCTCCTCGATGCGCGGTCGGATGATGAGCGCAAGCTGCGCCTTGGTAATCTGATTTAAGCTCGGCTGCGGCACGCCGGTGACGGCAGGATAGGTGATGATCTCTCGCTCGTCGGAAATCGTGGCGAAGGCGCTGCCGTGCAGGGTCTTGAGCCGCTCCGCGTGCTCGATGGGCGCGCCGAGTGTCCGGGCGATATCGGTGGTGATGGCGTTGCCGCCAAGCGCAATGCCATCGGCATGGATGAAATGCCCGTCGGCGAATACCGAGAGTGTGGAAGTGCCGGCGCCGAAATCGAGGCAGGCCACGCCGAATTTCGCTTCGTCTGGTGTAATCACCGAAAGCGCACTCGCGTAGGGCGCGGCGACCAGGCTTGCCACCCCGAGATGGCAGCGCTCGACGCAGAGCATGATGTTGCGCATCGCCACATCGTCGGCGGTGACGGCGTGAAGATCGACTGACAGCCGCTCGCCGCACATGCCTTGCGGCTCGCTGATCCCGCCATTCTCATCGATGCGGTAGCTGGTCGGCAGCGCGTGCAGCACACTTCGCTTATCGCGCGCGGCATATTGGCGCCCGCCTGCGAGCAATCTCAAAATATCGTCCTCGCGCACGGCGCCTGATGGCAGCGCCACGCTTGCCGAGAAGCTCTCGCTCCTGAGCCGTCCGCAGGTGACGCCCACATGTACGGCTTCGACGGTAACACCGGCCATGCGCTCGGCCGCGTCCACCGCCGAGCGGATGCACGCCTCGGCGCTGTCGAGATGCGTGACCATGCCGGCTTTCAACCCCTCGGCGCGGGTGTGGTCGAAGCCGAGCACCTCGAATTGCACAGCTTCGCCTTTGCCCTCGAACCAATCGGGCGCGGGACAGGTCTTGGCGATCAGGCAGCAGATCTTGCTCGTGCCGATATCAAGCGCGGTCACGATGCGCTGGCGCTTGCTCCTGATCGTCGTCGTGTAGACCATTCCCCCTGTTCCCTCGAATTTCGACTCAAGTCTTGCCTTTGGCCTTAGTCCCCTTTGTGCTCGCTGTCGGTAGCTCTTGCGGCGCGGCTGCGTCACCTGGCGAGACCGATGCCGTCTCATGCAGCCGGACGGTGACGCGATCGAGCAGGCGCAAATCAACTGCGGCGATATCGCGCTCAAGCACGCCGTGCTCCTGCTCCAGCTTGTTGAGCGAGGTGAGGGCCTCGTCGACGTTGTCGTCTGGCAGCATGACCTCGACCCCGGATTTGAGCTTCAGCGTCCAGCGCCGGTCGCCGACCTTGATCGCGCCCAACATCCTTTCTTTCAGCTCAGGATAGCGGACGAGAACAGCAAAGAGCTGGGACGCGCTCTTGCCGGCGCCCTCGCCCACGACAAGCGGAAGATCGGGATAGGCGTCGCGAAGCGCGCGGGCGAGCACCACTCCCTCATCGTCGACCACATAGGTCTGCCCGTCTTTCTGCCATACGGCATAGGGCGTGCGCTCCTCGATTGCGACCTGAAGCGTCGAGGGAAGGAAGCGCATCACTTGCGCGTGTCTAATCCATGGTACCGCCTCGAGCCGCGCTTTGGCCGCATCGGTGTCGAAGCCGAGGAGTATGGTGTCGGGGCCCGCCTTAAGCGCCGCAGTCATGTCGGCATCGGTTGCGTGCAGCTGGCCTTCCACAGTGACCCGCTGCACACCGAACCCTGCGGCGACGGCGAGATGCCCGATTCCGCTAGTAAACAGGCCAATGATTTTCGAAGTCTGGCCACCGATCCAGGCGCCATAGGCGACGGCGGTCGCGAGAAAAAGCATGCAAAGCACGAGCCATTTGCCGCGCATGCGATCGGGACCGAGCTTGCCGAGCCGCACGGCTTTGGAACTCCGTCTCAAGACGGAGCGGACGCCCGTCAGCGCAGGCACGCGTCGCGAGCCGCGGGGCACGGCAATGCCACGCGCAAGAAGGGGATCCTGCGATCCCCGTCTCCTGATCTGTCCCCTTTCGGGGTTCAGCGATTGCACGACGCGTCCTCCACGATCCATTTGACCAGCTCGCCGAATGAACGGCCGCTATGAGCAGCGAGCTCGGGCACGAGCGATGTCCCTGTCATTCCGGGCTGGGTGTTGACCTCGAGGCAGATCAATTCCCCCGTGCCCTCTGGCCGGTCGTCGTAGCGAAAGTCGGAGCGACTGACCCCACGGCAGCCCAGTGCCCTATGAGCCGCTAGGGACAGCTTCTGTACCAATTGGTAAACATTTGGTTTAAGCGGGGCCGGAAGGACGTGAATTGAACCTCCCGGGGCATATTTTGCGTCATAATCGTAGAAGGCGAGCCCCTCGGCGGGGCGGATTTCGATCACTCCCAGGGCCTCATCGCCCATAACCGCGCACGTGAGCTCCCTTCCGGCAATATAGCGCTCGACCATCACCTCCTCGCCAAGCGTCCATTCGGCGCTTGTCAGCTCCTGCGGCGGGTGGCGCTGGTCCTCGCGCACGATGAACACGCCGACACTCGACCCTTCCGTCGGCGGCTTGATCACATAAGGGGGCTTCATGGCGTGGGCCTTGGCTGCCTCGGTGCGCGAGAGCACCAGACTTTCGGCGACCGGCACGCCAGCGGCGGCAAGCACGGCCTTGGCGCGCTCCTTGTGCATGGCGAGCGCGGAGGCGAGCACGCCGGAATGGGTATAGGGAATGTCGAGCATCTCAAGCAGGCCCTGGATGCAGCCGTCCTCGCCATAGCGGCCGTGCAGCGCGTTGAAGCAGACGTCCGGCTTCACCTCAGCAAGTCGCTCGGCGACGTCGCGGGCGACATCGAGCCTGGTCACGCGGTAGCCCAGCCCTTCGAGCGCATCGGCGCAGGCCGCGCCGGAGCGTAACGACACCTCCCGCTCTGACGACCACCCGCCCATCAGAACGGCGACGTGAATCTGGTGCTTGGTCATGCGTCCCCCCGCTATTCGGGATAGCTGAAAAATGCGAGACAGAGTGTCTTCGCCCAGATTGATGGCGACCCGGTAATCACCCGAAGGCGTTACTGATTACCCGCTTTCGCGGCCAATGACACCGGACAAGCGGCGAGATCAGCGCGGGACTCCGAGGCGCTTGATCTCCCATTCGAGTTCGACACCGCTATTTTCCTTCACCCGAGTCCGCACGGTTTCGCCAAGCTTCTCGAGATCGGCCCCGCTCGCCTTCCCTTCATTTATGAGGAAGTTGCAGTGCATCTCAGAGACTTTGGCGTCTCCGACCGAAAGTCCGCGGCAGCCGGCGGCGTCGATGAGCTGCCACGCCTTGTGCCCTGGCGGGTTCTTGAAGGTCGAGCCGCCGGTCCGGCTCTTGATCGGCTGCGCCTGCTCGCGATAGGCGGCGATGCCATCCATCTCGGCGAGAATCTTATCTGGCTCTCCAGGCTCTCCCTGAAAGAGAGCCCCGGTGAAGATCAAGTCCTCCGGCGCGCCGCAATGCCGGTATTCGTAATGTAGGTTCGCCACAGGCAGCACGTGGAGCTGGCCCTTGCGATCGACGGCGCGCGCTTCAATCACGACCTCGCAGGTCTCGCGGCCATGCGCGCCGCCGTTCATGCGCAGCGCCCCCCCGACGCAGCCGGGAATGCCGCGATAGAAAGAGAGGCCGGCGATGCCGGCGTCCGCCGCAGCACGGGCCACCTTCACGTCGGGCACCGCCGCGCCGGCGCGGAGGCGATGGCCCTCCTCAACCTTGATGTCACTGAACCCTCGCCCAAGGCGAATGACCACGCCCTCGATGCCGCCGTCGCGCACCAGTAGGTTCGAGCCGAGGCCGATCACGGTGACCGGAATGTCGGTAGGAGTTTGGCGCAGGAAATAGGCGAGGTCGGCTTCCTCGGCGGGTGAATAGAGGACTTCGGCGGGGCCGCCGGCCCTGAACCAGGTGAGTTCGGACAGAGCAGCCTCGGCTTTCAATTTACAACGCAGCTCCGGCAGGCTCGCGGTGAGCTTAGTGATGACAGCCTCGCCGTTCATGCCCCGCTCCGCGTCTCAAGCCGCCTCGGCAACGCATTCATCCAGTCGGTAATGGTGCCGGCCCCAAGCCCGACCACGAGGTCACCCTTCTTCGCAACGGAGGCCACCGTCTCGACCAAAGTGTCTTCGTCATCGACGGTCAGCACATGGGGATGGCCGTGGCGACGCAAGCCTGAGGCGAGCTCGTCGCGGTCGATGCCCGGGATCGGCGCCTCGCCAGCCGAATAGACCGGCGTCACCACGACGATGTCCGCATCGTCGAGGCAGGCCGAGAACTCGTTGAACAGGGATTGGAGGCGTGTGTAGCGATGCGGCTGCATCACGGCGATGATCCGCCCATTGTTGCTGGCCATGCGCGCGGCGCGCAGCACCGATGCGATTTCCACTGGATGGTGCGCGTAGTCGTCATAGACGGCCACGCCCTTCCATTCGCCGGCGCGGCTGAAGCGCCGCTTCACGCCCGAGAATTTGGCGAGCGCCTTGCGGATCACATCGTCGCTCACTCCAGCCTCGGTTGCCGCGGCGAGCGCGGCGAGCGCGTTCAGCGCATTGTAATGACCGAGCACGGGAAGCATGAGGTCTTCGAGTTTGCGCGTGCCGCCTTTCACTGCCGGACCAAGGTCGGCATCGAAGGTGATGGTATTGCGGTCGGGGCGCACATTGCTGAGCCTGATATCGGCATCGCGCGCAACGCCATAGGTTAGGGTGCGGCGTCCATTGGCGGCACCGCCGAGCTTGGCGAGAAGCTCGCGCACCACCGGATGATCGATGCAGGCGACAGCGAGGCCGTAGAATGGAATGCCATCGATGAATTGGCGAAAGGCCGCATGCAGTGCATCGAGCGACGGCCAGTAATCCATGTGCTCGGGGTCGATATTGGTCACCACGCCGATCTGAGTGGGTAGCTTGATGAACGTGCCGTCAGACTCGTCGGCCTCGACCACCATCCACTCGCCCTTGCCGATGCGGGCATTGGTGCCCCAGGCATTGATAATGCCGCCCGTGATCACCGTCGGATCAAGATTCCCGGCTTTCAGCAGATCGGCGATGAGCGACGTCGTCGTGGTCTTGCCATGGGTGCCGGTGATCGACACGGTGGCGCAAGGGCGCATCAGCTCGGCCAGCATCTCGGCGCGGCGAATGATCGGGATGCCGCGTTCCTTGGCCGCCTCGAACTCGGGATTGCCGGGCTTCACCGCACTCGAAATGACGAGATAGGTGGCATCCTTGATGTTGCCGGGGTCGTGGCCGATCAGACAGGTGATGCCGTGCGCACGCAGGCGCTCGAGATTGGCGCCGTCCTTGAGGTCGCTCCCCTGCACGCGATAGCCGCGGGTATGCATCACCTCGGCGATCGCGCTCATGCCGATGCCGCCGATCCCCACAATGTGGAACGGACCAGTTTTATCGGGCGGAGGCAGATGCATGTTACGACCTACTCGACTTGACTCTTGGCCTCGGCAAGCTCCTCGGCAAGGTCGCCAAGCTTGGCCACGGCTTTGGTCTCGGCCATGGCTTTCGCCTTTTCCGCGGCCTTTGCCAAGACCTCAGGCGAGGAGAACAGGCGTTCCAACTCCTTGGCGAGCCGCTCAGGGCTTAGCTCGCTCTGCCGGATGCACCAGCCTCCGCCTCCTTCTTGCAGGCGAGTTGCGTTTTCAAGCTGATCGTTGTCAAGGGCGTGTGGTAGGGGCACGAGAAGGCAGGGGCGGCCAATCGCCATAAGCTCAGCCACGGTCGAGGCCCCGGCGCGGGCGATGACGAGTTGGGTTTGTGCGATGCGCTCCGGCAGGTCGCGGAAGAACGGCGCAAGATGCGCGGTAATGCCTGCCTGCTTATAGGCTTCGCGCAACTCATCGAGATCCTCCTCGCGCGCCTGTTGCACAATTGTAAGACGCTCGCGCATCTCAGCAGGCAAAAGCTTGAGCGCTGCAGGCAAAGCTTCAGAGAAGAAGTGTGCGCCTTGGCTTCCGCCGAAGACGAGAAGGAGGAGTCGCTGCCCTGGAGCCGGAGGCACGTAAGCAGAATTCCGGTAAGCAAGCACTGCGTCCCGTACCGGAATGCCGGTCACCTGCGCTCTGGCCTCGGCGTCGGGGCGAAGCAGCTTGGTCGGCTTGAACGACAGCGCGATCTTGTCGACGAAGCGCGAAAGCAGCCGGTTGGCACGGCCCATGATCGCGTTCTGCTCGTGGATCGCGGTCGGGATCTTTAGCGTGCTTGCGGCAATGATTGGCGGCAGCGTGGGATAGCCGCCGAAGCCGATCACCGCGCTTGGCTTGATCTGCTGGAGCAAACGCCTCGCGCCGAGAAAGCCGATGCCAAGCCGCGTAAAGGTCGCCGTAACGGCGAGCGGATTGCGGCTGGTGAGCGTTGCCGAGGGGATGCAATGAATAGCGCGGGCCGGAAACTCGACGCCGTATTTCTCGGCGCGGATGTCGGTGGCAAGCTCGACGTCATAACCGCGTCGGCCAAGCTCCTCGGCAAGCGCCGCTGCTGGAAAAAGATGCCCGCCAGTGCCTCCCGCAGCGAGCAGAATCAAGCGGCCACTCAAGCCGGCTGCTCCTTGATGCCGGCATGCTCCTGTTCGTGCTCTGCAGGCGCGCTAACTGTGACACGACCCGCCATCGGCCGCTTGCGCGTGAGCCCTAACGCGAAACCCATGGTCAACGCCATGGCGAGCAGCGATGAGCCTCCATAGGAGATAAAGGGCAGCGTCATGCCTTTAGCGGGAAGAAGGCCGACATTCACCGCCATATTGATCAACGCCTGAAGGCCGAACAGCATGACGAGGCCAGCCACGGCATGCCTGATGAAACCGTCAGGCTCTTGCGAGGCCTTCGACAGGCCACGCAGCACGATGAAGGCGAAGAGCGCAAGCAGAATGAGGCAGGCAATCAGCCCGTACTCCTCAGCAGCCACGGCGTAGATAAAGTCGGTGTGCGAGTCCGGAAGCACGTCCTTCACTGTCCCCTCGCCTGGGCCTCTACCGAACCAGCCACCATGTAGGAAGGAATCGATCGAGCGGTCGGTCTGGTAGGTGTCGCCTGACGCCGGGTTCAGGAAGCGATCGATGCGCGAGGCGACGTGCGGCGCAAGGAAATAGGCCGAGGCCACGCCGGCCATCCCGGCCAGGCCGAGCGCCGCCATCCAGATGAGATTGATGCCTGCCATGTAGACAAGCGCGCCCCACACCAGAGTGACGAGGAGCGTCTGGCCGAAATCGGGCTGCATGATGAGCAACACGACGAACACAGCGTAAAGCGCAACAGCAAGCTCGATGCCCGGAACGTCGCGCCGCTTCTGAGCTTCATTGAACAGCCAGGCGGTTAGCACGATGAAGGCAGGTTTCACGAACTCCGACGGCTGCAACGAAATAAAGCCAATCTGAAGCCAACGCTTGGCGCCTTTAATCTCAGGCCCAAGCCCGAGGATCAGCGCCACGAGCGCGATCCCGACTAGGAAAATGACGAGGCTCGCACGGCGGATTTGTTTCGGCGTTAGTGTTGACGCGGCAAACATGATGGCTACGGAAGGCAAGAGCAGGGCCGCGTGACGGCGCACGAAGTGGAAGGGCTCGAGATCGTATTTCGCGGCGATCGGCGGGCTCGCGGCAAATGAGAGAACGAGGCCAAGTCCCATCAGCAGGAGAAGGCCAAAGAACATCAGCCGGTCGACGGTGAACCACCAATCTGACAAGACGCTGCGGTCAGCGCGGGTGATCCTCATGCCGCTTGCCCCTGTTCAGGCTTCATGTTCTCGGCGCCGTCGAGACTCAGGACGATGGTACGGAAGGCTTCCCCCCGCTTTTCGAAATTGGCGAACTGGTCGTAGGAGGCGCAAGCTGGAGAGAGCAGCACGACCGGTTCTTTCGCAGTGGAGCGACTGGCATCGGCCGCGGCGCCAGCGACGGCTTGATCGAGGGTGCCGCAATGGACATGGGCCACCGCGTTGCCGAGCTGGCGCGCGAAGGCATCGGCCGCCTCGCCGATCAGGTAAGCGCGCGCAATCCGCGGGAATAACGCTTCGAGCCCTGCCAAGCCCCCCTCCTTGGCCCTGCCTCCGATGATCCAGTAAATGTCAGTAAAGCTTGCCAGCGCCTTACCGGCGGCATCGGCATTGGTGGCCTTGGAGTCGTTCACGAACAGAACCTTGCCCCTCTTCGCCACCTGCTCCATGCGGTGGGAAAGGCCGGCAAAGCTCTTTAAGCCCTGGGAAATGGCCGGGGTTGAAAGGCCTTGCGAGCGGGCGAGCGCATAGGCGACTGCGGCATTCTGCCAATTATGGGCGCCTCTGAGCGAGCCGATCCCGGCGAGATCGACCTCGGCCAGCTCTTTGCCGTCTTCCATCTCGTGCAGCACGCCCTGGTCGGCGCACACGCCTGTTTTCACGGGGCGGCCGATTGCGATTCGCTTTAAGGCAAACGGTCCCCTCAAGCCGTCGGCGATGGCGCGAGACGATTCATCGTCGACTCCAACAACGGCAGTCCCGCCGACAGGAAGGTTGGCGAACACCTGAGCCTTGATGCGGGCGTAGTTCTCGAGCGTTCCATGCCGATCGAGATGGTCAGGCGTGATGTTGAGAAGCGCGGCCGCATCTGGCGCAAGCGATGGCGCGAGGTCAATCTGGAACGACGAAAGTTCGATGACATAGGTGAGGTCAGGCGCGAACGGCTCGAGATCGAGCACCGCCTTGCCGATATTGCCGCCGAGCGCGACGCGCTTTCCCGCGTCCTCCAGAAGATGCGCGGTCAGAGCGGTCGTGGTCGACTTGCCGTTCGTGCCGGTGATTGCCACGACCTTGCCCGGCGCTTTGTACTTCGCGCGTTCGCGAAAGAACACCTCGATGTCGCCGATCACCTCGACGCCTACTTCGCGCGCCTTCTTCACTGCCCAATGCGGCTCGGGATGGGTGAGCGGGATGCCGGGCGCGAGCACGAGCGCAGTGAAGCGCGACCAGTCGACCGTGGCCAGGTCAGTGAGAACCAATCTAGCGGCGAGTGCCTCCGAGCGACCTTTCTCCTTGTCGTCCCAGGCGAACACATTGGCGCCGCCGGCCTCAAGCGCGCGCGCGGACGCGATGCCGCTCAAGCCAAGCCCCAGCACCGCAACGTCGCGGCCTGAGAAAATCGTCACGGGAATCATGAGTAGAGACTCAACGCAATTTGAGGGTGGCGAGGCCGGCAAGCGCAAGCACCACGGCAATAATCCAAAACCTGATCACCACGGTCGACTCGTGCCACCCCTTCTGCTCGAAATGGTGATGCAGCGGCGCCATGCGGAACACGCGCACGCCGAACAACTGGTAGGAGGTGACCTGCACGATCACCGAGGCCGCTTCGAGCACGAACAGGCCGCCGACGATCGCCAGCACCAGCTCGTGCTTCGTTGCAACCGCTATGGTGCCGATCGCGCCGCCAAGCGCGAGCGATCCAGTGTCGCCCATAAAAATAAGCGCGGGCGGCGCATTGAACCACAAGAAGCCAAGGCCCGCGCCGACCAGCGCCCCGCACACCACTGCAAGTTCGCCAGTGCCATCGACAAAATGGATCTGCAAATAGTCGGCAAACACAACGTTGCCGACGAGGTAGGAAATGAATCCGAAGGTGGCGGCGGCGATCATCACCGGCACAATGGCCAAGCCGTCCAGCCCGTCGGTCAGGTTCACGGCGTTGCCGGCGCCGACGATGATAAAGGCGCCGAAGGGAATGAAGAACCAGCCGAGATCGATCTCGACGGATTTGAAGAAGGGGATGGCAAGCTCGGTGGCGAGCGGAGGCTCGCCGACCTCGGCGATGACCGCGGTGGCGATCAGCGCCGCGACACCTTCGATAATGATCTTGATACGACCGCGGAAGCCCTCGGCCGACTGCTTGGTGACTTTAAGATAATCGTCGTAGAGCCCGACGGCGCCATAGACGAGGGTGAGAAACAGGACCACCCAAACATATGGATTGCGCAGATTGCCCCAGAGGAGGACCGCGACGGTGACGCCGGACAGGATCATCAGCCCGCCCATCGTCGGCGTGCCCTGCTTCTGCAATAAATGGCGCTCGGGACCTTCCTTCCTGATCGGCTGGCCCTTGCCCTGGCGGATGCGCAAAGACTTGATGATCTGCGGCCCGAACAGGAACACGAATAGGAGCGCGGTGAGCAGCGCGCCGCCAGTGCGAAACGTGATGTAACGAAAGACATTGAAGAAGGGGAGCTCAGGGGTGAACTCGGTCAACCAGTAAAGCATCGTCTCTCCCCGCCTTTTAAGCCTGGCTTAGACCGATACAGTTTCCGCGCCGAACCGGCGCTTAAGGGCCTCGACCAGCGGCCCCATGCGGCTGCCGAGAGACCCCTTGATCATGATCACGTCCCCCGGCCCTACCGCTTCTACAAGCTGCGTGGCAAGCTCCTCGGAGGTCTTGGCGTAAGCACCGCGGCGGTTCGCCGGCAGCGCCTGGTAAAGTGATCCCATCAGCTCGCCGCAGGCAAAGACTACATCTACGCCTGCCCCGTCAATGCAATCGGCGAGTCCTTCGTGAAGTTTCTGCCCCTCGGGCCCGAGCTCGAGCATGTCGCCGAGCACGGCGACGCGCCGCCCGAACTCGGAGCGAGGGGTAAGCCCGAGCGTTGCAAGCGCTGCCCGCATCGAAGCTGGGTTCGCGTTGTAGGATTCATCGATGATGGCGATGCGCCGATCTTTGCTCCCGAGGAGGGTGCGGGCACCCCGGCCGGCCTGCGCGTGAAGACCTGCGAGAGCACGAGCGGCGAGCTCGAGATCGGCGCCCGCGATCTTCACCGCGGCCAGCACGGCAAGCGAGTTCTGCACGAGGTGTCGGCCCGGCGCGCCGAGACGGTAGTTGACAGGCGTCCCGAGAATATTCGCCCTTACGCTAGAGGCATCGGGATGAAGTTCGACGCCGAGCAGTCGCGCCTCTGCGCCGTCAGCTTCGCCGAAGCCGACGACCTTGGCGCCGGCTTTCAGTGCATGACCTTTCAGTCTTTCATAATAAGGACTGTCGCGATTGATGACCGCCGTGCCACGCAGCTCGAGCCCGCGGAAGATTTCGGCCTTGGCGTCGGCGATCTCCTCGACCGCGCGGAAGAATCCGAGATGGACGGGAGCCACGGTGGTGATGATGGCGATGTGCGGCCTGATCAGCCTCGTCAACACGTCGATCTCGCCGGCGTGATTCATGCCAGCCTCGAATACGCCAAAGCGCGTGTCCTGCGGCATGTTGGCGAGTGAGAACGGCACACCCCAATGATTGTTGAAGGACTTGACCGACGCATGCACCGACCCGCTTGGCGCTAGCGACAGCCTGAGCGCTTCTTTGGTGCCAGTCTTGCCGACGCTGCCGGTAACGGCGATCACC
>Ga0207710_10001179_pt1 | contig 13286 bp, 9 predicted proteins | sample KBSS24metaG_FD_184400 | JGI IMG/M metagenome (GOLD analysis project Ga0207710, IMG submission 184400) | Switchgrass rhizosphere microbial communities from Kellogg Biological Station, Michigan, USA - KBS S2-4 metaG (SPAdes) (version 2) | ecosystem: Host-associated > Plants > Roots > Rhizosphere >...
ACCTTTCTACCATCTTCTTCGTATCACAGCAAACCACAGTTTATGAAAAAGTTTTTCCTGTTGTTTCTGTTATCAGTTTTCACGGTAGTATCTTTTGCTCAAAAAACTATTAATGATCCAAATGCTGAAAAAAGAAATGTTAGCGGATACCATGCTATTGAAGTTTCAGGCGATATTGACCTTTATCTTTCACAAGGAGAAGAGGCTGTAGCAGTAAGTGCTTCTGAAACAAAATATCGTGACAAAATAAAAACAGAAGTAAAAAATGGGGTGCTAAAAATATGGTATGAACATAGTAATATAAGTTTTGACTCGGACAATCGCAAAATGAAGGCTTACGTTTCATTTAAAAATCTTGATCATCTTGGTGGTAGCGGCGGTTCCGATATATCAGTAGAAGGCTCTATTAAAGTGAATACACTTTCATTGAATATTTCCGGCGGAGCAGATTTTAAAGGGAAAGTAGAATTAAATGATCTGAAAGTGGATGCAAGTGGAGGAAGTGATGTTCATATTTCAGGTGCAGTAAAAAGCTTGGATATTGATGCCAGCGGCGGCAGTGATTTCAAAGGCTACGAATTAACTACTGACATTTGTAATTTGCAAGCCAGTGGTGGCAGCGATGTTTATATTACGGTAAATAAAGAATTAAGTGCCGATACAAGCGGCGGCAGTGATGTTTATTATAAAGGAAACGGCACTGTTCGTGAATTAAAATCAAGTGGTTCTTCAAGTATTAAAAAAATAAGTCGTTAATTGAAAGTATAAATGAATATGAAAAAGTTATCTGTATTATTATTGGCCTTATTTTCCGGATTGATCATCCGGGCTCAACAGGTAAATGATCCTAATGCGGAAGTAAGAGAGGCAAAGGCTTATCATGGCATCAAAGTATCCAACGCCTTTGATGTGTATCTTACTCAAAGCACTGATGAAGGAGTAGCGGTAAGTGCTTCAGAAACCAAGTATCGTGAAAAGATAAAAGTAGAAGTGAAAGATGGCATTTTGAATGTTTGGTATGATAATGAAGGGAAATGGAGTACAGGGAATAAAAAACTCAAGGCCTATATCTCATTTAAGCAAATAGATCAGCTAACTATTAATGGCGCCTGTGACGTTTATATTAGCGGCATTTTAAAATCAAAGGATCTTACTATTAAACTTACAGGAGCAAGTGATCTTAAAGGAACATCCGGTGGTGGAAAATTTCAGATCGACGGAGAGCTTAATATTGACCTTAGTGGTGCATCGGATATGAATTTAACCGGTACAGCTGAAAAACTAAGTATTGAGGCAAGCGGCGCCAGTAGCTTTAAAGGGTTTGAATTTGTTACTAATTATTGCGATGCTCATGCTACAGGCGCCAGCGACATAACGATTACAGTCAATAAAGAATTATCTGCTCATGCTACAGGCGCCAGTGATGTACATTATAAAGGAGATGGAGTAATTCGTGATATAAAAACGAGTGGTGCAAGTAGTGTTTCAAAAAGAGGATAACATAGCTGAACAAATCATAATAACAAAAGCTTCCGGAAGGAAGCTTTTGTTATTTGTTGCGAAGGGGAGGTTCGAACTCCCGACCTTTGGGTTATGAGCCCAACGAGCTACCGCTGCTCTACTTCGCGATGTGGGGTGCAAAGATAACCGTGACATGTTTACCTGCCAAACAATTTTAATCAATTACCTTTGCGACCCATTCAAAAAAACAGTTAATTATTTTACCATTAATGAAAGCCGGGTTTGTAAATATTTTTGGCAGGCCAAATGCTGGCAAGAGCACATTACTCAATGCATTAATGGGTGAAAAACTGGCTATTGTTTCTAAAAAAGTGCAAACAACACGGCACAGGATAAAGGGAATACTAACAGAGAAAGATTACCAATTGATCATCTCCGATACTCCCGGTATCATTGAACCAAAATATAAGTTGCATGAAAAAATGATGTCAGCGGTAAAGAATGCTCTCGAAGATGCAGACGTTGCTTTGCTGATTGTTGATGTAAACGAAGACCTTGCAGAATGTAATACAATTTTTGAAGCATTAAAATTAAAAGTGCCTGCAGTTGTAGTAATAAATAAAATTGACAAAACAAGTCTGGATAAAATAAAAGAAGTCGTTTCTTTTTTTGAAACAAAATCTTATTGCAAAAAGGTAATTACCATCTCTGCTCTAAGCGGTATCAATAAAAAGAAATTTTTAAAACCAATATTAGAGCTTTTGCCGGAAGCCGAACCTTTCTTTGCCGGAGATGACATAAGTGATCTGCCGACGAAATTTTTTGTAAGTGAATTAATAAGAGAAAAAATATATGAGTTGTTTGAAGAAGAAATACCTTATCACACAGCCGTAATGATAAATGAATTCAAAGAAAAAACGTCACTGATCAAAATATCTGCAAATATTATTGTGCAAAGAGAAACACAGAAAGGAATATTGCTTGGTGAAAAAGGAAGCATGATAAAGAAACTTGGAACAGCAGCAAGGATAGATATAGAAAAGTTTCTGGAGCGAAAAGTTTTTTTAGAATTATTTGTAAAGGTGAAACCAAAGTGGAGAGAAAATGAATTGCAGTTGAAAGAGTATGGATATTAAGTAAAAAGTAAAAATTAAAAAAAATAGTCTCCGTATTGGGTTGACTTTTAATTAAACTAGCGAATCGATTCAAAGATGTCATTTACAGTAGCTATAGTAGGTCGTCCGAATGTAGGCAAAAGCACTTTGTTCAATCGTTTATTGGAACAACGCAAAGCTATTGTTGATGATACCAGCGGTGTAACCCGTGACAGGCAATACGGAATTTCCGATTGGAATGGAAAGACTTTTAATGTTATAGATACAGGAGGTTTTGTTGCCGGCAGCGAAGATATATTTGAAAAGGAAATTGCTAAGCAGGTGCTTGTTGCTATAGAAGAAGCTAATGCAATAATGTTTATTGTTGATGCTATAGCTGGTATCACGGCGCTTGATGACTCGATGGCCCAGGTATTACGCAGAAGCACCAAACCTGTTTTTTTAGTAGTAAATAAAGTGGATAATCATGATAGGTTACTTGAAGCTTCTGAATTTTATAGTCTAGGGTTTGAAAAAATCTTTTTTATTGCAGCAGCAAGCGGTAGCGGCACCGGTGAATTATTAGATGCTATTGCCGGACTTATTACTTCCGAGGCCTCAGAAGAAACTGTTGAAATAGATGCATTGCCCAAAATTGCGATTATCGGTCAGCCCAATGTAGGTAAGTCTTCATTATTAAATGCTTTGATCGGTGAAGAAAGAACTATAGTAAGTGAAATTGCCGGGACAACGAGAGATACTATCCATACGCACTATAAGCTTTTTCAAAAGGAATTCGTTTTAATTGATACGGCCGGCATACGTCGTAAAACAAAAGTGCATGAAGACCTAGAATTTTATTCTGTTATCAGGGCGATAAAGGCAATGGATGAAGCGGATATATGTTTGCTGTTGATCGATGCAGAAAAAGGGATCACTGCTCAGGACCTGAATATTTTCAGCCTGGCTGTAAAAAAAGGAAAAGGAATAGTGCTATTGATAAATAAATGGGATTTGAAAGAAAAAGAAACCAACACCGCAAAAGATTTGGAAAAAGATATAAAGCAACGGCTTGCACCATTTTCCGATGTGCCTGTTCTTTTCATTTCAGCTAAAGAAAAAACAAGAATATTTAAAGCTATTGAAATAGCATTAGAAGTTTATGAGAACAGGAAACAAAAAATTTCTACTTCCAAACTGAATGAAGTTATTCTTGAGGCGATTAAATCTTATCATCCTCCCGTAGTGAGAGGCCACCCGGTTAAAATAAAATATATCACTCAACTACCAACGGTTGTTCCATCCTTTGCTTTCTTTTGCAATTTTCCGGAGGATATCAAATTACCGTATAAAAATTATCTTGAGAATAAGCTCAGGGAAAATTTTCATTTATCAGGTGTGCCCATAAGGATATTCTTTCGCAAGAAATAATTTCAGTTAATGAATTCGTATATCTACGATGTTCAAAACATTTCTTTAGAATAGCTTGTATTATCAGTATTCAATATCTAATTTGGCATTTATTCTTCCACCCATCTATCCTTCGAAGCCTTTTTACAATTGATTTTATGAAAGACAGGTTTACTGATCAGGATCAGTGTTTCCTCTTGAATGACCACCATCTAAAAATCTGTCAACATGAAGCTGCTATTTGTTTTATTGCTATTCAGTTTTACCGCACAAGCGCAAATAAATACCGACAAAGCCAATAAATGGCATATGGATCATAAAAAATACCTCACAGGTGGATTTGTTTTAGTAGCAGGTGCATCCAAAGGTTTTAATGAGACGTTAATGTTTCATTGGAAAGCTTTCCGCCATTCCTTTCCTAAAGTAAATGCAGAATGGTTCAATCCTAATATAAGCTGGCGGAATAAGTATAAAAACGGCAACCCTGATGCTGGCGCTAAATTTCCATTGTCAACTTCGGTATTGGTGGCTTTTACCGATCAATATCATTTGAATAATTTTATCAATAAGGCTGCATGGACCACTGCACTGGTTATAAAAATTGGAGAAAAGAAGAAACCGTTTAAGCAGTATTTATGGGATATTTTTTATTATACAGCATGCCACCAGGCCGGCTTTGCACTTACATATTATCCTTTCAAAGGTTATAAAGGTGATTAAGAATTGAATTTCTTTTCGATTTCGGCAACCTGTTGGCGAAATTTCTTTAATTCAGCTTCTTTTTGTTTTATGAAGCCGTTGTCTGATAATTTTCCGAGTACTTTTTCCATTTCTTTTTGGGTATCGTATAGCATTTGCCGGAAAGGATTTTGATAATCCTTAGCCCGGGAATTATAAATGGCTTTAGTCATCCATTCTTTTGTTGCAAGCGCTTGTTGCAATAGGTTAGAAAAAATTCTTTTATTGATTTTTTTAGAATTTAATTTTAAAACTTCAAGCAATGATGCATAAGCATGTTGCAATTTTTGTTCCTGGTAAATTTTACTGTTCTTCATGTAAAATTCGTGTATCGCATCCCAATCATTTATTTTACCTGAGCGAATGTTTCGAATTAAAGTTTCGACAGAAGGCTTTGGTATTAATTGTCCGCCTATATTCATCCATTCATTACGCTGGGGCTGTGCCGGCAAGTCTTTTAAGAGATTCTGCAATGAAGAAATGCCATGTTTATTAATAAACAGCATAAGTTCAGTTACTCCATAATAAATAATAAGCTCTTTGAATATCTTATATGCCTGCGGCACTTTTAACAATTGCACTTTTCTATCACAATTCTCAAAACCATCTGCTACTATTTCAAGAGCATCAGCTTCAACTATATTTTTTTCTAATAAAGATTCTCCGCTTTTTATCCAACTACCCAGGTTAGCTGTCGTATCAGGTAAATATTTATTCCTTTTTCTTGCTACTGCTTTCCCTGTAAATTGTTTCATCATTTGCAAGCCTGTAAACAATTCGTTCACAGTATCGGGTGCAAGAAAATCATATTCTATTTCCTGTGATTTATCCAGGCGTTGATCACGGCTATGATATTTATCTGCATTGCGGGCCAGCGCATACATGTTATACATGAACCAATAACCAGGCATCACCATCAGCTTATCATTGCTTACATCATTACTTACCAAGGAAAAAGGAATCGCAATATTCAATTCATATTGAAAATCGCTTTTAGCGATCAGCGTAAAGGATGCAAATTTAGAATTATGTTTCAGGCTTACACATAAGCCCGGCCAAAAGCCCCGCCCAGCCAATAATTCGCCATCAGCTCCTCTTGAATTGTGATTAGAGCCTATCGTTGCGCCTGCTGCCATATTGCTTTGTCCCATGACCACTGCGGCACACAGGAATGAATTATTATGATGTTGTTCATGTCCCGGGAAAATAAGAGAGTTCAATACTTCACAACAAGAAATAGTGGAATTGTCACCGAGATAAGAATTGATCAACCTGGCACCATACTTCAATTGGGAATTAGAAGCCATAATAAAACGAACAGCTTTTACTCCGTAAAAAATTCTACAGCCAAAACCAATGATCCCATTTACCAATTCACAACCTTCACCGATCTGTGATTTTGATTCCGCTGATGAATTGATGGTGAGGTTTTTTAATTTATTGGCTCCTTTAATATAGGCATCACTGCCGATCCAAACATCTTTAATGATACTGCTGTTTTTTATAACAGTTCTGTCGCCGACCTTTCCATAGTAGCCTCTTTGCGTATCAAATTTTTTATCAGTAAACTCTTTAAATTTTTGCAGCAGCTTATCATCGTCTCTGTACTTTGACCAAAGCCATGCATCGCCTGCGAGCATTCCATTAAATGGAAGCACACTTCGGCCTGCATTCTCATTGCATATTTCAAGCCAGATGCGGACTGACTCCGGTTCTCCATCTTTTAAAACACCATTGCCAAATTTAGAATGATCAGTAGTTGCCAGTTCATTTATATTAACGAGAATCACTTCATTGCCGATGATATAATGGCTTATAAAATTTACATTGTCGATAGCTACATTGTTTCCGATATCACTGCTGATAATCGTACTGTTGTATAAACCAACGGGCATCCTGAGATTATTGAACTCGACAAAGTAGGGTTCGAGTTTTCCAATACGAACCAATCCATAAAACTTACAGTTTTTTACTAGTTCAGGCTTAAATTCATTTGAGACCAATACCTTGTCCCAATTGTCTGAACTATTGCCATTGCGGACCAAAACTTCAGTCTCATGGGTGGTAAGCTTTCTGTGTTTAGTGCCATTACGATTCTGAATATTACGGAGATAATACTCATTCTTTCCTTTGGGAATAAATTCTTTTGGAATAAAGCCGTAGCCCAATGATGAGATCGATTTTTTATTGATTTGATTCATAAACCCCAACCCCTAAAGGGCTTTTAACTTTTTTAAAGAAGTTTGGCCGTTCTTTTTGAAGAAGTATCGATTATTAAATATTTTTTGTTGAGTAGTGGACAGAAAGTTGAAGAGTGCGACGCAACAAAGGTCAATCAGGGAACTGAAGCTGGTAACACAAATAAACTAACTGTATTAAGAACTGATAAATCAAAAATAAGGAATAACCAACTTAAGTTTCCTTTAGAGACAGGGTTGCTATTCCACTGTTACACTCTTTGCAAGGTTTCTTGGTTTATCTACATCAAAACCTTTTGCAACGCCGATATAATAAGCCAGCAACTGCAATGGGACCACACTGATCATAGGTGCAAGGATCTCATCGGCTTCGGGAATGATCATTGTATCATCGCAAAGAGCTTTGGATGCGCCATCATCCTGCGATATGACAGCGATCAGTTTTCCTTTACGGGCCTTTATCTCCTGCATATTACTCATTACTTTTTCATGATAGCGATCTTTGGTAGCAACAAATACAACGGGTAAATTTTCATCAACTAATGCAATAGGTCCATGCTTCATTTCAGCAGCAGGATAACCTTCTGCATGTATGTATGAGATCTCTTTAAGCTTTAATGCACCTTCGAGAGCAACCGGAAAATTATAACCACGACCGAGGTATAAAAAATCACGGGCATCTTTATATTTTTCAGCCAGCGCTTTGATTTTATCTTTTTCTTTGAGCACCCACGCAACTTTTTCCGGCACTTCATAAAGTTCATTTAATAGATGCATATAACGGTCATCCGAAATAGTCCTTCTTTCGTGGGCGATCTTTAAAGCGATCATTGTTAATACAGCTAATTGTGCAGTGAAAGCTTTTGTTGAAGCCACACCAATTTCCGGCCCGGCATGTGTGTAAGCTCCACCATGTGATGCACGGGCAATAGAAGAACCAACCGCATTCACAACTCCGAGTATAATAGCACCTTTTGATTTTGCATTTTCAATAGCAACTAATGTATCTGCTGTTTCACCACTTTGAGAAATTGCAATGATAATATCACCTTCATTGATAACAGGATTACGATAGCGAAACTCAGAAGCATATTCCACTTCCACATTAATACGGCAGAGCTCTTCAAAAATATATTCTGCTACGAGGCCGGCATGCCAACTGGTGCCGCAGGCAACTATGACAATTCGTTTAGCTTTTTTAATCTGCTCGGCATATTGTTCAATGCCACTCATAGTGATCGTTCCTGCAGTAGCATCCAATCTTCCACGAAGGCAATCATAAATAGTTTGCGGTTGCTCAAAGATCTCTTTCAGCATAAAATGATCGTATCCGCCTTTTTCAATAGCTGCAAGTTCCAGATCGAGCTTTTGAATATAAGGAGTGATCGTTTCGTTGCCCAGATTTTTCAGAATAAGTTCATTGGGTTTTACAATGGCTAATTCATAATCGTTTACATACACTACTTCTTTTGTGTATTCAAGCATGGGGGATGCATCGGAACCAAGAAAATGTTCTCCTTTACCAATTCCGATCACTAAAGGGCTTCCTTTGCGGGCTGCAACAATTGTTTCGGGATCATCGGTATCGAGTATTAAAATAACATAAGCACCGCTTACTCTTTTCAATGCTACTCTTACTGCTTCCTCCAGGCTGCATTGATTATTTTTTTTGATCTCTTCGATGAAATTCAACAGCACTTCTGTGTCAGTTTCGCTTTTGAATTCATAGCCTTTATTAACAAGTTCTTTTTTTAACTGGGAATAATTTTCAATGATACCATTGTGAATGATGGCCAGCTTGCCGCTAGAAGATGTATGCGGATGAGCATTCAGATCACTTGGTTCACCATGTGTAGCCCAGCGGGTATGGCCAATACCGGTATGAGCATGAAGGTCTTTACCTACTATATTATTTTCCAGTTCCGATATTCTTCCTTTTTTCTTATAGACCTTTAGGCCGTGACCATTTTCCAATGCTACTCCTGTACTATCATAACCGCGGTATTCAAGACGTTTTAATCCGTTGATGATTATCGGGTAAGCTTCTCTTGGGCCGGTATATCCAACAATTCCACACATGGTTTTTTTAATTTAATGGGCAAAGGTATTGATTCAACAAATGTAAATGAAAGCAGGCTACAATAAGCTTCCACTTAAGATCATAAAAGCAACAGAAAAATAAATGATCAGGCCGGTTACATCTACGAGGGTAGCAACAAATGGCGCTGAACTTACTGCAGGATCGGCTCCTAATTTTTTTAATATCATCGGCAACATACTGCCCGAAAGTGTTCCCCACAATACCACGCCAAGCAAAGTAATTCCAACCGTTGTCCCAATAGCCATCCAGTGCTGTCCGTATAATTCCGGAGCAAAAGAATGCCAGGCAAAAATTCTGAAAAAACCGATCAGGCCCAAAACAGTGCCTAAAAGCAATCCCGAAATTATTTCTCTCCGCATTACACGCCACCAATCTTTCAATGTAATTTCTCCAACAGCCATCGCTTGTATGATAAGTGTTGACGCCTGCGAACCACTATTACCACCACTGGAAATAATAAGCGGAACAAATAGCGCTAATACAACTGCTCTTTTTATTTCATCTTCAAAATAGGCCATAGCTGTTGCCGTAAGCAACTCACCTAAAAATAACACCACCAGCCAAACCACTCTTTTCTTAAAAAGTTTTAGTATTGGAATTTCAAGATAAGGTTCATTTAAAGCTGCGGTACCGCCCATCTTCTGCATATCCTCACTGAATTCTTCACTGGCTACCCATAATATATCGTCAATGGTAACGATGCCTAAGAGCTTATTGCTATTGCTCACAACGGGCAAAGCCACCCGGTTGTTCATTTTAAAAACTTCTGATGCAGACTCCTGGTCATCAAAAGCATTCAAGGCAATTACTCTTTCATCCATTAACTCAGAAACTTTTTTATCCGGAGGATTTAAAATAAAATCACGAATGCGGATATCATCAAGCAATTCGCCTTTATCATTGATCACATAAATTACATTGATTGTTTCACTATCCTTTCCATACTTTCGAATCGTAGCAAAAACTTCTTCAATTGTATTGTGAGGATATACGTACACATAATCCGGCGTCATTAAACGACCGATACTATTTTCAGGATAGCCTAATAAAGAAAGTGTGATCCCTCTTTCTTCAGGATCGAGTAGCTTGATCAGTTCTCTTACCACATTACTTGGCAGCTCTTCTAAAAAATCAGTTCTATCATCAGCGGGCAGATCATTTAATAAAGATGCTGTGGTATTAGGAGGAAGAATCTTTATGATTCTTTTTTGGACCGAATGATCAAGAATTTTAAATACACTGGCAGCACGATGTACGGACATATTTGCAATGATGCTGCTTCCATAGTCCGGCAATTCATCTACCAGAGCAGCGACATCACTTATGTTCTGATCATCCAGGAACTCACGAATTTGGAGTTTATCTTCTGTTTTTATGATTGCTTCAAACTGCTCCTGTAAACTTTGTTGCTCCAATTTTAATGACATGAGGCAAAAATAGGAAATGAAAGAGGGATGATAACTGATAGGTGATATGATGGTTAATTTTATTTTCACCTGTCCATTGTCATCTGTTATCTTAGCTCTATGATCCTTCCGAGTATTTTTATAGCTCCAACCGTTTCAATGGGTCTTGGTGTTTTTACTTTGGAAAATATTGAAGCAGGAACAATCGTAGAAATATCGCCGGTAATAGTAATGAGCAATGAAGAAAGAAAATTGTTGGATCAAACGCTTTTACATGATTATATTTTTGAATGGGGCGCCGAAAAGGAACAATGTTGTGTAGCTCTTGGCTATGTATCCGTTTATAATCATTCCTACAAGAGTAATTGCGAATATGAAATGGATTTCGAAATGAGACAAATAAGCATTAAAGCTGTTCATTTTATTAAAGCAGGAGAAGAATTATTTATTAACTATAATGGAGACTGGAACAATAGTAAAAAAGTATGGTTCGATACAAAATAAAACCCGCCTTGCATCAAAACAAGGCGGGTTTTATTCAAATAATTTTTTTATTGAAAAACGATCTGCCCTCTTATTTCTCCACCCGCATAGGTTTTTGTATGAATATTTAAATAGTATAAGCCATTCAAGAGATCCACTTCTTTTACTGTAACACCATCTACAAACAAGGAATTTGAAATAGTGCCTGATTTTCCAAACGTATATTTGCCGCTTGTTTTTTGAGGATAAAGGGTGGTAGGAGGTGTTGAGTTAATTACAATATTTTGGACCGGATTTGCAGCATAACCAGCAGGAGCCACCCCATGAATGTGCATATTTTCAACAGAGTCTGTTAGTCCATTCCATGTTACTGTATAATTAAGCATTTTTGTAGTTTTTGAATAAAACACATACATAGTCCCTGTTGCCGTAGATGGGTTAGCCGGAGTTTCCTGTGCTCCGCTCAGTATTATATCTCCTCTGGAATAATCGGTTTGCTTCTTTTTTTCATCCTCTTTTTCGCAGGCTGTAATGCTAAGTAAAAAAGAAAAAAGAAATAGAGAATAAGCAGTTAGTTTGATCCATTTCATAATTCAGGGATTTGAAGTAAAAATAAGAAGTTTTTATTACCGGCAATCAAACAGATTTGCTTTTCAAAAAAAGGGAATTGGATGTGGAAAACTATTGCCTGAGGGCCTACCTGATCTTATTCTTGATCTCTTGCAATTTCAGCAATGCTTCAACCGGAGTAAGGCGGTTAATGTCGATACCATCAAGTAATTTTCTTATTTCGTCAAAGGTCTCAGTATGTGCGTCAAAAATAGAAAGCTGCATTTTAGGAAGTGATAAACTCTTTACCTTTTCTTTTAACGATTCCGAATTCTGATTTCCAGCTTCGGGCTTCTGACGTCTTTCTTCAAGCAGTTGCAATATCTCATTGGCTCTTTCAATTAAAGAAGGCGGCATTCCTGCCATTTTCGCAACGTGAATTCCAAAACTGTGAATACTGCCACCTCTTGCCAGCTTGCGGAGAAAAATAATTTTATTGCCAACCTCTTTATTCGTGACATGATAATTCTTTACTCTTGAAAATTTTTCTTCCAGTTCATTGAGTTCATGATAATGTGTAGCAAATAATGTCTTGGGTTGATGAGGAGAGGAATGCAAATGTTCAGCGATACTCCATGCAATAGAAATACCATCGTAGGTAGAAGTTCCTCTTCCGATCTCATCCAGCAGGATCAAACTTTTTGAAGTAAGATTATTTATGATGGAAGCTGTTTCATTCATTTCTACCATAAATGTTGATTCGCCTCCGGTAAGATTATCCGATGCGCCAACTCTTGTAAATATTTTATCGGTTAAAGAAATTTTTGCCTCATCGGCAGGAACAAAACTTCCGGTGTGCGCCATTAAAGTAATAAGAGCGGTTTGACGAAGCAAGGCCGATTTACCACTCATATTCGGCCCGGTAAGAATGATTATTTGCTGATCATTTTTATTCAGCTCAATATCATTGGCAATATAAGATTCGCCAACAGGCAGGTTTCTTTCTATGACCGGGTGGCGGCCTGCTTTAATGATCATTTCATCACCGCCATGCAGCGTCGGCTTTTTATATTGATATTGAATAGCGTTATAAGAAAAGCAACAGATGCAATCAAGGATAGCAAGAATATTACCATTGGTTTGAATGGGAGAAAGATAATCCATCAGATCATTCACCAATGATTCATAGACCTGGTATTCTATTACCATTATCTTTTCTTCAGCACCTGTTATTTTTTCTTCATAATCTTTTAATTCAGGAGTAATATAGCGTTCAGCATTGGCAAGTGTTTGTTTACGCATCCATTGTTCAGGCACTTTGTTTTTGTGTGAATTGGTTACCTCAAGATAATAGCCAAAAACATTATTGAATCCTATCCGTAAAGACGATATGCCGGTAGCTTCCGCTTCTTTTTGCTGTAATTGTGTAAGATAGTTTTTACCGCTATGTGCAATATGGCGGAGTTCATCAAGATCGTTATTAACGCCGCTGTTTATCATTCCACCCTTGATAGCAAGGGCAGGAGGGTTATCAATGATCTCTTTAAAAATTTTATCTGCAATGTATTGACAGGGGTTCAGCATATCACCGAGTCTTTTCAAATACTCATTGCTTGCAGATGAACAAATTTGTTTTATTTCCTGTACTTGTTTTAACCCCCTGGCCAAGTGCAGTAGTTCACGTGGATTGATCTTTCGCAATGGGATCTTTGAAACAAGCCGCTCTACATCGCCGCATTGTTTAATGGCCTGGATGATCTTATTCCGCTGATCGGTTTGTAGGATGAGATATTCAACAAGCTCTGCCCGTTCATTGATCTTCTGAATATCCTTTAATGGAAAGATG
>Ga0207710_10001180_pt1 | contig 13285 bp, 5 predicted proteins | sample KBSS24metaG_FD_184400 | JGI IMG/M metagenome (GOLD analysis project Ga0207710, IMG submission 184400) | Switchgrass rhizosphere microbial communities from Kellogg Biological Station, Michigan, USA - KBS S2-4 metaG (SPAdes) (version 2) | ecosystem: Host-associated > Plants > Roots > Rhizosphere >...
CGACGCGGTGACCGCCCTCGTCGCGTCGGCGAAGCGCGCCGCCTCGGCCGGGCTCCTCCGGTCGAACGCGAGCCGCGCCCGGTCCAGCGCGATCTCCGCGATCACCGTCGACTCGTTCGTCGCCGTGGCCTCGGCGTAGGCGGTCTCGTACGCCGCCTCGGCGGTGCCGTAGCGCCCCTCGTACCAGAGGAGGTGCGCGATCGCGCCGTCGGCCTCGGCCACGCCCGCGGCGTGCTTGATCTCGGCCTGCATCTCGCGCCCGCGCAGGAGCCCCGCGGCGACGCCGTCGAGCCGGCCCAGCATCAGATCGACGGCCGCGAGGTTCATGAGGCGGTACCCCTCCCCCTCGCGGTCGTGCGCCTCGATGAACGTGCGCCCGCCCTCGTCGAAGAGCTCGCGCGCCTTCGCCAGGTGGCCGGCGCTCACGTGGACGAACGCGAGCGACACCGTCTCGCGCGCGAGGCGATACAGGTTGCCCATCCGGCGGTGCGCCGCGACGATCTGCTCGCCGAGCGCGATCGCGCGCTCGAGGTCGCCGCGCGCCCGCGCGATCTCGGCCATGCCCGCGTCGCAGTGGAGCGCGGTGCCGACGTCCTTCACCTCGACGTACACGGCGCGCGCGCGCCCGAAGAGCGCCTCGGCCTCGTCGAGGCGGCCCGCGCGGTGGTGCACGTGCGCCTGGTTTAGGATCGCGTCGGCGAGCGGGACGCGCGCTCCCATCCGCGACGCGTACTCCTCGGCCTCGCGCGCGGTCGCCATCGCGAGCGCGTCGTCGGACCGGCGCGTGTAGGCGATCGCCTCGACCAGGTCGATCCGCATCCGATCCCAATCGCTGACGCCGCGCTTCTTCGTCGCCTCGAGGACGGTGACGGCGGCGTCGGCGCTCCCCGCGCCGACGAGCGCGCGCGAGAGCGACGTCACGTAGTCGACGCGGTCCGGATAGAACTGCGCGAGCGCGCGGTAGTCGTCGACGGCCGCCGGCCAGTCGTGGCGCGTCTCGGCGGCGAGCGCGCCGATCATCAGCTCGTCGCCGCGCGGCAGCGTCGACGCGAACGACGACGCCTCTTCGGCGGCTTCGCGCGCGCGCGCCTCCTCGCCCAGCTTGAGGCGCGCGCGCGCGAGGGCGGCCAGCGCCGGGGCGAACTTCGGCGCGAGCCGGTGCACCTCTTCGAAGCGCTCGGCCGCGTCGTGCGCGCGGAAGACCCGCATCGCGGCGAGCCCCTCCACGTAGAGCATCGACGCCTCGGCGCTCTCGGGCAACGACGACCGCACCGCGGGCTCGTCGCTCGGCGACAGCGCGGGCCGGCCGAGGCTCCTCCGCACCTGCGCCCCGACGGCGCGGACGAGCGCGTTGACGTCGCTCTCCGCCCCGCCGATCGACGAGCGGAGGAGGAGCGCGCCGCGCGCGCCGTCGTAGAGCTCGACGATCGCCGACACCGCCCCGCCGCCCGCGTCGGCGACGACGCCGCTCACGACCACGTCGGCGCAGGCCGTCGCGTGGAGCCGCGTGACGAGGCCGGGCGCGACGACGGGCTCCCCCGGATCCAGCCCGCTCGCCTCGAGCAGCGCCGCGCGCGTGTCGGCCGCGGGGACGCGCATCGCGTCGCCGATCCGGAGCTGGTCGGAGAGGAGCTCGGCGAAGGCCGCGGCGACGCGCCTCGTGCGCGCGTCGCCGCCGTGCGCGCCGTCCGCGCGGAACTCCGAGACGATGACGAGCGGGTGCGCGCCGAGCGCGAGCAGCGGCGCGGTCTTGTTCCGCCGCGCCGCGTCCGCTCCGACGCCGGAGAGGACGAGCCCGACCAGCGCGGCGGCCACGGCGATCCGCCGGCGGCGCGCGCGGCGCGGCGCGCGCGCCGTGTCGGACGGCTTGGCGACCGCCCCGCTCGTGTCGGCGAGCGCGGCGTCGAGCTCGTCGAGGAGCGCCCGCGCGTCGCGGGGGCGATCCGCGGGGCGCACCGCGAGCGCGCGGGTCAAGATCGCCTCCCACGCGCCGACGTCCACGCCCGCGCGCGCCGGCGTCGGCCGCTCCTCGGCGAACGCCGCGTGGTACCGCTCGTTCGGCTCGCGGCTAGCGATGGGCGGCGCGTCGATGAGGACCTCCGTCACGAGGAGGCCGAGCGCGTAGACGTCGGTCCACGGGCCGGTGCGCGCGCCCGAGAGCTGCTCGGGGGCCGCGCTCGCCGACGTGAACACGCGCTGCGTCGACTCGGTCTCGGTCTCGGTGGCCGGCGCCTCGGCGTGCTCGGCGCCCATCATCTTCGCGATGCCGAAGTCGAGGACGCGCGGCGACACGCCCCCCTTCGCGGGGACCAGCATGATGTTGCTCGGCTTGAGATCGCGGTGGGCGATCTTGAGCTCGTGCGCCTCCGCGATCGCCTCGAGCACCGGGCGGAGGAGGTCCATGCACTCCGCACATGAACGGCCGCCCTGGCCGCGGCGCCGCAAGAGGTGATCGCGGAGCGTCTCCCCCTCGAGCCACTCGAGCACCATCCACGGTAAGCCCGCCGGATCGCCGCCGAACGCCGAGACCCCCGAGTCGAGCACCGCGACCACGCTCGACCGGCGGAGCCGCGACAGGACGCTCGCCTCCTCGCGGAACTGGCTCATGAGGTCGAGGAAATCGTCCGGCTCGCCGCGCAGCGACGGGCGGAGCACCTTGAGCGCGATCGGCACCTCGAGCGCCAGGTGGTAGCCCTGGTACACGATCCCGAAGCCCCCCTCGGCGACCACGCGATCGACGCGGTACTTGCGCTCGAGGATCGTCCCAAGGATCCCGAGCGGATCGCTGGAAATCTTCTCCTCGGCGCCCATGCTTCCCCGGGGGGACAGCATGCAGCGCATCACGGCGCGCGTCGAGCGATGTCGTCGTCGAAACGCGGGCGACTAGAAGGCTCGGCGAGCCCGCCGCTCGCCCCCCGCTCACCGGCCTCGCCGTCTCCGCGAGGTCAGCGGCCTGCGACGGATGGAGCGCGTGGAGCGCCATCCGCCCGAAGCGACGCGCGCCGCCGGCCGAGGTCACGTAGCCGTGGATGAAGATCATCGGAGAGGTGCGGCTGGCGCGAGCTCGTCGGCACGTCGACGCGCCCCGGTCGATGCGCAAGGATGGGAGACTCGAAGCAGGCGGTGCTACCCTGCGCCCCGTGCCGAACGCCTACATCTCGGGGACAGGTCACTATTTGCCCCCCCGCGTCGTGACGAACGACGATTTACGAACGCAATACGGGATCGACACGACGCACGACTGGATCGTCCAGCGCACCGGGATCGAGCAGCGCCGCTTCGCCGAGGAGGGGATCGGCACGTCCGACCTCGCGCTCCTGGCCGCCATGGAGGCCATCGCGCGCGCCGGGATCGACAAGAAGGATCTCGATCTGATCCTCTTCGCGACCCTCTCGCCGGATCACGCGTTCCCCGGCAGCGGCGTGTTCTTGCAGGAGAAGCTCGGCCTCTGCGAGGGCGACTCCCCGAAGTTCGTGCCCGCGCTCGACATCCGAAACCAGTGCTCCGGGTTCCTCTACGGCCTCTCCACCGCCACCGCGATGGTGAAGAGCAAGCAGGCGAAGCACGTCCTCCTCGTCGGCGCGGAGACGCACTCCGCCGCGCTCGACATGACGACGCGCGGGCGCACCGTCGCGTCGCTCTTCGGCGACGGCGCGGGCGCGGTGATCGTGAGCGCGACGGAGGAGGACCGCGGCGTGCGCGGCACGTGGCTCGGCGCCGACGGCCGCTTCGCGCTCACCCTGAGCCAGAAGGTCTGGGACATCCGCAAGCGCCCGTTCATGCCGCTGAACGACCAGGGCGTCGCGCAGGTCGCGCCCGAGATGGCGTGGGCGCAGATGGACGGCAAGGTCGTGTTCAAGCACGCCGTCGAGAAGATGTGCCTCGCGCTCATGCAGTCGTGCTGGGAGCTCCAGATCGACGTCAAAAACATCGATCTCTTCTGCTTTCACCAGGCGAACATGCGGATCAACCAGTACGTCGCGCAGCACCTCTCGCTCCCCGAGGAGAAGGTGCTCCACAACATCCAGAGCTACGGGAACACCACCGCCGCGACGATCCCGATCCTCCTCTCGGAGGCCGAGCGCGACGGGCGCCTCCGCCGCGGGATGAAGGTGGCGATGGTCGCGTTCGGCAGCGGCTTCACCTGGGGCAGCTCGATCGTCGACTGGTGATCGCCCGGGCCTCGCGTGACGCGGCGGCGGGCGGACGTCACGCGCTCTTCGCGCAGCGGAAGCCGACGCCGTAGCTCCGCGTCGCGGGGTCGTTCTTGTAGCGGAAGGTCGGGCGCACCCACGACGGCTGCGCGCCGTTCCACGCTCCGCCGCGGATCACGCGCTCGTCACCCTCCTCGGGCCCCTCGGGATCGGTCTGCTCGGCCGGCCCGTACGGCGCGTAGCGATCGGCCGTCCACTCCCACACGTTGCCGACGACGTCCTGGATCCCGTAGCGCGATTGGCCCGCGGGGAACGAGCCGACCGGCGCGGTCGTCGGCCACCCGTCGCTCTCCGCGTACATCGCCTCTTCGGCGACGCCGTGCTGCTTCCCCCACGCGACGCACTCCGGACCGCACGCGTTGAGGCGCAGCGCCGACGGCGCCTCGTCGCCCCACGGGTACCTGCGCCCGTCGGGGCCGCGCGCCGCGAGCTCCCACTCCGCCTCGGTGGGGAGGCGCTTGCCGGCGAGGCGGCAGAATCGATCGGCCATCTCCCAGTCGACGCAGTTGATCGGGTGCCGTCCGCGCTCGGGGTCCCTCCCGTTGCACTGCGCGTCGAACGACTTGCGATCGGCCGCGGTGATCCCGCTCCACTTGTTCGTCTGGCCGGCGCGCTTGCACTCGCCGCGATCGCTGCACCGCCCGTACGCCTCGGTGGTCACCTCGTGGACGTCCATGCAGAACGGCGCGAGGCTCACCTGGTGCGCGGGGCGCTCGAGGGGGAGGTCGTCGTCCGACCCCATGAAGAAGCGGCCGCCGGGGATCGCGTTCATCCCGTCGGGGCACGCGGCCTTCGCGCTCACGACGGGGACGGCGCCGGCGCCGGGCGGCGGCGGCGCGCCGTCCGCGCTCGGCCTCGGCGCGCCCGCGCCGGCCGACGGCTCGTTCGACGTGGCGGCGCGGGGCGCGGGGGCGCGCACGACCAGGAACGCGCCGAGGGCGACGGCGCCGAGGCACACCGCGCTCGTCCCCGCGACGAACGGCGCGCGCCTGCTCCACGGCGGCTCGTACCGGCGCGGGAGCGCGAGGCTCGCGCTCGTCGAGTGCTCCAGGTGGACCGGGCGCTCCGACCCGAGGTCCGACGGGCCCGGCGCGTGGATCGGCGCGGGCGGCGGGGCCGACACGCGCGGGCTCGGCAGGGTCGGGCCGGCCCCCTTCGCGGGGAGCCGCGCGCCGTGGGCGATCGATCGCAGGCTGTTCACGGCGAGCTCGGCGTTGGATCGCGACGACTCGGCCTCCATCTCCGCGACCATCGCCGCGCGCTCCGCGAGCACGTCCCTCGAGAGGGACGCGACCCACGCGCCGAGGTCCGACGGGCTCGCGAGCGGGCCGGTCGACTCGAGCGCGATCGCCATCTCGCGCGCCGTCGCGAACCGGCGCGACGGATCGCGCGCCAGCGCGCGCATCGTCACCGCGTCGAGGTGCGTCGAGACGCCGGGGGCGAGGAGGCTCGGCGCCGACGTCCGCGCCGCGAGCACCTGGGTGACGACGGCCCCTTCGCTGTCCCCTTCGAAGAGCCGCTGCCCCGTGAGCGCCTCCCAGAGGACGACCGCCGCGGCGTAGACGTCGGCGCGGCGATCGGCGGGCGCGCCCTGGAGCTGCTCGGGCGCCATGTACGCGATCTTCCCTTTGAGCTGCCCCTCCCGCGTCGTCTGCACCCGCTGTGTCGCCTTCGCGATCCCGAAGTCGAGGACGCGCGGCACGCCGTCGAGGCCGACGAGCACGTTGTGCGGCGACACGTCGCGGTGCACCATCCCGAGCGGCTCGCCCGTCTCGCTCACCGCCTCGTGCGCCGCGTGCAGCCCGTGGAGGACGCCCGCGACGACGCTCGCCGCGATCGCCGGCGGCGCGGGCCTCCCCGCGGCGCGCGACGCCGTCAGGAGGCGCAGGAGCGACTCGCCGTGGACGTAGTCCATGACGATGAAGAGCTCGTCGAAGGTGGAGACGACGTCGAGCGTCGGCACCACGTTGGGGTGGCGGACGCGCGCGACGAGCCGCGCCTCGTCGAGGAACATCGCGACGAACTCGGCGTCGCGCGCGAGCCCGCCGTGCAGCCGCTTGATCGCGACGGTGCGCGCGAAGCCGGCGGCGCCGAGCTGCCGTCCCAGGTGCACGGCCGCCATCCCGCCCGACGCGATCTCGCCGTACAGCGCGTACCGGCCGGCGATGAGGCCGCGCGCTCCCCTGTCTCTCGCGTCCCGACGGTCGACTCCTCGCGGCTGCGTCATGGCGTCCCTCTCGGAGGCCGAAGGCGCCTCGGGTCCACGGGGACTTCGCCCGAGCGCGCCGATCGGATGCACCCGCGGCCGACGATCGCGTCGAACCGATCCGGCGACGCCCGCCGATCGTTGACCTCGTAGGCGCGGAATGGGTCGCGACGGGACGGCGTTCCCCCGGCGCCCGACGCTCGCGCATGAGGCGCGGCGCGCGGCGGCGCGAGGATCGAGATGTCCGACAGGTTCGAGTCGGTGACGGCGCACGCCCACCGGATGCGCGAGCACATCGTCCGCATGTGCGCGGGGCCGGAGGGCGGGCACCTGGGGGGCGCGATGTCGCTCGCCGAGATCCGCGTCCTCCTCCGCGCCCGGCGCGCGGCCGCTCCTCGCCGGCGCCGACGTCTGGCGGGACGGCGCGGACGACGAGCTCGCGCTCGTGCGACGGCGCTTGATCGAGCTCGGCGTCGATCGCGGCGCGGCGCGCGGGGTCTTCCGCCGAGCGCTCGCCGACGTCGCGCCGTTCCTCATGCCGCGCACGCTCGATCCGCGCCTCCTCGCGCTCTTTCGGTTCTCCAAGGGGCTCGCCGTGGCGCCGCCTTCGTCGATGTGATAGACACCCGTCTCGTATCGTGAACGCCGTCGCCGCGCAGAATTCCACGCTGGATCGTCACCGCCTGACCCACCTCCGGCTGCTCGAGTCCGAGAGCATCCACATCCTCCGCGAGGTGGTCGCCGAGTTCGAGCGGCCGGTGATGCTCTACTCGATCGGCAAGGACTCGTCGGTGATGGTGCGCCTGGCGCAGAAGGCCTTCGCGCCGGCGAAGCTCCCCTTCCCGCTCCTCCACATCGACACGACGTGGAAGTTCCGCGCGATGACGGACTTCCGCGACGCGTTCTGCAAGGAGAACGGCTTCGACCTGCGCGTCCACACGAACCACCAGGGGCTCGCCGAGGGCGCGAGCCCGTTCGCGTGGGGCAGCAACAAGTACACGCAGGTGATGAAGACGCACGCGCTCCTCGACGCGCTGCGCGAGGGGAAATACGACGCGGCGTTCGGCGGCGCGCGGCGCGACGAGGAGAAGTCGCGCGCGAAGGAGCGCGTCCTGTCCTTCCGCGATCCGCACGGCGCGTGGGATCCGAAGAACCAGCGCCCCGAGCTGTGGAGCCTCTACAACGGGAAGATCCGGCGCGGCGAGAGCATCCGCGCCTTCCCGTTGTCGAACTGGACCGAGCTCGACGTCTGGCAATACATCTGGCTCGAGGACATCCCGATCGTCCCGCTGTATTTCGCCGCGCCGCGCCCGGTCGTGGAGCGCGAGGGCACGCTCCTCATGGTGGACGACGCGCGCTTCCCGCTCGAGCCGGGGGAGGCGCCGAAGATGGAGACCGTCCGCTTCCGCACGCTCGGCTGCTACCCGCTCACCGGCGCGATCCGCAGCCGCGCCGCGACGCTGCCGGACATCGTCCGCGAGATGATCCAGGCGACGAGCTCGGAGCGCGAGGGGCGCCTCATCGATCACGACGAGGACGGATCCATGGAAGTGAAGAAGCGCGAAGGCTACTTCTGAGCGATGAGCTCCCACGCCCGATGATCTCCCACGCCCGATGATCTCTCACGCCCCGATGATCGCTCACGCCCGATGATCTCTCACGTGAAGAGCGCCCGATGAGCGCAGGCACCGAAGACGTCGTCCAGTGGCTGCGCGGCGAGGAGCAGAAGGAGCTCCTAAGGTTCGTGGCGGTCGGCTCGGTCGACGACGGGAAGTCGACGCTCATGGGGCGGCTCCTCCACGACGCGCACGGCGTCTACGAGGACCAGCTCCGCGCGGCGCGCAGGAGCTCGGCGAAGCAGCGGGCGAACGGCGCCGGCGGAGCGAGCGAGATCGACTTCTCCCTCTTCACCGACGGGCTCGTGGCCGAGCGCGAGCAGGGGATCACGATCGACGTCGCGTATCGGTACTTCGCGACGCACAAGCGCAAGTTCATCGTCGCCGACACGCCCGGCCACGTGCAGTACACGCGCAACATGGCGACCGGCGCGTCCACCGCGGACGCGGCGATCATCCTGGTCGACGCGCGCCTCGGCGTCCTCCCGCAGACGCGGCGGCACGCGTACATCGCCGCGCTCCTCGGCATTCCGCACCTCGTCGCGTGCGTGAACAAGATGGATCTCGTCGGCTTCGATCGAGCCGTGTTCGAGGCGATCCAGGCGGATCTCTCCGCGGTCGCGGCGAAGCTCGGCGTCCCGCACCTCCTGTGCATCCCGGTGAGCGCGCTCGACGGCGACAACGTCGTCCACAGGAGCGCGCGCACCCCGTGGTGGACGGGGCAGACGCTCCTCGACGTGCTCGAGACCGTCTCCGTCGACGAGACGCGCGACCAGAACAGCTTCCGCTTCCCCGTCCAGTACGTCCTCCGGCCGAACCTCGACTACCGCGGGTTCGCCGGGCAGATCGTCTCCGGCACGGTCCAGAAGGGCGACGAGGTGATCGCGCTCCCCTCGCGGCGGAGGACGACGATCGCCGCCGTCGACGAGCACGGCCACGAGGTGCCCGAGGCGTTCGCGCCGAAGAGCGTCGCGCTCCGTCTGGCCGACGAGATCGACGTGAGCCGCGGCGAGATGCTCGTCCACGCGTCGAACGTCCCGCGCGTCGACACCGACTTCGACGCGACGCTCGTCTGGATGAGCGAGCGCGAGCTCGATCGACGGCGCTCGTACCTGCTCCGGCACACCACGCGCACCGTCCGCGCGGTGATCGACGCGATCGTGTCGATCACCCGCCCCGACACGCTCGAGCCCGAAGCGGCCGACGCCCTCGCGCTGAACGACATCGCGCACGTCCGCGTCCACTGCCACAAGCCGATCTTCTTCGACCCCTACAAGAAGAACCGCGCCACCGGCGCGTTCATCCTGATCGACTCGGTGACGAACGACACCGTGGCGGCCGGGATGATCCTCGACGCCGCGCCCCCCGCCGCGGCGCGCGCCCGCGGCGAAGGATCGCAGGTGAGCCCCAAGGAGCGCCGCGCCCGCCTGCGCCAGGCCGGCGCGGTGGTCCGCGTCGCGGGGCCGGACGCGGCGGCGCGGACGTCGGCCGCCTTCGCGATCGAGCGCGAGCTCTTCGATCGAGGCCGCCTCGCCGCGGTGACCGACGACGCGGCGGCGAGCGGCGTCGCGGCGGCGGGGGTGGTCGCGATCGTCGCGATCGAAGGCCCGCGCGCCTCCGTCGACGCCAACGGCGCCGGCGTCACCGGCGACGACGCCGACGCGCTCGTCCGCGGCGCGCTGGCGGCGCTGGAGTCACAAGCCATCTTCGATTGACCGTGTCACGGGGCGCTGCGCGTCGCCCCCCGGTTCGTGAACCGTGAACCGTGAACCGTGAAAACGTAACCGTGAACCGTGAAACGGTGAACGCGCCGCGGCGCTCAGCGCGCGCTCACGCCGCTCAACCCTCGGGGCGCCGCGCCCAGCGGACGCCGTAGCGGGCGATCCCGAGCGCGTCGTCGCGGCCCTCGATGAGCGACGCACCGGTGACCCCGCAGGCGTCGAACGTGGCGTCGAGGCAGCCGCGGATCCCCTCCGCGTAGCACTTGAAGTCGTAGCGGGTCGAAGGGAACGCGCGCAGCGTGAACCGGCCCGAAGAGCCCGACGCGTCCGCCTCGAAGCGCACCTGCCCGAGCCCGCGCGTCATGTACGGATAGATCCGATCGGCCTGGCGCAGGAACGCGCTCGGCGTCATCCCGAAGAGATCGGTGCTCATCTTGATGAACCCGCGGAGGAGCGGGCGCTCGAACGCCGTCGTCATCGCCCGCCGCCACGCCGTGACGGCGCGCTCCGTCCCGAGCGTCGCGAAGAGCGCCTCGTTCAAGAGCATCTGGTCGGCGATCGGGACCCACGTCATCGGCGACGCGGCCTCGATGGCGACGACGGCCTTCGCCGCGCGCGCCAGGATCGCGGCGCGATCTTTCGGCGGCTCGAGCCGCGCCGCGTCGAGGAGCGCGCGAGAAATGGCGCCTCGCATCGCGGGGGCGCCGGTGACCGCGGGGGCTACGTCGCTCATGTCGTTGCTCGCTCGATGATCAGGCGCCACATCGTCGTTCGTCTTCGGGCCCGTCGAGCGCCTCTTTCGAGGTCGCCCTCGCCGCCCGGGGTCGCTGCTCGATTCTAGTCTATTCTTTATCGTAAACAGCGCCGGGGACGACGAGGTTAAGTCGCGTCTCGCGCGGCGCGTCCGCAGCGCGAGCGCAGCGTGGTCGACTGCGCGCGTTTGCCGCCGAGCGCGGCTCCGCGTCGGAGCTCGAGCGGAGCCGGCCACGCTCGACGGATTTTTGCCCACTATTCTCGTAGGTTTTGCGTCTTCGACGGCCCCCGCCGTGGGCCGCGCAGGACGGCGCTCCCGCGCCTTCGACGCCCACGAGCGGAGACTGACGACGCCGCCAGCGCAAGCGGTCCTCCCACACCGGATCGTCGATCGGTGTCTCGCGCGCGGATCGCAGACGCGGTCCAATCGCCGTTTCGCGCGCCGGATCGCCCGGCGATCGAAAGGGGGGTGTCCATTGCCGCGTAACGACTTGCTCCGAACGTTCGAGCCGAGCCCGGGGTCCACGGGTCGCTTCTATTCGCTCCCGGTCCTCGCCGAGCGCGAGTTCCCCGGTATCCCACGTCTGCCGATCGCGATCCGCGTCATGCTCGAGTCCGCGCTGCGAAACTTCGACGGCAAGCGCGTCACCGACGAGCACGTCGCGGCGCTCGCCGGCTGGCGCGCGACGCCGGACGGACCGCGGACGGACAGCCTCGCGTTCGTCGTCTCGCGCGTGCTGATGCACGACTTCACCGGCGTGCCGCTGATGGTCGACGTGACCGGGATGCGCGACGCGGCGAAGGACCGCGGGTTCGACCCCACCCTGGTGCGGCCGTCCTTGCCCGTCGACCTGATCGTCGATCACTCGGTGCAGGTCGACCGCGCGGGCTCCACGGCCGCCTACGTCGTCAACAAGAGGATCGAGCTCGCCCGAAACCGCGAGCGCTTCCAGTTCCTCAAGTGGGGAGAGTCCGCGTACTCCGACGTGCGGGTCGTGCCTCCCGACAGCGGCATCTGCCACCAGATCAACCTCGAGCACCTGGCCCGCGTCGTCGTCGCGAAGGGCGACGTGTACTCCTTCGACACGCTGATCGGCACGGACTCGCACACCCCGATGGTCAACGGGCTCGGCGTGCTCGGCTGGGGCCTCGGCGGCATCGGCGCGATCGCCGCGCTCCTCGGGCACCCCCTGTCGTTCCTCGCGCCCGACGTCGTGGGCGTGCGCCTGATCGGGTCGCTGCGGCCCGGCGTGACGGCGATGGACCTGGTGCTCGCGATGACCGAGCTCCTGCGGAAGGCCGACGTGGTCGGCGCCTTCGTCGAGTACTTCGGCGAAGGGGCAAGCTCGCTCCCCCTCCCCGCCCGCGCGACGCTCGCCAACATGGCGCCCGACTACGGCGCCACGTGCGGCCACTTCTCGGTCGACGAAGAGAGCTGCGCGTACCTCCTCTCGACGGGGCGCGATCCGGCGCACGTGCGCGCGGTGCGCGCGTACTTCGAGGCGCAGCGCATGTTCGGGATCCCCCGCGCGGGGGACATCGATTACACGAGGGTGATCGCGCTCGACCTGTCGACGATCGAGCCGTCCGTCTCGGGACCCGATCGGCCGGAGGAGCGGATCGCCCTCTCCACGCTCAAGGCCAAGATCCGGGAGCTCATGCTCCAGAAGGACCCGCCCGGCTTCGGCAAGACCGAGGCCGACCTCGCGGCGCGCTACGCGTCGCACGTCGGAGACGTGCCGGTCACCATCGGGAACGGGGACGTCGCGATCGCGGCCATCACGTCGTGCACCAACACGTCGAACCCGGCGGTCGTGCTCGGCGCCGGCCTGCTCGCGAAGAAGGCCGTCGAGCGAGGGCTGCGCGTCGCGCCGTACGTGAAGACGTCGCTCGCGCCCGGCTCGCACGTGGTGACCGAGTACCTGGACAAAACCGGGCTCCGCCCGTACCTCGACGAGCTCGGCTTCGAGCTCGTCGGCTACGGCTGCACCACCTGCATCGGCAACTCCGGCCCGCTCCCTACGGGATCGAGGCGACCATCGCGGGAGCACGACCTCGTGATGGCGGCGGTGCTCTCCGGCAACCGGAACTTCCAGGCGCGCGTGCACGCGAGCCTCCGGGCGAACTTCCTCATGAGCCCCGCGCTCGTGGTGGCGTTCGCCATCGCCGGCCGCGTCGGCGTCGACTTCGACACCGAGCCGGTGGGCGTGGGCCACGACGGCCCGGTGTACCTGCGCGACATCTGGCCGTCGCCGGGCGAGGTCGAGGACGCGCTCCGGCGCGCGACCGACCCCGAGGCGTACCGGCGGTTCTACGCCGGCGTCGCGACGGCGAACGCCGCGTGGAACGGCCTGCCCGTCGGCGACAAGGTCACCTACGACTTTAGCCCGAGCTCGACGTACCTCCGTCGCCCCCCGTACTTCGATCCCGACCTCACCGGGCCCGTGACCGCGGACTTCGCCGGCGCGCGCGCCCTCGGCATCTTCGGCGACGCGATGACCACCGACGATATCAGCCCCGACAACGCCATCCCGCCGTCGACGGCGGCGGGGCGCTACCTCGCGGAGCAAGGCGTGGAGCCGGCCGACCTCAACACGTACGGCGCGCGGCGCGGCGACCACGAGGTGATGGTGCGCGGCGCGTTCTCCAACGTGAGCGTCAAGAACCTGCTCGTCGCGCCGCTCGAGGGCGGGTTCACCAAGCACCAACCCGACGGCGCGCAGATGACCATGTACGACGCCGCGCAGAAGTACCGGAGCGAGAAAGTGCCGCTGG
>Ga0207710_10001186_pt1 | contig 13235 bp, 10 predicted proteins | sample KBSS24metaG_FD_184400 | JGI IMG/M metagenome (GOLD analysis project Ga0207710, IMG submission 184400) | Switchgrass rhizosphere microbial communities from Kellogg Biological Station, Michigan, USA - KBS S2-4 metaG (SPAdes) (version 2) | ecosystem: Host-associated > Plants > Roots > Rhizosphere...
CCGAGAGGAACTGCACGTCGCCGTGGTAGTTGAACTTGCGCATCGAGTCCTGCTGGCGCACCACGAAACCGTCGTCTCCGGCCCAGTCGGTCAGGTAGTGGTGGAACCACGTTTCGCGCATCACCCCGTAGTCGTAGGCCATCGGGTTGCCGATGGCCCGCGCCCACGCGGAGTCCCAGTGCAGCCGCTGCGCCACGTCCGGCACGCCCATCTCGTTCTTGACGAAGAACGCCGGGATCCGCTTGCGGTTCTGATACGCCAGGCGCGACGACCTGAGGCCGTAGGGCACGAACCCGTACCCGCCGGCGTGGAACGCCACGACCTCGGTGACCGTCAGCGGGCCCTTCGCCATGGCGGGCAGCTGCTCACCGACCCGCACGTCCTCCCAGAACCGGGTCTCGGCGCCACGCCGGGTCTCCGCCGCGTAGATCGCGTCGATCTTCTCGATGTCCTCGTCGGTGTACGAGGCGGGCTCGATGGCCGAGTACTTGCCGCGGTTCTTCGCCGTCTTGCGCTCGGTGAGCACCCGCAGGATGCGGTGCACGCTCACGACCTCGCCCCGCTGGTTCAGCTTGACGTCCCGACGGACCCGGATCACCGACCGACCGGCGAACTCCGAGTTCTTGACCTCGATGGACTCATCGCCGTTATAGGAGTACAGCCGATCGCCCGGGTAAATGGGGCGGTACCAGTCGGTGGTGCCACCGGACACGAAAACGTGGATGCCCGTGAACAGGCCCTTGCCGGCCTTCTTCACATCCTCGGGCATCGGGTCGCCGTACATTGGGGCCTGGATGATCTGCGACATGCTGTTCGGCGCGATCTGCGAGCCCCAGCGCGTGGTCGCGCCGTACTCCTCGTCGACGTAGAGCGGGTTGTCGTCCCCGACCCCGAGCGCGAAGTTCCGGATCGAGTCGTAGGTCGCGGTCGAGATGTGCTCGTGCTGCTTGCTCGCCAGGTCCACACCCAGCAGCACCCGGGCCCGCTCGATGTCGGAGTCGGTCAGCTCCGCGCCGGTGTTCCGCTCGAACTCTTCTTTGACGTCCACCACAGTCAGTTCACCTCGTCGTTCCTGGCCGCATGACCCGGGGTCGCAATAACGGATACTCTACATGACGGACCGCAGGTCCCACAGCGTCATGTTCCTCACTCGGCTAACAAGGGGATACTGAAGAGCAGGGCTAGTGGCGGTACGCCGGGGCCAAGGTGGACGAGGTCCTCCACGGCGGCGCCCCGGTCCGCCGCGAGCGGCGCCGCGACCTGGTGCAGAGGGCGCGGACCGCCTGAGCGGCCGGGCGGCGCGGACAGCTCCGCGCGGCCGGGGCGCCCTCACCGAAGGCGCTGCCGGAGCACGTACTTCTGGATCTTGCCCGACGGCGTCCGCGGGAACTCCGACAGCACCTCCAGGTGCTCCGGTGTCTTCTGCCGCGCGAGGCCGGCGGTGGCGAAGTGGTCGCGCACCTCGTCCATCCCGAGGGAGGCCCCGTCGAGCAGGACGACGTAGGCCGCCAACCGCTCCCCCATCCTCTCGTCGGGAGCGCCGACGACCGCGGCCTCCGCGACGGCCGGGTGCGCGGCGAGGACGTCCTCGATCTCCTTCGGCGACAGGTTCTCCCCGCCCCGAATGATGATGTCCTTCTTCCGGTCGGTGAGGGTGAGCAACCCGTCGGAGACGACCCCCACGTCACCGGTGCGGAACCAGCCGCCGGGCAGGAACGACTCGAGGTTCAGGGCGGGATCGGTGTAGCCGAGGAACAGCTCGGACCCCCGCGAGACGATCTCGCCGGGAGTGCCCTCCGGCACGTCCTCGCCCAGCTCGTCCACCACCCGGATCTCGTTGTCCCCCAGCGGTCGACCGTCGGTGTGCGCCCGCACGTGCAGGGAATCGCGGTAGTCCCCAGCGGTGATCGTCGGGTGTTCGCTCGACCCGTAGGACCGGTAGGCCGGAATGCCGGCCCGGTCCGCCCGCTCGACCAGCGACGGCGGCACGTTCGCCGCACCGGTCATGAACTCCCGTAACGAGGCCAGGCTCGCCGTCCCCGCCGCCTGCTGCTCCAGCAGCCCGGCGAGCTGGACCGGAGCACCCACGCCGTTCGTCAGCTCGAACTCGTCGATCAGCCGGGCGGCGTTCGCGGGGTCCCAGGACTCCTGCAGCACCGTCGGGACCCCCTTGACGATCACCCGGCACATCCCGAGCAGGCCCGCCACATGCCCCGGCGGGAACATCGCGAGCTGGCGCACCGGGTACTCCGCCCGGACCAGCATGGTGGGTGAGTTGAGCTCGGCGCCGAGGCCGCGGTGAGAATGCTGCACCCCCTTCGGGTCCGCCGTCGTCCCGGAGGTGTAGACCAGCATCGCCCGGTCGTCGGGCTCCAGCCGCGGGGTCCGGAACGGCTTCGCCCCGGGCCCCTGCAGCTCGCTCAGGGACAACGCCCCGTCCGGCACGGTCTCGCCGGCCACGACCAGGGTGCGCAGGCCCTCCGGCAGGGTCGTCCGGGCGATCGTGGCGAGGTGGTCGCGCCCGCGGACCCGGTCCGGCACGATCAGGCCCACCGCGCCGGACTGGCGGAGGATGAAGGTCAGCTCGCGCGGGCCGTAGATCTGCACGATCGGCAGCAGGACCGCGCCGCGGAGCGCGACGGCGATCTGCCTGACAAACCCGTCCCGGTTGCTGCCGAGCTGCACAGCGACGACGTCGCCGACCCCGATGCCCGCGTGCTGCAGCGCCCCCGCGACCCGTTCCGCGTCCGCGACGAGCTCGGCAACCCTGGACTCGACCCGGCCGTCGGGCCGATCGAACACCGTCCTCACGCTCCCGTGGGTCTCCGCGCCCGCGCGGATCCGGTCGGCGAGGGTCTCATCTCCTACCCTGTCGTCCACCGAGTTTGCGGCGTGGGGGCCGCCGCCTTCAGGCGGCGGGGGAAACGCCGCTCCATCTCCGCCGCCCATTCTGTCCTTTTCCTGTAGAATACAAGGCATGTCCCGCTACCGTCTCTACCCAACACCAAGTCAGGTCTTGGCAATGGAGTCGCACTGCCGGGATGCGCGTTATCTGTGGAACCTGTGCGTTGAGCAGCAAGCCTATTTCGCGCGTGGCCACGCGGCCCGACCGCCGGGGCACGCGAAACGCAACCGGCAGTTGACCGAGATCCGTACGGAACACAGCTGACTGCGCAACGGGTCGGTCAACGTCCAACAGCAGGCGCTCCGGGACTTCGACCAGGCCATGGCCGGTTTCTTCAACGGCACCCACCGGAGACCCGACTTTCGTAAGAAGGGCCGGTCGGACGGCTTCCGGGTGGTCGGGAAGGATGCGCGGCACGAGAAGCTGAACCGGAAGTGGTCGCGCTGCTGGGTGCCGAAGCTGGGCTGGGTGAAGTTCCGCCGCACCCGTGACGTTCCCGTCGGGGCCAGGTCCTACCGGGTCACGTTGGATCGCGCGGGACGCTGGCATGTGGCTTTCGCGGTCAGACCCGACCCGATTCCCGGGCCGGGAACGGGTGAGATCGTCGGTGTGGATCGAGGCGTGGTCATCACCGCCGCGCTGTCGACAGGTGAGAAGCTGCACTGCCCCAGCCTGTCTGTCCAGGAGCGGGCCCGGCTGCGGAAAGCTCAGCGCAGGGCCGCGCGGGCGCCGAAGAAGTCGGCGGCGAAGGAGGCCGAGTACGCGAAGGCCGGCCGGCTGCGCGGCCGCGAGGCCGACCTCCGGAAGGACTTCGTCGAGAAGGCGAGTACCCGGCTTGCTCGGCGGCATGATCTGATCCGGTTCGAGAAGCTGAACATCGTCAATATGACCGCTTCGGCGGCGGGAACGGCCGAGGCACCCGGAAGGAACATCCGGCAGAAGGCGGGTTTGAACCGCTCTATCCTCGCGCAGGGCTGGGGGATGCTCCGCCAGCGCACCGAGGACAAAGCGCCCGGCCGGGTGCAGGATGTTCCGGCCCCGTTCACGAGTCAGCGTTGTAGCGCCTGCGGGTGGATTGAGAAGAAGTCGCGCGAGAACCAAGCCGTCTTCGCCTGTGTCCAGTGCGGCTTCACCTGCAACGCCGACATCAACGCCAGTATCAACGTCGCGGCAGGACAGCCCGTTGCGAGACGGGCCGGGCGCGCTGGAATGCGCGCACGTGCCGGAGGGACGACGACGCGCGAGCGTCCGAGCGTCCGTGAACCCCAACGAAAAACACCTCCCCTCAAAACTGGTGTCTAGTAGTTGGAATCCCCTGCCTTCAGGCGGGGGAGGATGTCAATGGGTGCTCCTTCGCCTGTCGCCGGGATCCGTCGATCCGCGCGCACCTGTGGTGGGAATCCTCCGATGGACCGGCGATGGCACCGTCCCGCGGCACGTGCCGACCGGCCGGGCGACCGTCGGCGCGCTCCGCCGACCTGGTCGTCAGAGGGTTCCTTGAGTGTCCTCATTCTCCGCGCGAGGGGCAAGGCCTCAGTCGTACCACTCCTCGAGCGCGGCGAGGTGCCCGCGGAGCCGGTGGCGGGCCGGGTCGAGGAGCGGCAGGAGCATGGTCCCCGAGGGCGCGCCACCCCCGCGGACACGGCCGCGACCCGCGCGCCCTCCACCTGACGTCCCACCGCCTCGCCGCGCAGGTGCAGCATCGCCTCGCGCACGAAGCCGAAGCCGTGCAACCGGCCCGCCGACAGCTGCCCGCCGTGCGGGTTCAGCGGGAGCGCGCCCCCGAGCTTGATGGTGGAGCCGTCGCCGATGAAGTCGGTGGCCTCGCCGAGCCCGCGGAAGCCCAGGCCTTCCAGCCAGGACAGGGCGTTGAACGTGAAGCCGTCGTAGAGCAGGGCGACGTCGACGTCAGTGGGACGCAGCTCGGTCCGCGTCCACAGGTGCGCCGACGGGCCGAGTGACTGCGGCAGGTGGGTCAGCGTGTCCTGGTCCCAGGACAGCCGCTCGAGGATCTGGGTCCCTACCGCCTCGACGAACACGGGCGGCGTGGGCCGGTCGGCGACAGTGTCGACCGCGGAGACGACGACGGCGACCGCCCCGTCGCAGGGGACGTCGCAGTCGTAGAGCCCGAACGGAGACGAGATCATCCGGGCGGACAGGTAGTCGTCCATCGTCATCGGGTCGCGGTAGATCGCCTCCGGGTTGCGCTGGACCCCTTCCCGGGCGGTGATCGCGATGTGCCCGAGCACCTCGCGTCCCACCTTGTACCGGTGCAGGTAGTGCGAGGCGTTGAGGGCGATCCACTGCGCGGCCGAAGCGGCGCCGTAGGGCAGCCGGAACTCCCCCATGTCCGTCGCCCGGCCGCCGGCCGGGGCCCAGCGCCCCGACCGGGCGAGGGCGGCGTGCGAGGCCTCCCACACGGTGCGGATGCACAGCACGTGCCGGCAGAGCCCGGCGGCGACGGCCAGCATCGCCTGGGTGATCGCGCCGATCTGGCCGGGCAGGTCGCCGCCGCCGTTCACCCATACCGGCCGCACCTGCAGTACCTCCTCGATGGCGCGGATGCCGCCCTCGCTCATCCCGGAGGGCACGGCCCCCGGCTAGGTGGAGAGGCCGTCGATCTCGTCCGGCTCGAGCCCGGCGTCGGCGAGCGCGGCCAACGCCCTCCTCCGGGGTCGGCGTGCGGCGAGGCGACGTCCGAAGAGTATCCCCAATCGGCGGCGGCGCGAAGTGCTTGCGCCGCGTCGGTCAGGCCTTGGCGAGGACCTTCGCCGCGAAGCTCCGGAACCGCTCGGACGCGATCAGCCCGGACTGGATTCGGGCGGACTCGGCGAAATGCTCGGCGGCGGGCCAGGTGGCGTCGCGGTCCAGCTCGACGTAGTGGCCGAGCACGTCCCGGGCGACCTTTCCGTAGGTCTCCGCCCGCGCCACCGCCGCGTCGAGCGCGGACCCGGGGACGGGCACGCCGACTCCCAGCCGCTCGCAGTCGGCGGGACCCAGCCGATCGCTCGTCGCGAGCAGCTCCCAAAGCAGTCCCGACCTGACCCGCCCGAGCAGGCCCACTCCCCCGGTCCCGGCGACCAGCCCCGCCCGCGCCCAGCCCTGCTGCACCCAGCCCGACGGTCCGATCAACCGGACGTCGCAGGCCAGCGCGAGGTCCAGCCCCAGCCCCACCGCCGCGCCGTCCACCGCGGCGATGGTGGGCACCGGCGCCTCCCGCAGGGCCCGGATCATCCCCTGGAAACGGGCGTAGACGGTGTCCCGGATCTCCTCCCGCGTGTGCGTGCGGGAGATCGCCGCGATGACCGGCAGGTGGCCTCCGGAGCAGAACGCCTTCTCCCCGGTGAGCACGACGGCGCCCCGGGCCCGCTCGCCCGCGCTCCGGACGGCGGCGGCCAGCTCGTCCGCCTCGACGGGGCCGATCGCGTTGCGTGTGGCGGGCCAGTCCATCGTGACGACGACCGCCGCACCCCGCTCCTCACTGCGTACACCCACTGGATCAGATCCTTTCGAACTCGGGGTCAACTCGTGCGCCGGGCCGAGCTTGCCGACGACGTCCCGCCGACGAGCTTGCCGGTGGGTGTGCGGGGCGCCGTTGACCAGATGGCTCCACGACACCGCGGAGGCCGCCACCACACGGCCCCGTCAGAGTGCGGGAGGGCCCATCCGTCCAGTCCACCGCCCCGGTCAGGCCGCGGGCACCTCGACGACGACCGCGCCGCCCTGCCCGCCACCCGCGCACATCGACGCCACGCCGATGCCACCACCGGTGCGCCGCAGCTCGTAGATCAATGTGGTGAGCATCCGGGCGCCGCTGGCGGCGACCGGGTGACCGAGGCTGCACCCGCTGCCGCTGGTGTTGACGATCTTCGGGTCGATCCCCAGCACCTTGCACGCGGCGATGGGCACCGAGGCGAACGCCTCGTTCAGCTCGAAGAGCGAGACGTCGCCCACCGACAGCCCGCCCCGCCGAAGCGCGAGCGGGATCGCGTCGATCAACGACAGGCCGGTCCGACGCGGCTCCACGCCGACCGACGACCAGCTCACCACGCGAGCAAGGGGCGTCAGGCCCCGCTCGGTCACGAGCGCATCGCTCGCGAGGGTGAGTGCGGCCGCGGCGTCGTTGATGCCGCTGGAGTTGCCGGCAGTGATCGAGAAACCCTCGATCTCGGGGTGCAGCGGCTTGAGCGACGCGAGCTTCTCCAGCGTGGTCCCGCGCCGCGGGTGCTCGTCGACCGCGAACTCGACGACCGAGCCGTCCTTCCGCGCCGCCTTGACCGGGATGATTTCTTCGTCGAATCGGCCCGCGTCGATGGCGGCCAGGGCACGCTGGTGGCTGCGCAGTGCCCACACGTCCAGCTCCTGGCGGCTCAGGCCCGCCTCGACCGCGGTGTTCCACCCCACGGTGATGCTCATGTCCCGGTTCGGCGCCTCGGGCGTGGCGTCGTGGGTCGGCGAGAAGTAGTCCTCGATCTCGTCCACGGTCCCGGGCACCCGCCGACGCGTGCTGGGGGCGGTCGAGCTGGACTGCACTCCACCCGCGATGACCGCGCGCTCCATACCCGCACGGATCCCGGAGGCCGCGGTGGACACCGCCGAGAGACCACTCGCGCAGTGCCGGTTGACCGCGAGGCCCGGAACACCCGTCATCCCGGCGCGGAGCGCCACGTAGCGGGCGATGTCGCCGCCGCCGTAGTAGTTCTCACCGAAGTGGATGTCGTCGATGTCCGCGGGGCGCAGGCCGGAGCGGCGCAGTGCCTCACCGACGACGATCTCCGCGAGGACCTGCGCCTCGGTGTCCACGAGCGTGCCCTTGTGGGCGGTGCCGATGGGTGTACGACAGGCCGCGACGACGAGAGCCTCAGTCATCGGATCTCCTCCGAGAAGACGGTTCGCCGCCAGGACCCGACGACGATGAGTACCCTGAATAGGGCCTCGATCGACAGTACGTCGCGAGATGCGGTCTGGACAACGAGAAGAGGCACCGCTCACTGCCACCGCCTTTCGGCGGTCGCACACGACCGGCGGCCGGGGCGGATCGCCGGCCGGAGCCCGTCATCGGCGCGGGCGGCCCGACGGGATTCTCAGCGACCCTTCCAGACCGGGGCGCGCTTCTCCGCGAACGCCCGTGGCCCCTCCACCGCGTCCTCGGACGCCTTGACCCGGCGGACCTCGGCGGCTGTGGTGCGCCACGGTTCGGCATCCGCGGCGATCACTCCGTCGCGGATGCCGAGGGCGATCCGCTTACTCGCCTGGACCGCCAACGGAGCGTTGGCCGCGACCGACGCCGCCAGGTCTAGCGCCGCCTTGAGCACCTGGTCGGCGGGGACGACCCGATTGACGAGGTTCAGCTCGAGCGCACGGGCGGCGCCGATCGGCTCACCGGTGAGGACCAGCTCGAGCCCGACGCGGTGCGGGAGCTGCTCGACGATGCGGAACGCGCCGCCCGCCCCCGCGATCAGCCCGCGCTTGACCTCCGGCAACCCGATGGTCGCCGTGTCGGCGGCCACCACGAGATCGGACGCGAGCAGCAGCTCCGTCCCCCCACCGGCCGCCGCCCCGTTCACCGCGCACACGGTCGGCGTGCCGACCGGATGCCGCACCCAGCCGAGGAAGCCCCAGTGCTCGGACTCGGGCGGCAGCACCGGCTCCCCACGCGCGATCGCCTTGAGGTCGGCGCCGGCACAGAAGGCCCGGTCCCCCGCCCCAGTGAGGACGATCGCCCGGACGTCCGGTTCGGCGTCCGCGTACTCGAGCAGGCCGCCCACGATCCGGCACATGTCCGCGTTCACGGCGTTGCGCGCCTCGGGGCGGTTCAAGGTGATCACGAGCACGTGTCCCTGCCGCTCGGCGAGGACGGGTCCCTCGGTGATCGGAGGGACGCGGGTGGCGGCGCTCACCCGGCCGCCCCCGGCGAGGACACCCCGGCTGGACGCGGGTGATCAAGTGGCCCGAACCTCTCCGGGGGCGTCGACGGCGAGATGGCGGTGGTGGTCATCACAAGGCCTCCTTCTGCCGCCGTGGGCGAGTCGGCGACGGACTGCCATAGATAGCACTCAATCAGATGGCTGGGCCACCGTCCAGCGTCCGTCCAGCGTGCCGGCTCGCGCGGAATTGTGCTACTCATTCCACACAGGCCTACGTATGCTGATACGTGACCACCGTCACCGTCAGGGAGGACCGTCGTGACCGACACCTACACGCCTGAGGGCACGTACCGTGGCGTGCCAGAGTACGTGTTCGACAACATCGCCGGTGGTGCCGTCATGAGCCACCAGACTCGGTGGGACGAGCTCGCCGCCAAGCACACCGGTGTGCACAACGGTATCGGTCAGGGCTACTGGATGATCACCGAAGCCGAGGCGGTGCAGGCCGCCCTGCAGGACTACCAGACCTTCTCCAGCACGTCGGTGACGGCGCTGGAACCGAACCCGCGGTACCTGTGGATCCCGGAGATGCTGGACCCCCCGTTGCACACGACGTGGCGCCGTCTCCTCGGCCGCGAGTTCTCTCCGAACGCCGTGGCGGCGCGCGAGGACGCGATCCGCGCGGTCTGTGTGGAGCTGATCGAGAAGATCGCCCCGCTCGGTGGGGTGGACGTCCTGGAGACCTTCACCCGCCGCTTCCCCACCCGGATCTTCATGCGGCTCATGGGGCTGCCGGAGGAGGATCTGCCCCTCTTCCTCACCTGGATCCACGACCTGCTCCGCCTGACCTACGAGGAGGACCCAAACCACGCCCGAATGGTCGAGGCCATGCAGAAGGTCGGTGAGTACTTCACCGACCTCATCGTCGACCGGCGCACCAACCCGCGCGACGACCTGCTCTCCCGCGCAATGGGGTGGGAGATCGACGGTGAGCGCATCAGCGACCCCGACCTGCACGCGTTCTGCGTCCTGATGTTCCAGGCCGGGCTGGACACCGTACCCATCATGCTGGGCTGGTCCCTCTACCACCTCGCCTCGGACCACGAGCTTCGCCGGGCGATCGTGGCGGACCCCGCTCTGATCCCCCGCACCGTCGAGGAACTGCTGCGGGTCTACAGCTTCGTGCTCCCCAGCCGGAAGGCAGCCAAGGACGTCGAGTTCAGCGGCTGCCCCATCAGGAAGGGTGAGATGGTCATGCTGCCGCTGCCGGTGGCCAACCGTGACCCGAAGCGCTACCCGAACCCGCTCAAGGTCGATGTGCAGCGGCCACCGACCAGCCACATCGCCTTCGGCTCCGGGCCGCACCGGTGCCTGGGTTCGCACCTGGCCCGGCTCGAGCTCGCCGTGGCCCTCCAGGAGTGGCATGAGCGCATCCCGGAGTACCGCCTGTCCGACGGCCAGGACCTCCGTCAGCACGGTGGCATGTACGGCCTCCGCAACCTGCGCCTGACCTGGTGACCGCGCCGAAGGGGTGAGGGCCGCCCGCCCTCACCCCCGGCTGTCGTCCGGGCGACCGTTCTCGCTCGCAAACGACGACGCGACCTCCGCACGTGGGCGTCCTCGGTACGAGGGAAAGCGGGCGGCGAGCCGCGACCACTGCACGGCGTCCCTGCGGCCCATGTCGGTCTCGACGGCGAAGTAGGCCATCATCGTGCGCACCCCCTCGGGATGGAGCCCCGCGATGTGCTCGGCCGCCGCCAGCCCGGCCGCCTCAAGATCGGCCGCCGGGACACAGGTGTTGACCAGGCCGATCCGCTCGGCCTCGACTCCGTCGAGGGTGGGACTGAGCAGGAGCAGCTCTTTGGCCTTGGCCTGTCCGACCAGCCGGCTCAGCCGGGCCGGGCCACCCCAGCCGCCGAGGGCGAGCCCGAAACGAGGCATGTGCAGGTCGGAGAAGGCCGCCCGGTCCGCGGCGATGCGCAGGTCACAGGACAGCACGAGCTCCAGCGCGCCGGTGGTACAGATGCCGTCGACGACCGCGATCGATGGAGTGAGGAGATCGTCGATCAGGTCCGTGACGACGTCTCCGCGCGGTCTGCCCGCACCCGCGCCCGCTGCCCTGAGGTCCATACCGCCGCTGAAGCAGGGCCGCCCGTCCGACCGTGGTCCGCCGGTCAGGATCCATGCGTGGACGTCCGGATCCCGCTCCACCGCGCGGACGGCGTGCTCCAGTTCCTCCATCAGGCCCCGGTGCAGGGCGTTCGCCACCTCGGGCCGGCTGAGCACCACCCGCGCGACGTGGGCGGTGGGCCGCTCGTAGCGGAGGAACTCGTAGTCGGTCACTCGCCTGTCCCTCCGGGAAGCCGTGCCCTCCGGAAGCCGTGCTCCCGCGGCCTGGTCGGTCAGCGGGGTGGCATCGCCGGGTCCCGCGGCAGCCCCAGGACCTGCTCGGCGATGGTGTTGCGCTGGATCTCCGACGTGCCGGCCCCGATGGTGGAGGCGCGGGTGGCGAGGAACCCCCTGGTCCACCGTCCACGCTGGACCGCGTCCGGGTCGCCGCCCAGCAGCACCGCGTCCGCGCCGAGCATGTCCACGGCGAACTCGTGCAGGTCCTGCTCGAACGTCGTGATGAACAACCGCGACGTGGACGACCCGGGCCCGGGCTCGCCGTGTCGCGTGATCTCCGAGATCGTGCGCATCGCGGAGTAGCGCATGATCCGCACTCGGACCTCGAAGCCCGCGAGCTGGTCGCGGACCAGCGGGTCACCCGCGATGCCGCGCTCCCGCGCCAGCGCGACGAGTTCGTCGAGCACGCGCCGGTAGGTCGCGGCCTGCTTCATCGCGCCCGCGGCCCGCTCGTGGCCGAGCGAGGTGCGCACGAGGCGCCAGCCGTCGTTCTCCTCGCCGATGCGGTCCGTGACCGGCACCCGCACGTCGGAGAAGAAGATCTCCGAGAACTTCGTCCCGCCCGTGATGTCCCGCAGCGGCCGTACGGTGACCCCCGGAGTGCGCGCGTCGATGATCAGGTAGCTGATCCCCTTCTGCCGCGAGTCCGGCGCGCCGGTCCGCACGAGCGTGAAGATGATGTCGGCCTTGTCGGCCTCAGTGTTCCAGACCTTCTGGCCGTTGACCACGTACTCGTCGCCGTCCCGCTTGGCGGTCGTCCGGAGGGCGGGCAGGTCCGACCCGGCGTCGGGCTCCGAGTATCCCTGGGCCCAGATCGTGTCACCCCGGAGCATGGGCCGCAGCCAGCGGTCCCGCTGCTCGGGCGTGCCGTACTTGATGATCGTCGGCGCCACGATGCCGACGCCGGTGGCCAGCGGCCCGGGGACCCGAGCGCGGCTGTACTCCTCCTGGTAGATGACCTGCTGCGCGAACGGCAGGTCCATCCCGCCGAACTCCCGGGGCCAGCTCGGCCCGGCGTACCCGCCGTCGAACAGCGTGGCGAGCCAGGCCTTCTGCCAGGCCAGGCGCTCCGCCGCTCCCCGCGGCGGCTTGCCCGGGTGGTGGTCGGTGAGGAAGGCGCGCAGACGTGCCCGGAACTCCTCGTCCGTCTCCGTCGTCGTGTCCGGGGTAGCGGCGAGCGTCATGATCTCGATCTCCTCAGATCCCGACCAGGTCGGCGAGGCGCGCCCGGTGGGTGGTCGGCACGCCGAAGAGCAGCTCGGACGACTTGGCGCGCTTGAGGTACAGGTGTGAGTCGTGCTCCCAGGTGAAGCCGATGCCGCCGTGGATCTGGATGGTCTCCTTGGCGGCGTCGACCGCGGTCTGGGCACACCAGGCGCCGCACACCGCGGCCGCGGCGGACAGCTCCGCCGGGTCCGGCTCGGGCGCGGCGGCCAGCGAGGCCGCGTGGTAGAGGGCCGACCGGGCCGACTCCAGGGCGAGCAGCATGTTCGCGCACTTGTGCTTGATCGCCTGGAACGAGCCGATAGGGCGGCCGAACTGCACCCGGGTCTTGGCGTACTCGACGCTCAGGTCCAGGCAGGCCTGCGCGATGCCGACCTGCTCCGCCGACACCGCGATCACGGCCAGGTCCAGCAGGACCGACACCTGGATCTCGGTGAGCCCGAGAGGACGGGCCGGGACGTCGACGAGATCCACGCGCGCCAGCCTCCGCGTGGGGTCGAGCACCTCCTGGCGGGTCCGGGTCAGGCCGGCAGGCCGCTGCGTCGCGTCGACGGCGTACAGCTGCGCGGCGCCCTCGGGGGTCCGGGCGGCGACGACCAGCAGGTCGGCGCCCTCCCCGTCGATCACGAAGGTCTTCACGCCGGTGAGGGTGACTCCCCCGCCCGCCGCGAGGGAAGCCACCCGCCCGATGCCCCATCCGCCACCCTCCTCCGTCACGGCGAGCGCCGCGGTGACGGAGCCGTCGACGATCCCCGGCAGCCACCGCCTGCGCGCCTCGTCGTCCCCGGCGGCGGCGAGCGCCCGGCCCGCCAATGCGACCGTCGCGAGGAAGG
>Ga0207710_10001188_pt1 | contig 13212 bp, 13 predicted proteins | sample KBSS24metaG_FD_184400 | JGI IMG/M metagenome (GOLD analysis project Ga0207710, IMG submission 184400) | Switchgrass rhizosphere microbial communities from Kellogg Biological Station, Michigan, USA - KBS S2-4 metaG (SPAdes) (version 2) | ecosystem: Host-associated > Plants > Roots > Rhizosphere...
CTACTGGAATTAGAGCAAGTTGAGCTACTGGAATTAGAGCAAGTTGAGCTACTGGAATTAGAGCAAGTTGAGCTACTGGAATTAGAGCAAGTTGAGCTACCAGAATTAGAGCAAGTTGAGCTACTGGAAATAGAACAAGTCAGGAAGAGGGGCTTGCCCCCGCTGCCGAGATTATCTGATCTCATCCAGCCGCGCTTTCGCTTCTTGTATCATGGCCCGGACCTTCGCGAGATCGTCAAGCGTGAGCGTGGCGGTGGCGCGGTCGCAGATACCCGTCGTAACGATCACGGCCGTGCCGCGCTGCGTCTGCCGAAACACGCCAATCTCCAGATCGCCCTGTGTCTTGTACCGCGCCTCAAATCCGGCGAGCTTAGTAGCGGTTTCGTCCACGCGCCCGATCGCATCGATCGCATTCAAAAGCGGATCGATCTCTTCATAATCCACAAACGCGCGATTATCATCAGGACGCTCGCCACCTTCTCTCAAAACCACCACAAGGCCTTTCGCGCGCGCCGCGTTCCCCAGCTCGCGCATCTCAATCGCATCGATCCGCACACCGCGAACTTCAACCGTCGTGATCCGAGTGAAACCCTTAATCACAACGGTGCTGTGCCTTTCGTCGATCGCTTCCAGTTTGGTGCGCGGCTCGAGTGGCTCACAACCTACTTTCCGCCAGAACTCCGGTCCAGGTCTCTGGGCCAGCGCCGTGCCGGCGCAGGACAACACTAACATCGAGAGAAGAATCGTTCTCAGGTACATGGGAAGCTCCAAGGGAGAGTAGGTTTTGTTGAGCAGCTTTCACTCACAGATCCGCCGTGAGTTCCAAAAAATAACACGAATCCGTAAAATCCGTGCCCGATGACTGAAGATTTTTACTGTGACGAAGTATTGAGCGGGCGAACACCCGTGAAAGTCGTCCGTGAAACAAGCAACGTGCTTGCTTATCACCACACGCGCCCGTTCTGGCCCGTGCACATTGTGGTCATTCCGAAGCGCCACATCTCATCGCTAATCACGCTAGAAGAAAGTGACGATGCATTGTTGCTCGAACTGCTTCGCGTGGTGCGTGAGGTGGCGAAGGAAGTGTTGGAAGAACACGGCGCGTGTCGTGTGTTGACCAACCTCGGCAAGTACCAGGACTCAAAACACCTGCACTGGCACGTCAGCTCCGGATAGCCACAGGCACAAGATAAGACCGTACACAAAAAGGCACAAAAGTCACAAAAAATTTCTTGTGGCTTTTGTGCTCTTTGTTGGCTGACCCGCCGATAAAACTATTTCGCCATCTGAGTGCGAGCTTTTTCTGCACGCGCCGCGCCGATGGCCGTCTCCACCTTCTTCACCTCTTCCGGTGGCGGTAGCACAGCCTTCATGCCGAGCGATTCGATCCACAGCTCGCGCGCCCAACCCTTGGTGTGATAGAGGTGCTCATCCTCTTCATGCTCCACTTCTTCGTGCGCCTCTTTCAGCACCTTCGCGACATCGCCTTTAACTTTCTTCGCCACTTCACCGATCAAATGCCAGTTCTGGTGGTCCTTTGTCTCAGCCAGCACGACGGCCTCAGCCGCCACCAGTTGAGCTGCTCCTGGTTTGCCTTCCGCAAGGGCCATCTCCATCGACTGGACCAGCGCTTCGCCAATGGTGCGTACGACTTTGCGGCCTGGTGTTTCCTCGTCTGGATCGAGATCGAGCTTCGTCAGCACGTCTTCCACGATCATCACGTGGTTTTGGGTCTGTTGGAGATATTCTTCCCATTCTTCTTTTAGGTCGTCGTTCTCGGCACAGCGGATTGCCGTTGTATAAACCTGAACGCCGCCGAGTTCGGTTTCGAGTGCCTGGTATAAGAGTTCGCGTACTTGTTCGTCTTTCATGCTCCCCTCCCTTGAATCGTTGAGTGACGTGCAAGTAAGAGGCCAGAGAGAATGTCAGTAAAATGTATGGAAGCCGTATTTTTATGAGACAGGATGACAGGATTTTCAGAATGAACAGGATACATCGTATGGCAGTTGGATAACTGTCACTGGCCTGATCTTGTGAATCCTGAAAATCCTGTAATCATGTCTAAATATGAAACTCCTGAGTGTGGCGCTCATCCTCTTTTGTGCGTTCGTGCCATCATCAGCCCAGGACAATCACGCGCAGCTCGACGCTCTCCGCGCCGAAGGCTACGAAGCGCTCTACAACCTCGACTACGACACTGCGCGCTCGCGTTTTAAGAAGATGATCGAGCTCGCGCCCGATCATCCAGCGGGCGCGCAGTGTTACGCCTCGAGTTTGTGGGTGCAGCAGTTGAATGAAGCATGGAAACTCAAAGCCACGCTTTACAGCGACAAAAGCAGAGACGACAAATCGCGCGTCGATCGTAAACAGTCGGAAGAGTTTCGACGCTGGACGCGCCAGGCAAAACAACTCTCGCAAGCGCGTCTGCGCAAAGATCCGAAGGACGTCGAGGCGCTCTATTTTCTCGGCGCCGCTGAAGGACTCGAAGCTGCTTATGCTGCCGGCGTCGAACGTAAATTCATGCCGGCATTCCGCTCGGGACAGGATGCGGTGGAACATCATCGCGCGGTGCTCAAGCTCGCGCCGGACTTTCACGACGCGGAGTTAACGATCGGTTTGATGAACTTCGTCATCGGCTCACTGCCTTTGCCGACGAAGATGCTTGCGGCGACGATGGGCGTGCGCGGATCGAAGAAGCGCGGGCTCGAAGCTTTGGAACGTGTCGCAAAGGAAGGCAAGTGGGCGCACGATCTTGCTCGCATGTTGCTGATCGATCTGTACAGACGCGAAAAGCGTTTTGCAGATGCGGCTGAGATGGCTCGCCAGTTAGCGGAAAAGTATCCGCGCAACAATATATTCAAGCTTCAGATGGCTGACGCACTCAAGCACAGATAAGTAGATCTGTGATACGTTTATGCGTCGTCATGGATCATCACAACGAGAAACTGATCGGACTGCTCGACCGGATCAAAGAATTTCTGCGCACGAATGCATACCCGCTCGAGCCTGACTTCCTGCGCCGTCCCTTTCGCGATCTAACTCCAACCCTGAACGCAACGCGCGAGAAAGTTAAAGCACTCGGACTCTGGGCGCCGCACTTGCCGAAAGAACACGGCGGTCTCGGCCTCACGCTCTCGGAGTTTGCGCTCGTGAGTGAAGAACTCGGCCGCACACCCATCGGGCACTATCTCTTCAACTGCCAGGCGCCCGACATCGGCAACATGGAAATCCTTCTGGCCCACGGCACGCCCGAGCAGAAAGAGAAATACTTCAAACCACTCACGCGCGGCGACGTGCGCAGTTGTTTCTCGATGACTGAGCCCGAGCATCCCGGATCGAATCCGACGTGGATGAGCACGACGGCTGTCAAAGACGGCGACGATTACGTCATCAACGGTCACAAGTGGTTCACTTCGTCCGCGGAAGGCGCGAGCTTCGCCATCGTGATGGCGATAACAAATCCTGAGAGCCAGAATCCGTACAAACGCGCGAGCCAGATCATCGTCCCGATACCGGCGCCGGGATTTCAGTTAGTGCGAAATATCAGCGTGATGGGCGACGAGGGTAGCGATTACGCCAGTCATGCGGAAGTCAGATATGAGAATTGTCGCGTACCGCAGAGCAACTTGCTGGGCAGAGAAGGCGAGGGGTTTGCGATCGCGCAGGAGCGGCTCGGGCCCGGAAGAATTCATCATTGCATGCGCTGGATCGGTATCTGCGAGCGCGCATTTGATCTGATGTGCAGTTATGCCGCGCGGCGCGAGCTGTCGCCGGGCGTGTTGTTGGCGAGCAAACAGAACGTGCAGGAGTGGATCGCGGAAAGCCGGGCGGAGATAAATGCGGCGCGGCTGCTCGTGTTGAAAACGGCGTGTGGGATCGACACGAAGGGCGCGGGCGAAGTGCGAGAAGATATCTCGATGATCAAGTTCTTCGTCGCGGGTATTTTGCAGAAGGTTATCGATCGTGCAATCCAGGTACACGGCGCGCTCGGACTGACTGATGCGACCTTGTTGTCTTACTGGTACCGGCACGAGCGCGCCGCGCGCATCTACGATGGACCAGACGAAGTACACAAGATGGTCGTTGCGCGCAGCGTGTTGAAAAAATATGTCTCAAGATAGTCCCACCACAGTCCGGCAGGGTGAAGAATTACCTATCGATCGACTTCGCGATTATCTCGGCGCACAGCAGCTAACAGTCGAACAGTTTCCCTCAGGCTTCTCCAATCTTACTTACCTGATCCGCGCGGATGAACGCGAGCTGGTCCTGCGGCGTCCGCCGATCGGCGCGAAGATCAAGACGGCGCACGACATGAGTCGCGAGTATCGCATCCTCTCGCACCTGCATCCGGTTTATCAGAAAGTGCCGCGGCCACTGCTGTTTTGCGATGATGAATCGATACTCGGCGCGCCGTTTTACGTGATGGAGCGTGTGACGGGAGTTATCCTGCGTGCGCAGAAACCACATGGCCTCGATCTTTCGCCTGACTTGATGCGCCGTCTTTCTGAAAGTTTCGTAGACAATCTGGCTGAGATACACGGGATAGATTACGAAGCTGCGGGTCTCGGCGATCTGGGATCGCCGCAGGGCTACGTGAAGCGACAGGTTGAAGGTTGGACCAAACGTTACTACAACGCCCGCACTGACGACGTGCCGTCGATAGAGAAGCTCGCTGAGTGGTTGCATCAGAATCTGCCCGCTGATTCAGAACAGCCGGCGCTCATTCATAACGATTACAAGTACGACAATCTCGTTCTCGCTCCTGACGATCTGGCGCGTGTGATTGCCGTGCTTGATTGGGAGATGGCGACGATTGGCGATCCGTTGATGGATTTCGGGACGAGTCTTGGTTACTGGGTTGAGCCCGCGGATCCGGAAGAGTGGCAGCGATATGGTTTTGGGTTGACGAGTGTTGCCGGGAGTTTCACGCGCACGGAGTTGGTCGAACACTACGCGCGGCGCTCTGGGCGACGCATTGACGATCCGGTTTTCTATTTTGCGTATGGATTGTTGAAGATCGCGGTGATCGTGCAGCAGATCTATTTCCGATATCAGAAGGGATTGACGCGCGACCCGCGCTTCGCGCAGCTCGGTGCGCTCGTGAAGGCTTGCGGGCATTTGGCTGAGCGCGCGATCGAGTTAGACAGGATTACAGGATTTACATGATTTACAAGATTCCTGTTCATTCTGTAAATCCTGTTATCGTGTCTAAACTCACTTCACCAACTCCTGCGTCCCTAATTTAAATCGAAACAGCGCGACCGATACCGCCAGGTTCCCACCATCATTCACGAAGTGCATGAACACCGGCACCACGCGGCCGTCATACGCCGAGATGCTGCTGTAATCACCAAAAAATGCGCGCTCGTTGACGTTGAACGGCGGCAGCTCGATCTTGTGATTCACAAACGTCCGGCCACCATCGACACTGCGCGCGAGCGTCAGACCAGTCTGCGTGCCTTTCCCATCGCGCCGATCGTAAAACACAATATTGACTGATCCATCCGCCGGATCGATCGCCATCCACGTAAAAAACTGCGCCTTCCCATTCTTCAACGCATCATCATTCACGCGCAAAGGCGCGGTCCACGTCTCACCACCGTCTCGTGACGACATCACAAACACATCCGGGTCGCCATTGCGCGCGTCGATCCAGTTGACATAGATCGTGCCTTTGTTGGGCCCATTACTCAGATCGACGGCAGTCACGGGCATGCCGTTAGCCCTGTTCAGTCCCTCGATCCCAAAATCCCAGCCGCCCGGAATGTTCCCGATCACTTTGTCTTTGCCAAACGTCAGCCCGCCGTCAGTTGACTTGTCCAACACGAGACCGAGCGGCCCGGCCCACACGACATAAACCTCACCATTTGGACCAACTGCCGGCACCGCACCTTCGACCGTATTGTCACTATCGAGACAATCGCCGCCTGTATCAGAAATGCGAATGGGCATCGAGAACGTCTGTCCCTGATCGGTCGAGCGGCTGAAATAGATCTGCGAGTGGTGTTCGGGATCGGCGCTGCCGTAAACATCGAACCTGGTCCATGCGAGATACACCTGGCCCTTGAAGCGCGAGCCGGGCGCATTGTCGACGATCAGTCCGGGTTTATCTTCGAACGGAATGACGGTGTTGACGTGATTGACTGCAGCAGTGCCGGCACTCCACGTGTTGCCACCATCTTTCGAGACGTTGACGATCATTCCATTCTCAGCGCGCACCGGCCGCGCGAGACGAATACCGTCGAAGGAGAGATGAGCGTGATACGCCACACCATCGTTACTGAACGCGAGCACGTCATCGCCCTGCACGAGATTTGTCGGATTGGGTGTAGACACAGTTTTCCACGTCTTGCCGCCGTCGAACGTGACGTAGTGATAACTGCCGGCGCGTGGCTTCGGTGGGCGGCCCGTCTGAAATGAAGCCGCGATCATGTTGTCGGGATTCTTTGGGTTGATCGCGATCGTGACCTCAGCAGGATTGATCGCGTCAGGCTCAGTAATGCGAACAACTTGTTGTGCGCTTGCTGTTATGGAAAGGATGGGGAGTAAAAGAAGTAGTTTGGTCCATGAATTCATAGCAGACGAGACTTTCACGTAAGTCGTGTGATCCTGTCAATGGGACGAATTCTTTATTGGGTTTGATGAGAACAACCTCGCGTTTCTCTACCAGGAGAAAACGAAGGATGGGAAGGAGAGCCGCTTCTCGAAGCTGATCGATCGCGACTCAGCCGACGAGCGAGGCCACTAAGAAGTTTTTAGCCACAAAAGGCACAAAAACACAAAATAAGAACTGCAAATGAGGGCCAGTTCATTTGTACATTTTGTGCTTTTTGTGGCATCGCTTTCTTTGTGCTTTTTGTGGCCTTATTCGCCTAACAAACTAGTGTCTTTGCGTTTGAGAGCGGCGACCAGGCGGCTCCATTCATAGCGTCCCTGCGAGAGGCGACTGAAGTCTCCACTCTTATCGCTTTCCAAACCATTCAACATCTCGTTTGCTTTGCCTGTCGAAATGGCTTTCTGTGCGGCGACCGTCAGCGCTTTGAAAGCTTCAGATTGAGAGCCTGACTTCGAGCCTTTCGCCGCGAACTTCGCGCGCTCGTAAGGGAACCGGTAATCACGCGGATATTGTTTCTCGACCTTCGCGAATGCCTGGAAGACTTTTGGGCGTTCCGAAGCAGGCGCCGTCATGCGTCGCTCGCGCAATTTCTTCAGATCGTCTTCTGGATTGGGAGAGACCTGCTGAGTTGTCGTCTCAGTAGGCGCGTTGCGCGAGACTTCGGTCGTGATCGGAGCCGTCGGTTGTGGCTGGCTCACGGGCTGAGAAACTTGTGGTGCCTGGGATGGAGGAGCGGCTGTGGCCGAAGCCGTCTCGGTGCCTGAACGGAACAAACCAAACGCGCCGAGCGATAACAGCGTAAACGCGACGCCACCGATCGCGAGCAGCTTCAAAACTGATCCGCGGCTCGATGAAGGATGTTCCGGCGCGCGCGAAGTCGTCCAGGGCAGGACGGTCGAGTTGTGTGGTCGTGGCTCGTGTTGGAGCGTGAGCTCGTCGTCCAGATCGATTGCAGAGGAAAGGATCTGTCGCGGTTTGCTCTCGTTGCTCATTGAGTGTCCGCACTTCCAGCAGAAGAAGTACTTGTCCTCGATCTGTGATCCGCATTCAGTGCAGGTTCTGACACTCGGCGTTTCTTCTTTCTTCGCCGCAACTACTGGCTCAGGTTCTTCACGCTTAGGAGCAGGAGGCGGCATTGGCGCTGGCGTTGCTGGCTGCACCACCGGCGTTACGACTGGTTTCTTCTTCGGCTGTTGCTCCTTGATGACGTCGAGCATTCCGGTCGCAACCAGAGTCCAGCCGCCATTGGATCGCTTCACGAATGCGGGCTGAACGATCTGCACGTCGCCCGCGTCCGGATTCGGGCAGTGATAGTAATCCTGGTAAAACTCGTAGAAGTCGCGCTTGGTCGAGAATTTCGAAGCACGCGGCAGTACGAATGCCTGATCCTGATTGGTGACGACCACAAACTCGCCGTCTTCGACTGGCACAAACGCCCCAGTCTCGTAGTCGAAAGTGGCATTTACCTTGTTGGCCGCCCGGGTTCGCTTCAGGTAATTCGCGACGAGCGATGGAAACGCGGGTGCGATGTCGAGTCGTTCTTCGCAAATCGGACACGCATTCAATCCGGTGATGAACGATGCGTTCACGACATCGCAGGTGTGTTCGTGCAAGTCGGTGGCTGCGGGTCGCAAACAGCCCGGGCACGAAGGTTGGGGCACGCCTTCTGCCGTGAGCGTGAAATTCTTTGTCTGGAGCGGGGTGTTCGATTCGAAGCTGACCACGTAGCAACGGTCGCACATGTAAAGGAGCGAGCTTTTGCGTGTGCATACAGGGCAGCGCTGCAGGCCGAACTGGTCAAAATCGACCGGGCAGAAATGTTCGCAATTACAGCAATATTGCCACTGCAATTCGACTGGAGACGCAGCCTGACCCTCGAAATCGATGGCGCCGAGCAGGTGACCGCGATTCTCACACTTGATGGGACTTTGTCGAGGAGCGAAAAATCCTCTTTTGTGTTCCGGGCAGAAAACTCTCATGTTCGTAGCTCCCTTCAGTGACGGGTGACCGTTCAAGTTGTACTTGGCGCGAAGCATGACATATATGGCGTCGGGGGAGATACGGAATACAGATGAAATTCAACGGGAAGAGGTTTGCGGATTCGTGGATAGATTACGGTCATCCCGCAAATTTTGCAATCATCTTTTCCACAGGCTATTGATGCTTGCAGGCCTCTCGCAGTGCGTTGAAGGTCACGACATTGAGGTTGGCTTGCGGGTTGGGTTGGTCACGGACGTAACGACTAAGAATTGAGGCGAGTTGCTCGTCTGACATTTTGCCGCTACACGTCTTCAACCACGCCAGATTTTCCTCCGGAGCCCCGAAAAATGGGGCGACGAGCATCCCGTTGATCTGGCCGGTGACGTAGGCGCGCTTCTCGGTGTCGGTCATGTCGAGATAGTCCTTAGCGGTGAAGAAACCGGGGCTGATCTTTACTGTTTGTTGCGTTGGGTGGACGTTGATAACGACGATGAGCGCGACGAGTGCGAGCAGGTATTTCATACGTGCCTCCGTGCGGACAGTCTACAAGACACACAAAAAGCACAAAAGCCTCGATCGGACTTTTGTGCTTGTTGTGCCCTTTGTGGCTAAAAACTACATGCTGATAGTGCCGCAGGCGATACGTGCGCCCGAGTTTCCTGACGGATCGGTCTTCATGTCGTCCGCTTTCTCATGAACGACCAGCGACGTGCCGCCATTCGAGAAAAGCCCGTTAGGTCCATCACCCAACATCACGCGCGTGTCAGTCAAAGTCGCCTTGGCTGTTCCCTTAGCACTCACCGTGAAATTCAGCATGTCGCCGGCGTGCGGCCCTTTCGGATTCTTCAAACCGTGCATTTTCGAATCCGGATTGAAGTGTGGCCCGGCGGAAGCGAAATCCGGTCCTTCACATTTCGCCATCTGGTGAATATGAATTCCATGCTGGCCCGGCGGTAAATTCTTCAGATCGAGCTTGATTCTCACGCCGCCCTTCTTGTTGATAGCGGTAAGTGTCGCCGTGCCTATTGACTCGCCCTTCGCATTCTTCAACTCAACAGTGTGGCCGCCCATGTGCTGAGCGGAGACATACGACAGCAACCCGCCCAAAATGATCCCGGCGATGATCCACGTAATAAATTGTCTTCGTATCATTCTTCCTCCTTAATGAGAAATGGTTCAACTCTTCACGCTTTCCGGCTTGAGTGCTTTGCCTTTCGCTACCGTCGCGCTGTCTGCGCGGCGCCGGCCCAGCACCAATAATGCAATAATCGCCGAAAGCACCAGTAACCATAACAGCGGACGAATCCCGCCAAATAACCTGTGTCCCCAGCCGTCCGAATAGCTCGCGGAAAACTCGGCGGCAGTCGGATTTAACGCCGGTCCGTCTAGACTGGCCTTCGACTGCGCGATAATCCCACGCAAACCTTCGATCGCTTTTTTCTCGACTACGCCGCGCTTGATCTTACCAAATGGTCCTTCCAGACCGTCAGCGCGGGATCGATTTTCATAGACCAGGTAAGAACCGTGCGCTGCACCGGGAACATTAACAAAGGCTGTCAGCGCATGGAAAGCGTTGAAGTAGTGGTTGGCATAAATTTGTTTTGACGCGACGAGCACTTGTGGACCAACATCGCTGTTCCGTTTGTAGATCGAAATGTGATTGACGGAGATCACCGGCTTGAGTCCAAACTTGATCTTGGACCAGACGAGGACCTCTTCAACGAGTTGCAGACCTGATTTTGGATCAGCCAGAAAACTGTTGACGTAACCGTTCGCGGATGTAAGCTCGCGTTGTTCGGTAGCGAGACTGACGCTGTCTTGTTTGTCGTTGTACTCGATTAATGCCGCTTCGCCGCGCCTGCGGTAGTCTTTGATGTAAGCGACGAGCATCTCTTTGAAGAGATTCGCGGCTCGGAGTTGGTAATCGGGCGCCGCCCAGTCGACCTCTTTGCGAAAGCGCTCGATCATCGGCGCCGAGAGTTTCACCTGGCAGTCGCCGACAACACACTCTTTCAGATCTTCGATATCTCGCGGTTCCAGTGACAGACCTGCAAGATCGGCGAGCGCGGGCTCAGGTCCGAAGCGCCCAATTTCGAGTATCGCAGCGTTGCTTTTCTGCATCATGCTGTCGCGATATGACCGCAGAAAATCTTCAGCGCTGGCGTTGATGTTTACGAGACCAGTGACCGCAACTTCGCGTTTTTCCGAGGTTGGAGCGAGCCGCACCACCGCCTGATTGCGCTGCAAAGCCGCAAAGTCGTGGTCCTCGAACGATCCTTTTTCGCGAAGGACTTGCTGAAATTCGGACATTGACGCTTGCGCGAGGGTTGTGCTGGCCGCAAAGCACACCAGCACGGTACAAAGAAGGTATTGATTACGCGTTAACATACGTCAGCCCTATGTACGTATCTGCCCTGGTGAATCCTTTTGTTACGCAAATTGCCAAACAACGACGCGCGTCGCATGAACCGTGCCAAAGTGAGGAATAAACTGGGGGACGCAATGTATATATAGTATAGACCTAATTCGGACTAATTCCGTCTAATTGGAGGAGCAAAAATGGAGAGTGGAGCAACTTCGGAACTGTCGGCCCTGAAAACCAAACTACAGGCCACGTGGAGTGCAGGAGATTTCGGGCAAATCGCAAAATACTACGCGAACGATGCCGCGGATTTCATCAAGCGGCTCGATCTCAAGCCCGGGATGACGGTGCTCGACGTCGCTTGCGGCACGGGAAACCTGGCAATTCCGGCAGCGAGAACAGGCGCGAATGTAACGGGCGTCGATATCGCAGCGAATTCCGTCGAGCAGGCACGTCAAAACGCGAAGGCTGAAGGGTTGAATGCCAAGTTTGACGAGGGCGACGCGGAAGCACTGCCTTACGACGATGCGAGTTTTGATGCAGTGGTGACGATGTTCGGGGCGATGTTTGCGCCTCGTCCGGAGCTCGTGGCGAGTGAGTTGAAGCGAGTGTGCCGTCCGGGTGGCGTCATCGCGATGGCAAACTGGACGCCGGGCGGTTTTATCGGTCAAATGTTCAAGATCACGTCGTCGCACGTTCCGCCACCGCCGGGCATGCCGGCTCCAGTGCTTTGGGGCGTGGAAGAAACGGTGCGCGAGCGTTTGGGCGAGGGCATCTCGAAGCTAGACACGAAGCTTCAAAAGATTACCTGGGTGTTTCCGTTCTCGCCTGCTGAGGTTGTCGAGCACTTCCGGTTATATTATGGACCCGCGCAGAAAGCATTTGGCTTTCTTGGTGAAGAGAAGGGGGCGGCGTTGCGGAAGGATTTGGAAGAGCTTTACACCACTCATAATGAGGCGACTGACGGCACGACCAAAGTCGAAGCTGAATATCTGGAGGTAGTTGCCGTGCGGGCTTGAGTCGCTCCGCCGGCAAAAGGGAGGCGAAATGTTGCGGAAGATCCTCGTTCCGGCTTTATTGAGTGTATTTCTCTCCCTGACGATCGTTTCTGCGCAGAACGTGACTCCGCCGTCGCAGCCGTCGAGCGGCCCGGGCGGTAAGCAGTACGTGCACGCGTCAGTCACGAAAAACCGTTACGGCAAGGGCGGGCAGGAATACTGGATCTTTGAGCCTGACTCGCCCAAGCCGAGGACCGCGCCAGTCATCATTTTTCTGCACGGCTGGGGCGGGATGAATCCGCTGTATTACGGCGCGTGGCTGGACCATCTCGTAAGACGTGGAAACATCGTGGTCTATCCGCGTTACCAGGCCAACCTGCTGACATCGATCAAAGACTTCACACCAAATACACTTGCGGCAGTTAAAGATGCTGTTCAGCGTCTGCGAACTGAGCGCGGGCATGTCACTCCTGATTTCAGTAAGTTTGCAACAGTGGGCCATTCGCTGGGTGGTTTGCTGGCCGTGAACATTGCGGCGCTCGCGAGTGAGTCGAATTTGCCGCGAGTGCGTGCGGTGATGTCTGTCGAGCCCGGTATAACCGAGGCGCCGATCAACGTTCCGCTCGCCGACTTGAAAAAGATTCCGGCTGACACGTTGTTGCTGGCGATCGCTGGAGATCAGGACGGACTCGTTCGCGACACGGATGCGAAGCGAATCTATTACGAGTCAACACGCATCCCGGCGCAGAGCAAGGATTTCATCACGCTTGTTTCCGATTCACACGGGCAGCCCGCGTTGCTGGCGAGTCATCGTGCGCCGACGGCGATGAGTAAGGATTACGACAGCGGCGAAGGCGTCGGCGGAGCACCAGCGGGAACCTCCGATCCGATTGGCGACGCCCAAATATCACGACGCGTGCGACCCGAGACGATGATGGTCAACGCTCTCGATTATTACGGCACCTGGAAACTCTTCGACGGCCTCATTGACGCTGCCTTCACCGGCAAGAACCGCGAGTACGCTCTCGGCAACACTCCCCAACAACGCTTCATGGGTGTCTGGAGCGACGGCGTCCCCGTGAAAGAACTCAAAGTCACGGACAAACCATAGCCACAAAAAGCACAAAGAGATGGGGTGAACCCCTCGGTTGAGACAGTTTCTATTGGCACACTTGGGGTTGAATAGTTTGAACTTCTCAAACTCCTGCTCTTGGTTCAGAATCTGCGTCGGCTGGTGAAGCGGAGGCGCGCTCTGC
>Ga0207710_10001190_pt1 | contig 13203 bp, 5 predicted proteins | sample KBSS24metaG_FD_184400 | JGI IMG/M metagenome (GOLD analysis project Ga0207710, IMG submission 184400) | Switchgrass rhizosphere microbial communities from Kellogg Biological Station, Michigan, USA - KBS S2-4 metaG (SPAdes) (version 2) | ecosystem: Host-associated > Plants > Roots > Rhizosphere >...
TCGGCGTTCGCCGCGAGGTTCAGCGCGATCGCCGCGGCGAGGGCGACCGCGGCGCCGGCGCCCCCCGCGATCAGGATCGGCGCCGACTTCGAGCTCTCGCGCGGCGTGACGTCGCGCTGATCGCCGGGCTGGTCGAACCCGATCACGCTCCCGCGGAGCGGGACGGTCCGCAGGACGAACCCCGTCGTGCCTCCGGCCGACGCGTCGACGGCGCGCTCGACGCGCGCGCGGCCTTCGACTTTTGCGGCCACGACGTGACGCCCCGGGGAGACGAAGATCGGGTCGGCGAGCGGCGTGATGCCCACGCTCCGGCCGTCGACGAAGAGCGTCGCGTCGCGCTCGTCGGTCTCGGCGTACACCGCGGCGACGCGCGCGCGCGCCGACACGAACAGCCGGTGCGCCTCCGTCTGCTCGGGCAGGTCGTCGGGCGGGGCGCGGTCGATGGGCGCGAGCGCCTCGGCGGCGCGCTCCGGCCGATTCGCCGCCATTTCGCACTTCGCGATCTCGATGGCGCGCGCCCGGACCGGATCGTCACGCCACGCCGCGCGCGCCGCCTCGCACGGCTCGGGGCGCGCGGCCGCGGCCGGTGGATCCGCGGCGCGCGCGGCGGGAGCCGCGGTGAACGACGCGCACGACAACAGGACGGCGAGCCAAGACTTGGCGGCGGTTCGCGCGGACATCGATGATCGAAAGAGCAGCTGTCGTGCCACGCTCGCGCACACGGATATCCGCGCGCGACTCCGCTATCCGTCCCTCGCGCTCCGACAATTTGTCGTCAGCGCGCCGGTCCAGCGATGACGCGAGGGCGTTTGTGACAACGCGTTCTGGTATCACCGACGCGTGAGCATCCTCCGCGCGAAGCGCCAAGTCTCTGCACCGAAGCCGAGGAAGAGCGCCGCACCGTCGCGGGACGCCGCGGCGCGGGCCGGGCGGATCCACGTCCTCGACGTGCCGTTCGCGATGCGCGGCGTCGCGGCGGCGAGCGGCGCGCGGTGGGACCCGCGGCACGGCGTCTTCGTCTTCGAGGGGGGCGCGCTCCCCGCGGCGCTCGCGCCGTTTCGCGCGCTCCCGTGCTCGTGGGAGCTCCACGTCCAGCGCGAGATCGACGGGACCGACCTCGTCGCGTCGCGGCCCGAGGGGACGATCGCGCTGCGGCCGCACCAAGAGGAGGCGGTCCTCGCGATCGCCGCGTCCGCCGCCGCCGGTCGCGCGGGCTTCCTCCTCGCCGACGACGTCGGGCTCGGAAAGACGATCGCGGCGTGGGAGGCGATCCTGCGCATGCCGAAGGCTGAGACGGTGCTCGTCGTGTGCCCGCTCGCCGTCGTCGCTCACTGGCGGCGCACCATCCAGGCGATGGGCGACGGCGGGAAGGACGTCGTCGTTCTGAACTACGATCGGCTCGGGAAGCTGTTCGCGGTGACGCCCGAGGCGCGGAAGAAGATCCGGTCGAAGAAGGGGCTGGCGCGCGCGGGCGAGGCGCCGGAGCTCGACGTGATCGTGTGGGACGAGAGCCATCGCTGCAAGAACCCGGCGGCGGCGCGCTCGAAGATGGCCGCGAAGCTCAACGCGCGCGCCGGGTTCTGTCTGTGGCTCTCGGCGACCGCCGGACAGAACCCGCTCGAGCTGTCGTACCTCGCGCCGCTCCTCGCCAGCGTCACGGGGGCGCGCGCGTCCGATCTCAAGGACTTCGAGGCGTGGTGCGACGACCTGGGCCTCGGCGTCACGCGCGGCGCGTACGGACGGTGGGACTGGCGCGGCGATCCGAGCGACTGCGAGAAGGTGCGCGCGCTCCTCTTCGACGCGAGCCCGGCGAGCGACGCGAGCTCGCGCGCCGGCCGGAGGCCCGCCGCGGGGATCAGGAGGCGGCCCGAGGACATCGCGGGCTGGCCCGCGATCAACCGGATCCTGACGCCGCTCGACCTCGACGGCGAGGCCCGCGCCCTCTACGACCAGGCGTGGACCGAGTTCCGGCGCGAGATGGAGCTCGCGCCGCGCGGGCGCGATCCGAAGTCGGCGCTCGCCGCGGCGCTCCGGCTCCGCCAGAAGAGCTCGCTCATTCGCGCCGAGAGCACCGCCGAGCTCGTCCGCGAGCTCCTCGAGAACGGTCATCAGGTGGCGGTGTCGGTCGCGTTCATCGAGACGCTCGCGTCCCTCCGCGCGTCCCTCGAGCAGGGGGCGTCCGGCGCGCCGTGCGCCGCGATCCACGGCGCGCTCGCCGCCGCGGCGCGCGAGGAGGAGCGGCTCCGGTTCCAGCGCGGGGACGCGCGCGTCGTCCTCTTCACCGTCGAAGAGGGGATATCGCTCCATCAAGGCGAGCACGGCGACGCGCCGCGATCGGAGGTGATCCACGATCTTCGCTGGTCGGCGATCCAGATGGCGCAGATCGAGGGGAGATGCCACCGCGACGGCCGGTTCGCGCAGGTCTACTGGGCATACGCCGACGGGACGATCGAAGAGAAGATCGCCCGCGTCGTCGCGCGGCGTATCCAGTCGATGAAGGAGATGATAGGCGACGACGTCGAGACGCTCCGCGAGATCGAGCGCCTCCTCGTCGAGGGGTGAGCGCCCGCCGGGCCGCCTATCCGTCCAGGCTCCGGCCGGCGAGGTTCGCCACGACGGTCACGAGGTCCGCGGGCTCCACCGGCTTCGTGACGTGCATTTGATATCCGGCCGCGAAGGCCCGCTGCGCGTCTTGCGTCCGGGCGAACGCGGTCAGCGCGACCGCGGGGGTCCGCCCGCCGGCGTCGGCGGACAGCGCGCGGATCGTTCGGATCAGGGCGTAGCCGTCGACCTCCGGCATACCGACGTCGCTCACCATCACGTCGGGGCGCACGCGCGCGAAGAGCTCGAGCGCCTCGTTCGCGGAGGCGGCGACGTGGACCTCCGCGCCGTGCTCCTGGAGGAGCTGGCTCACGAGCGCGCGCGCGTCGTACTCGTCGTCGACGACCAGGAGGCGGAGCCCGTCGATACGCGGGCCGATCTTCAAGTCGGTCGAGATCGAGCTCGCGGCGGCGGCGCGCGCCGCGCGGCCCACCGCGGGCACGAGCGACCGCGCCGGCAGCCGGACCTCGAAGGCGGCGCCCTTGCCCAATCCGTCGCTCGCCGCCTGCACGGTACCGCCGTGCGCCGACACGAGCTGCTTCACGATGGCGAGCCCGAGGCCCAGGCCGCCGTGGCGGCGGGTCGTCGAGGCGTCGGCCTGTTTGAAGGGCTCGAAGATGTTCGGCAACACCTCGGGCCGTATCCCTTCTCCGGTGTCGCTCACGCGAACACAGACGTCGGAGCCCTCGCCGCGCGCCTCGACGAGCACGCTCCGCCCGCGGGGGGTGAACTTCACGGCGTTCGACAGGAGGTTCCACACGATCTGCTGCATGCGATCGGCGTCGGCGGTGATCGTCAACGACGTGTCCGACACGTCCGACGAGATGACGACCCCCTTCGCGCTCGCCGCCGGGGTCACGGTCTCGATGGCCGCGGCGATCACGTCGGCGACGCGGGTCGGGCCGAGGCTCAGCGCGAGCTTCCCGCTGGTCACGCGGGAGACGTCGAGGACGTCGTCGATCAGCTTCGCCTGCGACCGCGCGTTGCGCTCGATGATGACGAGGCCGCGGTCGATGTCGTCGGCGGGCTTGTGGCTGCGGAGCATGACCGTCCACCCGAGGATGGCGTTCAACGGGGTCCGGAGCTCGTGCGAGACGGTCGCGAGGAAGTCGTCCTTCGATCGGTTCGCGAGCTCGGCGTCGCTGCGGAGCCAGCTCTCCTTCGCGCGCGCCTCCTCCGCGTCCTTGACGGCGAGCGCGTTCTCGATCGCGATCGCCGCGCGGCGGGCGAACTCCTCCGCGAACGCGAGGTCGTCCTTCGAGTAGTGCCGGCCCGAGCTCGCGTACACGAACGTGATCGCCCCGAAGACGCGGCCGCGCGCGCGCAAGGGGACGATCATCGCGGACTCGAGCTCGAGATCGCGGAGCAGCTCGAGGTGCTCGGCGTCTTTGGCTGCCGCCTCGACGAGCCCCTCCGGGAGCTCCGTGTAGAGCTCGGCCTTGCCGGTCCGGATCACCTGCGGCGCGCCGAACACCGCGCTCGGATCGGGCGGATGGCGCTCTACGGCTTCGCGTGCAAATTGCATCTTGTGGGGATCGGCGTGCGCGACCGCCACCTGCCGCGGCCCGCCCGGATCGGCGAGGTCGATCGTGCACCAGTCGGCGATGGCCGGGACCGCCAGGCGCGCCACCGCCGCCAGGGTCGCCTCGTAGTCGATCGACGAGACGAGCGCCTCGCCGGCGCGCGCGAGGAACTCTTCGCGCACGCGCCCCTGCTTCTCCGCCGAGACGTCGCGGAACACGAGCACCACGCCGATGATGGAGCCCGCCTCGTTCCGGATGGGCGCGCCGCTGTCGGCGATCGGGATCTCGGCGCCGCGCCTGGTGCGCAGGACGGTGTGGTTCGCGAGGCCGACGATCGCCCCTTCCCGGAGCACCTTGGTCACGGGGCTCTCCACCGGCGCGAGGGTCAGCTCGGAGAAGATGTGGAAGATCGCGTCGAGCGGGCGCCCGCGCGAGTCGCCCTCGTCCCAGCCGGTGAGCGCCTCGGCCACGGGGTTCATGAACGTGACGGCGCCCTGGGCGTCGGTCGCGATCACGGCGTCGCCGATGCTCCGCAGCGTGGTGACGAGCAGGCGCCGAGCGGCGTCCTCGCGGTCCATGCGCGACGCGCGGAGGAGCGCCTGCGCGCATTGCCGCGCGAGCGTCTCGACGAACGCGCGCTCGTCGTCCGAGAAGGTCCGCGGCTGGTAGAAGCCCGCGCCGAGGAGGCCGACCGTCCGATCCTCGGCGAAGAGGGGGACGCTCCAGAACGCGCGCGCGCGCCGCTCCTCCATCGACGCGAGCTCGGGCTGGAGCGCCGCGTACGCGGCGTCGTCCTCCGCCCACATCGACGTGCCCGACTTCAGCGTGGCGAACGTCTCCGGGCTGCCCGACGTCTCGGTGATGCGCCGGATCTTGTCGACGAGCTCCGGCGCGACGCCGCGAACTCCGATGAGCTCGAGGGCCGCCCCGCTGTCGTCTAGAATGTGTAAGGTGCATGTGTCGGCGCCGGCCGCGAGCATGCCCCGCTCGACCACGATGCGCGCCACGTCGGCCGGGGAGCGCGCGTCGGCGAGCGCCGCCGCGAGATCCGACAGCGTCCGGAGGCGCCAGCGCGCCTCGATCGCGAGCGTGGCCAGCGTCGCCTCCCGATGCTGTTCGCTCCGCCACGCGAGCACGAGGAGCCAGGACGAGAACACCGTGAGGACCAGCGCGCCGGCGAGCCGCACCGACGCGCGGGTCCTCGACTGCGACCGCCGCTCGAGCATCTCGACGTCCTCCTCGGTCCGGACGCGGTCGGCGTCCCGACGGAACGCTTCGACCTCTCGCTTCGGCTCGGTCGACGCGATCCGTTCGAGCGCCTCGGCGCGCTTGCCCGAGCGCGCGAGCGCGATGAGGCCGCCGAGGCGGGCCATCGCGGTCCGCGCGTCCCGATCGAGGGCGTCGACGTTCTGCGTCTGTTTCGGATCGTCCATGACGAGGCGGCGCAGCGCCTCCGCGCTGTCCCGCTCGCGCGCGGCGGCGCGCTCGTACCCGGTGAGAAATTCGGCCCGATCCGTCTCGAGGTATCCGTGGGCCTCGCTCTCGGCGTCGTAGAGCGCTGACATCCACTCATACACGGTGCGCCGCACGTCGATCGTGTAGTCGATCCTGCGAGTCGCCGAGGTGTAGAGGCTCACGCTCAATACGCCGAGCATGACGACGACCGTGAAGCCGAGGACTGCGCCCACGAAGAGCCGAGTTGCGCGCCAGTTCTTCGGCGGGATCGCGTGCGGCATTCGAACCGGACGCTACAACGCAATCCGAAGCCGTGAAATCGGATCCGGGTCGGGCCGGAGCGTCCCGCCGGGTCGTCGCGGCGGCCGCGAAGTCTTCACTCCAGCGGCGACTCGGCGGAGCGGCCCGCGGCGAAGCGGCCGGAGCGCGGCGCGGGGGGCGGCTCCGCGGCGCTCGAGCGCGCGCCCGCGCCGTCGTCTCGCGCGCCGTCGTGGCGGCCCAGGTCCTGGAGCGCGCGCACCTCCGGCCGCGGATCGAGCGATATCGCCTCGAGCGCGTCGCACGCGGCGAGCGCCGTGGCGCCGGTCGTGAAGCACGGGACGCCCGCGAGGAGCGCGCTCCGGCGGAGCGCGTAGCTGCCGCGGATCTCGGCCGGGGTCGAGGCGGTGACGACGACGGCGGCGACCTCGCCGCGGCGCACGGCGTCGGCCGCGTGCGGCGTCCCGTCGCGGACGTGGCGCACGACCTCGACGCGGATCCTCGCGTCGCGGAGCGCGGCGGCCGTCTCGGGCGTGGCGCCGATCTCGAAGCCGAGCGCGCGGAGCCGCAGGGCGACGGCGCGCGCGGCCGGGAGGTCGTCCGCGCGCACGCTGAGGATCGCGCGCCGCCGCTCGCCGCTCGGGAGCGCGAGGCGCCCGGAGGACAGCATGCTCTTGGCGAAGGCGCGGGCGAAGGTGTCGGCGATGCCCATGACCTCGCCGGTGGAGCGCATCTCGGGGCCGAGGATGGCGTCGACGCCGGGGAACTTGGCGAAGGGGAAGACGCTCTCCTTCACCGAGACGTGGCGGGGGAGCGGGGCGTCGTCGACGCCGAGGTCGTCGAGGGAGCGGCCGACCATGAGGCTCGCGGCGATGCGCGCGAGGGGGCGGCCGGTGGCCTTGGACACGAAGGGGACGGTGCGGCTGGCGCGCGGGTTCACCTCGAGGACGAAGACCTCGCCGCCTTTGATTGCGAACTGCACGTTCATCAGCCCGACCACGCCGAGCTCGAGGGCGAGCATCCGCGTCTGCTCTTCGATCGACAGGACGAGCTCGGCGCTCAGCGAGTAGGGCGGCAGGACGCTCGACGAGTCGCCGGAGTGGACGCCCGCCTCTTCGATGTGCTGCATCACGCCGCCGATGACCGCGCGCTTGCCGTCGCACACGCAGTCGACGTCGACCTCGACGGCGTCCTTGAGGAACTCGTCGACGAGGATGGTCTGCGTGCCGGCGTCGCGCGCCGCCTCGATCGCCCGCTGCACGTACGCCTCGAGCTCGCCGGTGGTGTACGCGATCATCATCGCGCGGCCGCCGAGGACGTAGCTCGGACGCACCAGCACCGGGAAGCCGATCGAGGCGGCGATCGCGTGCGCCTCCTCCGCGCCGCGCGCGATCCCGCTCCTCGGCCGCTTGAGGGCGAGCTTCGTCAAGAGCTCGTCGAAGCGGCCGCGGTCCTCGGCCCGGTCGATCGCGTCGGCGCTCGTGCCGAGCAGCTTCACCCCGGCGCGCGCGAGCGGCACCGCGAGCTTCAGCGGCGTCTGCCCGCCGAACTGGACGATGACGCCGAAGGCGCCCTCCTCTTCGCAGATGGAAAGGACGTCCTCGAGCGTGAGCGGCTCGAAGTACAGCCGATCGGCCGTGTCGTAGTCGGTCGAGACGGTCTCCGGGTTGCAGTTGACCATCACCGTCTCGAACCCGAGCGCGCGGAGCGCCTGCACCGCGTGCACGCAGCAGTAGTCGAACTCGATCCCCTGGCCGATCCGGTTCGGCCCGCCGCCGAGGATCACGACCTTGCGCCCCGGGCGCGCGCCCGACTCGCTCTCGTCGTCGTAGGTAGAATACAGGTACGGCGTGCGCGCCACGAACTCCGCGGCGCACGTGTCGACGCGCGCGTACACCGGCAGGACGCCCGCCTCGATGCGCGCCTCGCGCACGTCCTCCTCGCGCCCGCCGGTCAGCCGCGCGATCTGCGGATCGGAGAAGCCGAGGCGCTTGTACGCCCGCAGATCGCCCGCGCCGTCAGCGACCAGGCGCCGCTCGGCGTCGACGATCCGGCGCATCTGCGCGAGGAACCACGGGTCGATCTTCGTGAGCGCGTACAGCTCCGCGTCGCCCACGCCGAGCCGCATCGCGTCGGCCACGTGGAACAGGCGCTCGGCCGTCGGCACGCCCACCACCTCGCGCAGCGCGGCGGCGATCTCCCCCGGCCCCGCCGGCGGCAGCGCGCGCGGCGCCTCGAGCTCCGGCGGCTCCATCGCCAGATCGCGCGCCTTGCGCGGCTCGGCGAGCAGGCGGTAGTCGACCCGATCGAGCAGCGACGTGAGCCCGTCCTTGCCCGTCTCGAGCGACCGCGCGGCCTTCTGCAGCGCCTCGCAGAACGTGCGCCCGATGCTCATCACCTCGCCGACGCTCTTCATCTGCGTCCCGAGCGTCGTCTCCGCGCCCGGGAACTTCTCGAACGCGAACCGCGGCCACTTCACCACCACGTAGTCGATGACCGGCTCGAACGCCGCGCTCGTCTTCGTGATGTCGTTGGTGAGCTCGTCGAGCGTGTAGCCGACCGCCAGCTTCGCCGCGATCTTCGCGATCGGATACCCGGTCGCCTTCGACGCCAGCGCGCTCGACCGCGACACGCGCGGGTTCATCTCGATCACGTGCACGCGCCCGTCGTCCGGGCTCACCGCGAACTGCACGTTCGACCCGCCCGTCTCCACGCCGATCTCGGTCATCACCGCGCGCGCCGCGTCGCGCAGCCGCTGGTACTCCTTGTCCGTCAGCGTCATCGCCGGCGCCACGGTGATCGAGTCCCCCGTGTGCACACCCATCGGGTCGATGTTCTCGATCGAGCACACCACGATGAAGTTGTCGTTCTTGTCCCGGATGACCTCGAGCTCGAACTCCTTCCACCCGAGCACGCTCTCTTCGATCAGCACCTCGCCCGTCGGCGACTGCGCGAGCGCCCACGAGACCTTCGCCTCGAGCTCCTCGGCCGAGTACGCGATCCCCCCGCCGCTCCCCCCCAGCGTGAACGACGGCCGCAAGATCGCCGGGAACCCCGTGACCGCCACCGCGCGCCGCGCCTCCTCGATCGAGTGCGCCACCTCCGACCGCGGCGACGACAGCCCGATCCGCGCCATCGCCGCCTTGAACAGCGCGCGGTCCTCCGCCTTCGCGATCGACTCCGGCCTCGCCCCCAGCATCTCCACTCCGTACCGCGCGAGCACCCCCTCCTCGTGCAGCCGCAGCGCCAGGTTCAGCGCCGTCTGACCCCCGAGCGTCGGCAGCACCGCGTCGGGCCGCTCCCGCTCGATGATCGCCGAGAGCGTCCGCCACTCCAGCGGCTCCACGTACGTCCGCGACGCCAGCTCCGGGTCCGTCATGATCGTCGCCGGGTTCGAGTTCACGAGGATCACCTCGTACCCCTCTTCGCAGAGCGCCTTCGCCCCCTGCGTCCCCGAGTAGTCGAACTCGCACGCCTGCCCGATCACGATCGGACCGGCGCCGATGAGGAGGATCTTCCGTAGGTCCGTCCGCTTCGGCATCGGTCGCGGACAACATAGCAAATCAGCGCCGGCGTGCAGCGACCGCGCGAGCGCGGAGTCGCGTCGCCGATCGGTCAGTCGTAAATGAAATCGAAATACTGCGCGTATTTTAAATTCAGAAGACGCGAGGCGTCATTTCGTCGTCATGTATCCGCCGTCGGGACATGCCGTCGGGACATGCCATGAAAAAATATCGACATTCGACGAGACAGCGCGCTCCTCTTTGGTACTGTGCCTCGTCGCGCTCCGGCGCCGCCCCGACGGAACGGCGATACTCGCCTCCGGTCGAGGAGCTCACATGGCCGGCGCGCCGGGTGAGTCGTGCCTGGAAGTGCGCAGAGCGATACACGAGAGCAGTACACGGGAAGAAGCCCGTCAACCACGGACCGAGAACGCTGGAAGGTCGGACCATGTACATACTGGGCGTTAATGCGGCGTACCACGAGTCGGCGGCGTGCCTGCTCTTCGACGGCCGGGTGGTCCTGGCCGTCGAAGAGGAGCGGTTCAACCGGCGGAGCCACGGAAAATTGGCCTCGCCGCGCAACACGGCGACCCTCCCGTGGGAGGCGATCCGTGAGTGCCTGCGCGCCGGCGGCGTCTCGCTCGAGCAGTGCGAGCACGTCGGCTACTCGTTCGATCCCGAGATGCTCCAGTCCGGCGTCGAGGATTGGCGCGCGTCCAACCCGGTCGAGCCCACGTGGGAGCTGTCGGAGAACAGTTACCAGACGATGGACGGCGGCGAAGCGTTCCTCTCGGGCGTCATGGAGACGAGAGAGATCCTGCGGGAGAAAGGGTTCAAGGGGAAATTTCATTATCTTTCGCACCACGAGTGCCACGCGGCCAGCGCGTTCAACGTCTCCCCGTTCGACAAGGCGGCGGTCGCCGTCATCGACGGCATCGGAGAGTGGGCGAGCGCGTCGCTGTACACCGGCGAAGGCAACCGGCTGACGCCGCAAAAAGAGTACCGCTTCCCCAACTCGATCGGCTTTCTGTGGGAGCGGCTCTCGATGTACCTGGGATTCAGCCAGTACGACGCCTCCAAGGTGATGGGGCTCGCGGCCTACGGCGACCCGCGGGCGACGCGCGCGGCGTTCGACAAGCTGGTGACGAACCGCGCCGAGCTGGCGATCGACCCGACGATCTTGCGGCACGAGTCGCCCGACTTCACGCCCCTCGAGAAGCTCTTCGGCCTCCCGAAGCGCGATCGGAGCGTCGGCGACGCGACCGATCCGGCGGTGCGCGGCTACGTCGACGTCGCGGCGGGGCTCCAAGAGGCGACGGACGACGTCGTCCTGCACGCGCTCCGCACCTTCGATCGGAAGGCGTATCCCCGCTTGTGCATGGCGGGCGGCGTCGCGCTCAACTGCGCGGTGAACGGGCGCGTCGTCCGCGAAAAGCTCTTCGAGGACGTCTTCATACAGCCGGCGTCGCACGACGCGGGGACGGCGCTCGGCGCGGCCGTGCTCGTGTGGAACAAGATCCTCGGAAGAGAGCGCGTGTACGTGATGAACGACGCGTACCTCGGCCCGTCGTTCACCAAGGCCGAGGTCGAAGCGGAGCTCCGGGCGGCGGGGCTCGCGTACGAGGCATACGACGCGCTCGGCGACTTCACCGCCGCGGTGGCGAGGCTCCTCGTCGACGGCAAGATCGTCGGGTGGTTCAACGGGCGGATGGAGTGGGGGCCGCGGGCGCTCGGGAACCGGAGCCTCCTCGCGGATCCGCGGAACGCGGACATCCGTGAGGTGATCAACGTGAAGGTGAAGCACCGAGAGCTGTACCGCCCCTTCTGTCCGAGCGTGCTCGCGGAGAAGGCGCACGAGTGGTTCGTCACCGGCGGCGTGGACGCGGGGAAGTACATGCTGACGACCTCCGACGTCATCGAGGGGCAGCGCGCGCGCGTGCCCGCGGTCGTCCACGTCGACGGCTCGGCGCGCGCGCAGGAGGTGCGTCAGGTCGACAACCCGAGCTTTCACCGGCTCATCTCCGAGTTCGAGAAGCTGAGCGGCGTCCCGATGCTCCTCAATACGTCGTTCAACGACTCGGAGCCGATCGTCTGCTCGCCGCGCGACGCCATCAAGACGTTCCTCAAGACGCGGATCGACTGCCTCGCCATGGAAGGGTTCCTCGTCACGAAGCGCGAACGCGCGGGGTGACGCGGCCGTCGCTCGCCTCCGCGCGCGACGCTTCGTAAGGCGACGCGAGCCGGTCGAGGCGAGCCGCGAGATCGCTCGCGGCTCGCCACGTGTCCAAATCGTCCGGGGGGCAGCGCCTCGCCAGCAGCGCGAGGCGCTCGCGCTCTGCGCGGTCCGCCTCTCGTGCATCCGGAGGCGCGCCGCCCGGTTCGTTCGAAGCGGCCCCGTCAGGCAGCGCCTCGAGGGTCCGAAGGACGAGCCCCCGGAGCTCTCCGACGATCCACGAATAATCGAGCTCGCCCGCTTCGAGGCGCGCGTATCGCCCCGGCAGGGGCGGCGCGCCGACGCCGTGCGCGACGAGCCGGAACGCCGGGCTCGCGAGCCGCTCGAGGACCAAGAAGAGCTCGCGGCGCTCGTGGAGCGCGTTGCACCGCACTCGATACGTGCCGGGCGCGACGTGCCCGCCGCCGTTCGGCCGGGCGCCGGGCATTCGATAGTAGAGATAACGGCGATCGTCGAAGAGGACGATCTCGAGTCCGCTGTACACGCGTAACCCTGGATCACGAAATTCGAGCAGCGCGAGCTGGCCCGGCAGACCGGGGATGGCAGCGATCGACGAGAGTCGCGACGGGGCGTGGGCGCGGAGCTCGCTCAGGTACGCATAGAGGCGCGCGTACTCGCCCGAAGAGCGCTCGTGACCTTTCCGGAAGAACCTATTTCGGAGCCACGACAGCAAGGTCGGGCGGTTCTCGAGGCCGCGGCGGATCACGCCGCCCCCCTCACGGCGCCGCCCTCGACGGCGCGGTGACGGTCGCCGCGCGCAGCGGCGCGGACCCGGCGAAGAGGAGCGCGCCGAGTATGAACACGACCCCCGAGCACTGGATGACGAACGCTCCGCTCGTCCAATCGATGAGGAGCCCGCCCCCGAGCGTGCCCGCCGCCAGCGCCGCGACCGAGAGGACGGTGACCGCGGCGCCGACGCGCCCGGCCAGGTCGGCCGGCGTCACCGAGGTACGGAGCATGAGCGAGAGGCACAAGAAGCTGGCGTTGAGGACGCTCGAGAGGAGCGACGCCACGATCACCGCGGGCGCCGTGGTGAGCGCGCCCATCGTCAGGTTCACTCCGCCGGCCAGCGCGAGGCTCCCGAGGAGCACGGCGATGGGCCGCCAGCGCGAGAGGCGCGTCGCGATCACGATGCCGGCGACGGCGCCGGCCGCGCCGGCCGAGACCGCGACGCCGATCGTGCTCGGCGTCATTCCATGCTTCAGCATGTGGATGGTCAACGAAGGAATCAGGGGCGCGTTGGCCACCGCCTCGATCACGACGAGGGCCACGAGCGGGCGCATCTGTCGATTCAAGAACGTGAAGGCGAGCCCCGCGCGCAGGTCGTCCATCATCGGGCCGCCCCCCGACGGAGCGCCGAGCGTCCGGATGAACGCGACGACGAGCGCCGAGAGCGCGAACGACGCGGCGTCGACCGCGAAGACGTTCGCCGGGCCGATCGTCGCGGCGAGCACGCCCGCGACACCTGGACCGACCATGTATCCCAGCGTCACGACGGCCTGGAGATAGGACGCGGCCGAAGGGAGCTGTTCGAGGCGGACCATCGAGGTGAGTCCCGCGCGGTACGCGGATAGGTACGTTGCATTGAGCACTCCGAGTGGAAAGCTCACTGCGATGAGCGCGCTCACCG
>Ga0207710_10001192_pt1 | contig 13179 bp, 16 predicted proteins | sample KBSS24metaG_FD_184400 | JGI IMG/M metagenome (GOLD analysis project Ga0207710, IMG submission 184400) | Switchgrass rhizosphere microbial communities from Kellogg Biological Station, Michigan, USA - KBS S2-4 metaG (SPAdes) (version 2) | ecosystem: Host-associated > Plants > Roots > Rhizosphere...
TCTCCGCGCGCGCGGAGCGGGGCGCGCGCGACGCGTCGCCGACACGCCGCTTCGTACGACGCTCACCGGCCTCGGGTGCATGGGCGCGGCGTGAGGACGCGGCGCCGAGCGGCCGACGGCGAGCCTTCGACGTCGCGCCCTACGACACCCCTGCCGGAATCGCCGACCGAGTCGTCCGTATGCAACATCGAAGATGGACGCTCGTTCGAGAGGCGCTCACGGCTTCCCGATCTGCAGGACGCGATAACAGCACCCCGCCCCTCGAGGCCCGCCCCTGCACCGCGCGCCGATGAGCGCGCCGACGACGGTCACCGTCATCGTGTTCCGGACGGTGAGCTGCTGCGAAGCCTCGCCGCGGGCCTCCCTGGCCGCGAGCACGTCGACGGTGACGCCCCGGACCGGAAACACCTCGATCGTGACGCGTCGATCTTCGGTCGATTCGAAGATGGGCTGCCAATCGTCGCCGGTCCGGACCGATCCGCTGCCCAGATCCATGAACGCCTGCGCCTGCCCCGCGAAGCTCGCCGGCGCGGCGACGCGGTGATCGTGCGCGGCGATGCGGTATTCGTGCGCGATGATGCGATATTCGTGCGGGACGATGCGGTACTCGTGCCAGGCGCCGAGGGCCAGCTCCTCGGAGGCTCGGCCTTCGTGCTCGTGGGATCGCGACGCGGCCCGCTGCTCTCGCCGAGGACCTCTGTATTCGTGCATGACGACCTCCGTAGGCGGATGTGCAGGATCGGGCGCTCGACACACTTGCCCGCAGGCGCGCTCCGTGTCGGCGCCGTCGGTCTGCCCTGCGCCGGGCACCCTCCTTCGTGCATCCGTACCGCCCGCCGTTCACGCTACTTTGGAATGGGGTGCCGTCAAGCTGCGGAGTGGGTCGACGGACGGCGTGGCATGTTCGCGGAGCAGGTGCAGCGAGCTAACCCGTCGATGCGTGATGCACGCGACGCGAGTCGCCGCCGCGTGAGCTCCGCCCTGGGCGCGGTATTGCGCCGAGGGGCGGCGACACCTCATCGTGACGTGCGTATGCGTCTTCTTCCGCCCGGCTCGGGCGTGATGTCGAGAGCGTCGGCGAGCGCGCCGACCTCGCGGTGGTAGTTGGGTCGGGCGCGAGCCGGGCACGAAGCGGGGGGTCGCCGAGACCGGGCCGGGCGCCGGCAAATCTACGACAAAATGCACCGTCGTGTGGCACGAAGCCGGCGCGCCCGGGGCCCCGCCAGGGTCGGGCCGCGCCGGCGATGGGCTCGCGCCTCTACGCGGACGCGCGGCGCGCCCGCGCTCACGCCGCGCTCGCCGCCGGCCGTGGCACGCCGGCACCCCTCGCGAGATCGAGCGCCAAGAGCCGATACGCCGTACGGCGCGCCGGCTACACGCCAATCCACGACCAATCCACGATATCGCCGGCTGCCCCGGGGGCGCCTGTCCCATTCACTCCGGACGCGCGCGCGCCGATGAGCACGCTTGCGGGCGGCGCTCACGGGCGCGGCCCTGCGGTGAGTGGCGCGCGCGTTGCCTCTCGTCGTTTCATGAGTCGCACGCTCGTTCTTGCGGAGCTCGTGCTCGCGGCGCTCGTGCTCGGCACGACGTTCGCGCACGTGCTCGAGCTCCCACCGCGTATACAGCTCGACCCGGCGCTCTGGGTCGAGCTCACTCGGCCCGACGCGCTTTACCGGTGGTTCGGCGTGATCGGCGGTCCGCTGGAGGGCGCCCTCGTCGTCGTGGCCACGGTCGTCGCGGTCCGTACCCGGCGCCGCGCTTTCCTGGCGAGCGCGCTGGCGTTCGCGGCCGCCCTCGCGACGTGGATCATGGTCGTCGCCCCGGCGAACGCCGCGATCGGCGCGTGGACGGCGCTCCCAGCGGACGTCCGGTGGTGGCAGCTCCGATGGGAGATCGGCCACGCCGCGAGCTTCGCGCTGGTGCTCGCCGGCTACGTGGTGCTCGTGATCGGGGCGCTCGCCCCTCCCGTGATCCCGTGCGACTGCGGGTCGCCGGCCCTCGCGCCGTCGAGCCGACGATCAACGCGCGACGCGCGCGATGAACTCGACGAACCCCGATAAGAACTTCGTCACCGACGCGCGCACGGCGTCGTCGATCATCCGGCCGTCCGCGTCGAAGACCTTGGCGGCGTTCGATACGTAGACCCGCGGGCCGAACCACGCCTGCGTCCCGAGCGTGCGGAGGACGGGGAGCCACGCCGCGTGCGCGAGCGAGGTGCCGCCCGGCCCCGGCGTCGCGCCCATCAACGCGACGGGCTTGCCGCCGAACACGCGCGGGATGTCCGCGGGCGGGCGCGACATCCAGTCGATCGCGTTCTTCATCACGCCCGGGATGGAGTTGTTGTACTCGGGGTCACGAGGAGGAGCCCGTCGGCCGCGGCGACGCGGTCCTTCAGCGCGCGCACCGGATCGGGGATCCCTTGCTCGGCCTCGCGGTCGCCGTCGTAGAGCGGGACGTCGCGGATCGACGCGACGTCGACGGAGAGGCCGGGCGGAGCGAGCTCGACGGCGCTTCGAAGGAGCGCCGCGTTGTACGAGCCGCGCCGGAGCGCGCCAGAGATGCCGACGATGGTTGCCATGGCTCGATCCTCCTCCACGAGGCGCGCGACGGTCGACGACCGCGGCGCGCGTCCGCAAAGCCCCCGTTGTACGCCGATCCGCGCGCCACCTGTGCCAACATCGCGTGGTGATCCCGCATCTACCCGAGAGGTCGCGGTCGAGGCGAAGCGGCGTGACGGCCGCACCGCGCGCCTATTCGAGGAGATCATGAGCGGCACCCTCCCTGCGAACGAGCCTGCGTGCAGCGACGTGGAGTCCTCGTCGGTCGAGCTCCTCGTCGAGGCGCGGCCGCGCGATCTCGGCGGTCTCACGGTCCGTCGCGTTCTGCCCTCCGTGAAGCGGCGGCTCGTCGGGCCGTTCGTCTTCTTCGATCACATGGGCCCGGCGGCGCTCCCGATGGGGACCGGCTTCGACGTGCGGCCCCATCCGCACATCGCGCTCGCGACCGTCACGTACCTCTTCGACGGCGAGATCGTCCACCGTGACAGCCTGGGATCGCTCCAGCCGATCCGGCCCGGCGACGTGAACTGGATGGTCGCCGGACGCGGCATCGCGCACTCCGAGCGGAGCAGCGCGGAGGCGCGGCGGAGCGGCGCGCGCATCCACGGGATCCAGAGCTGGGTCGCGCTGCCGCTGGAGCACGAGGAGACGGAGCCCGCGTTCATGCATCACCCGGCGAAGGCGATCCCGTCCCTCCGCCTCGAAGGGGTCGACGTGGACGTGATCGCCGGGACCGCGTTCGGCGCCCGCTCTCCGGTGCGCGTCCTCTCGCCGACGCTCTACGTCCACGCGCGCCTCTCCGCGCGCGCGGAGCTCGCGATCGACGCGGAGCACGAGGAGCGCGGCGTCTACGTGGTCGAGGGCGCCGTCGCGTGCGGCGGGCGGGTCCTCCGCGAAGGCGCGCTCGCCGTCCTCCGCCCCGGCGCGGTCGTACCGATACGGGCGGAGGAGCCGGCGCGCGTCATGCTCATCGGCGGCGCGCACCTCGCCGGCGAGCGGCACGTGTGGTGGAACTTCGTGTCGAGCTCGAACGAGCGCATCGAGCGCGCGAAGGACGACTGGAGGGCCGGGCGCTTCCCGAAGGTCACCGGCGACGAGGTCGAGTTCATTCCTCTTCCCGGGCGGTGAGGATCGGGTCGCGCAGGTCGACGCCGCCCGCCCGCGCCGGCGCGAACCAATTCGCGACGTCGCGATGAGCGACAACGCCGCCCGCAACTCCCCGATGGGTCCCGCGAGGCCGATCGGCGAGCGATTTCACCCCCCGGTCCGCTCCGCGAGACCGCGCGGCGAGCGATTTCACCCCCCGATCCGCTCCGCGGGACCGAGCGGCGAGCGAGTTCACCCTCCGGTCCGCTCCGCGAGACCGCGCGGCGAGCGAGTTCACCCTCCGGTCCGCTCCGCGAGACCGCGCGGCGAGCGAGTTCACCCCCCGGTCCGCTCCGCGGGACCGCGCGGCGAGCGATTTCACCCCTCGGTCCGCTCCGCGGGACCGAGCGGCGAGCGAGTTGATGCGCGCGCCGCGCTCGACGAATTCACTCCGCGCTGAGCGTCTTGGGGAAGACCACGCCGGCGAGCGCCGCGCCGACGAGCGGCGCCACCCAGAACAGCCAGAGCTGCGAAGGCGCCCAGCTCCCCTCGGCGAAGATCGCCACGCCGGTGCTCCGCGCGGGGTTCACCGACGTATTCGTGACCGGAATGCTGATGAGATGAATGAGCGTGAGGGCGAGGCCGATCGCGATCGGCGCGAAGCCGGGTGACGCCTTCTTCGCCGTCGCGCCGAGGATGACGAGCAGGAAGAAGAACGTCATGACGACCTCGCACACGAGCGCCGACGTCATGTTGAAGCCGCCCGGGCTATGCTCGCCGAAGCCGTTCGACGCGAAGCCGCCCGCCGTGAAGCCCGGCTTGCCGCTCGCGATGGCGTAGAGGATGCTCGCGCCGGCGACCGCGCCGAAGACCTGCGCGCCCCAGTACCGGAGCAGGTCCTTCGACGAGAAGCGGCCCGCCACCGTGAGGCCGAGCGTCACCGCGGGGTTGAAATGGCCGCCCGAGATCGGCCCGAACGCGTACGCGCCGGTCAGGACGGTGAGCCCGAAGGCGAGCGACACGCCGTGGAAGCCGATGCCGAGCTGCGGGAACGCCGCCGCGAGCACCGCGCTGCCGCAGCCACCGAGGACCAGCCACAGCGTGCCGAAGAACTCCGCCGCGATACGATTCTGCATGACACCCCCTATAAGCGCCAGCGTATACGACTTCGATCTCCTTTCTACTCTTTTTTATCTTCTCTATTCTCCTCACACCCTGCTCTGGCGGGGCGGATCTTCGTAGTCGTCGCCGTACACGAGCTTACGGAGCTTCAGAATGCTCTCCGTCTCGCCCATGACGATGAGCGTCGTGCCGGCCTCGAGGAGGGTGTTGGGGTCCGGGTTGTACGCGAAGCTGCGATCGGGCGAGCGGGTCGCGACGACGAGGAGGCTCGTCTTCTGGCGGATCGGCGTCTCCTTGAGCGGCTGGCCGACGAAGGACGAGCCGGCCGGGATGACGACCTCCTCGAGCCGCAGGTTCTTGTCCTTGTCGCGCAGCATCTGATCGAGGAACTCGTTCACCTCGGGGCGAATCAGCTCGCTCGCCATCCGGAGCCCGCCGATCATCGTCGGGTTCACGACCGAGGTCGCGCCGGCGCGGATCATCTTCGGGCCGGCGGCGTTCTCGGTGATCTTGGCGACGATGCGCGCCTGCGCGTTCAGGCTGCGCGCGCTCAGCGTGACAAACAGGTTGTCCTTGTCGTGCGTCAGCGCCGCGACGACGCCCCGCGCCCTGCGCACGCCGGCCTCGATGAGCGTGTGATCGTCGGTCGCGTCGCCGTGGACGAAGAGCATCGTGCCGTTCGTCAGGTCCTCGGAGATCCGCTCGAGGTGGCGCAGATCGCGGTCGATGACCACGAACTTCGTCTGCGTGAGGACGAGCTCCTCGAGGACGTGGCGCCCCGTGGAGCCGGCGCCCGCGACGACGACGTGCTTCGAGATGGCGTCGAGCTTCTTTCGCATGCGCGATCTCCGGAAGGCCTGGCCGATGGCCCCCTCGACGAGGAGGGCGGTGAGGTTACCCTGGACGTACGCGAGCGCGCCGACCCCGCTCACGATGAGCGCGACGGTGAGCGCGCGCGCCCCGCGCACGTCCGCCATTCGATTCAGCTCGCCGAAGCCGACGGTCGAGAGCGTGATGACCGTCATGTACACGCAGTCGCCGAACGACCACCGCCCGTGACCGAGGTGGTAGTACCCCGCGGCCCCCGCGAGGACGAGCCCGACGAACGCGCCGAGGGCCACGATGAGGCGCCGGATCGACGCGTTCACGCGGAGCCCTCGCGGCGCCCAGGGACCACGCGGCCATGGTATCCAAGTTCGCCGAAAAAGGCAGGTTCAGTCCGGAGCTCGTCGAGGCGCTCGACGCCGGCGCACGCGCCCGAAGACCCCTCCCGCCGCGCCGTCCGAGCGAGCCGCGCTCGCCTCCCGCCGCGACGCGCGCCTCCCGGGGCGCATCGGAGGTTCGTTCGCGCTCGCGCCGAGGACCCCATGGATCGCCAATCGAACCGCCACCGGGCGCGCGCTCTGCGCCGCGACCGCGCCGCCTTCGCCGCGGCGATGCTCGCCGTGTGCGCTCCCTCGGCCGCCTCCGCCTACGACGAGTCGAGCGCCGCCGTCGTCGCGAACGAGGGCCTGCACTTCGGACTGGGGCCGGTGCTGCTGATACCGCCCGACGGGCGGCCGGTGGGCGGCGGGCTCGATTTCGATCTCCGCTACGGGATAGGCATCGATCCGATCATCCTCGCGCCCGGCGGGCGGCTCGCCGGCTACTTCATCTCGGGCCGATTCATCGGCACCGCCATGCCGACCGGGCGCGTCACGTTCCCGCTCGGCCCGTTCGCGCCGTTCCTCGTCGGCGGCGCGGGCGGCGGGTGGATCACGAACCCGAGCGAGGGCGGCGTCGCGCTCCTGGCCGGCGGAGGGCTCATGATTCACGTCGGCCGGTTCTTCGCTATCGGCGCCGAGGCCGCCTATCAGGTCATCACGTCGACCGAGTTCCAGGAGCTCGCGATCGGGCCGTCGATCCTATTCGGGTTTTGATCCGCCGTTGAACGGGAGGGGCGGCTAAGGTAGCGTGGCCGCATGAGCAGGCCCCTCCCGCGATCGGCGAGCGCCCTCGCCCTCGCGACGGTGCTCGCATGTACCGCGTGCGGCGGCCCCTCTGCCTCGGGCGCCGCCGCGCGCGCCCCAGAGTCGGCCCCCGCGAACGGCGGCGAGCCCGCGCAGGCGACGGCGCAAGCGAGCGTCGAGGCGAGCCCGCCCGCCGCCGGCCCCGACGCGAGTCAGCAAGACGCGAGTCAGCAAGACGCGAGTCAGCGACGACACGAAGAAGAAGAGCCGCCGCCCGCGAGCGCCGAGACGCGGCGCAAGGGGACGCGCACCTTCGGCTGGGTCTTCCTGGCCATCGGCGTCGAGGCGACGGCCGTGGCGATCGGCACCTCGGCGCTGATGATCCACGCGAAGGGCTCCCGCGACGACGGGTGCGACGCGACGAAGAAGTGCGACGCCTCGGGGTACGACGGCAACGAGCAGCTCCGGTCGCTCGCCGGGTGGAACGCCGCGGCGTGGATCGTCGGCGCCGCGGGGATCGGGGTCGGGGCGTGGATCCTCGTCGCGACGTCGCCGAAGAAGGAGACGCAGACCGCGGTCTCCGTCTCGCCGAACGGCCTCCACCTGCGGAGCACGTTCTGATGCGCGCCGTCCGCGGGATCCTGTTCGCCTTCGCGGCGGTCGCGGCCTGCGCGAGCTGCCTCCTCGTGACGGGGAGCACCGACGGGTACGACCTGGACCCGCAGGAGGCGGGCGCGACGCGGGCCGACGGCTCGGCGGACGCGACGGGCTTGTCGCTCGGGTGCATCTCGGCGGTCGACTGCGCGTCGGACGGCGGCGCGGCGGTCTGCTGCCTTTCGCTGTCGTCCCTCTCCGCCGCGTCCACGAGCTGCCAGGCCGCGCGGTGCTCCGGCTCGCTCGGCGCCCAGCTCTGCGCCACCGACGCGGAGTGCGGCGACGCGTCGTGCGTCTCGCAGCAGTGCTCGTTCGCCGGCGCCGCGGTGAACCTCCGCGCCTGCGGCAAGCTGCTCACCTGCGTGGCGCGTTAGCTCGCCTCGCGCGCGCACAGGTCCGCGCGGTCATCGCCTCGTCTCGCGGGGCCGCCGCGCGCCGGGCGGTCCGCGCGCGGCGGAGACGATCTCAACGCGAGCGGAGCAGGTCCTTCAGCGCCGGCGCGAGCTCGCGGAACCCGAACGAGAACCCCGCCCGCTCGAGCGCGCGCGGCACGACGCGCTGCCCGGTGAGGATCGCCTCGGCGAGGCCGGGCCCCACCGCGAGGCGGAGCGCGGCGGCGGGGACGCGGAGCGCGCTCGGACGGTGGAGCGCCGCGCCGAGGGTGCGCGCGAGCTCGTTCATGGTCACGGGGTGCGGCGCCGTGACGTTCACGGGCCCCGCCAACGCGTCGTGCTCGACGGCGAAGAGGATCGCGCGCACCACGTCGTCGGCGTGCACCCAGCTCGCCCACTGCGCGCCGTCGCCGATCGGCCCGCCGACGAACGCGCGGAACGGCGGGAGCATCCGCGCGAGCATCCCGCCCTCCGGGCCGAGGACCAGGCCGATGCGCGGGTGGACGACGCGCACGCCGGCTCCGCGCGCCGGGTCGGCCGCGGCCTCCCAGGCCTCGCAGATCGACGCGAGGACGTCGGCGCCGTGCGCCCCGTCTTCGGCGAGCACGTCGTCGTCCTTGCGCATCCCGTAGATGCCGATCGCCGACGCGCTGACGAGGACGCGCGACGGCCGCGCGCTCGCCGCGATCGCCTTCGCCACCAGCGCCGTCGGCCCGGTGCGGCTCTCGCGGATCTCGCGGAGGCGCGCGTCGCTCCACCGCTCGTCCGCGACGCCCGCGCCGGCGAGGTGCACGACCGCGTCGGCGCGCGCGACCTCGTCGGTCCACGGCCCCTCGCGCGCCGGCGTCCACGCGACCACGCGCTCCCCCGCGGCGCCGCTCGCGGCCCCGCGCGACAGGACGACGACGTCCTCTCCGCGCGCGCGGAGCGCCGCGACCAGGCGCTTGCCTACGAAGCCGGTGCCTCCGGTGACGAGCCAGTTCACGACGCTGCTCCTCCTTCCCGACGTGCGATGCTCGTCGTCCCCGCGCCGCTGCGCAAGGACCGCTCGCGGGCGCGACGGAACCGGTCGAAGGCGCTCACGACGGCGCGGGGCACCGCGACGGCGGCGCGCGGCGAGGCGGTCTCCGAGCGCGGCGCGCCCCGGCCGCTCGCGGCGGTCAGCCGCCCAGGTACGCGGCGCGGATCTCCGGATCCTTCGCGAGGTCTCCCGCCGCGCCCTCGAGCGCGACCTCGCCGGTCTGGAGGACGTAGCCGCGCGCGGCGATCGCGAGCGCGAGGCGGGTGTTCTGCTCCACGAGGAGGACGCCGAGCCCGCCCGCGGCGATCGCCTGGATCGCGTCGAAGATCTGGGCGGCGAGCTTCGGCGCGATGCCGAGCGACGGCTCGTCGAGGAGCAGGAGGGACGGGCGCGCCATCAGCGCGCGGCCGATGGCGAGCATCTGCTGCTCGCCGCCGGACAGCGTGCCGCCCGCCTGCTTCATCCGCTCGCCGAGGCGCGGGAAGAGGCCGACGACGTCGCCGATCGTCTCGTCCATGGCGCGCCGATCGCGGTGCGCGTACGCGCCGATCGCGAGGTTCTCCGCGACGGTGAGCGACGGGAACACCGCGCGCCCCTCGGGGACGAGCGACACGCCGCGCGCGACGACCGCGTCGGCCGTCCGGCCGAGCACGTCCTCGCCGGCGACGCGGATCGCGCCGCGCGTGACCGGGACGAGGCGCGCGATCGCCTTGAGCGCCGTCGTCTTCCCCGCCCCGTTCGCCCCGACCACCGCGACGATCTCGCCCGGCGCCACGCGGAGCGACACGCCGGAGAGCGCGCGGATGCCGGCGTAGCGCACGTGCAGATCGGCGACGTCGAGGAGCGGCGCGCCGCCGGGCGACCGCGCCGGCCGCGCCGGGTGGGCGACCCGGATCACGGCGCGACCTCGTCGCGTTCGCCGCGCTCGCCGCTTTCTCCGCTCTCGCCGCGTTCGCGGGGCGGCGCGTCCTCCTGCCCGAGGTACGCCGCGATCACGCGCGGGTCGGCGCGGATCTCCGCGGGCGTGCCGTGCGCGATCGTCACGCCGTGGTCCAGGACGTGGATCGCTTCGCACACCTCCATGACGAGGCGCATGTTGTGCTCGACCACGAGGATCGACACGTCGAACGTGTCGCGCAGCCAGCGGATCTGCGCGCCGAGCGCGTCGGCCTCGGTGTGGTTCATCCCGGCGGCCGGCTCGTCGAGGAGGACGAGGCGCGGCTCGAGCATCATCGCGCGCGCGATCTCGAGGCGCCGCTGGCTCCCGTACGGGAGCGACGTCGAGGGCGCGAAGGCCGCGTCCGCGAGGCCGAACACGTCGAGGAGGTCCATCGCGCGCGCCCTCATCCGCGCCTCGTCGCGGTGATACGCCGGAGACCGGAGGAGCGCGCCCGCGAGGTGCGTCGTCCGCGTCCGCTCGCACGCGACGAGCAGGTTCTCGAGCGCGGTGAGCTGCGCGAAGAGGCGGATGTTCTGGAACGTCCGCGCGACGCCGCGCGACGCCACCTCCGCCGGCGCGAGCCTCCCGAGCTCGACGTCGCCGAAGCGGATCGTGCCGGCGTCGGCGCGGTAGACGCCGCTGATCAAATTGAAGACGGTGGTCTTGCCGGCGCCGTTCGGGCCGATCAACCCGAAGATGGCCCGCGGCGGCAGGACGAAGCCGACGTCGCTCACCGCGCGCAGGCCGCCGAACGACTTCGCGACGTGCGCGAGCTCGAGCTTCACGGCGCCTCGCGGCGCGCGCGCCTCCGGGCGAGCCGCCCGGCGAAGAGCTCGCGCTCGCCGAGGATCCCCCCGGGCCGCAGGCTCATGAGCGCGATGAGGAGCGCCGCGTAGACGATCATCCGGAGCGCGTTCAGATCGAGCGACGCGGCGCGCGCGTGGAGCGCCTGCACGGCGTCCGCCCCCTGCACGAGCTCGATGAGCCGCACCGTCACCGTGACGATCACGCCGCCGATCATCGCGCCGCTCACGCTCCCCGAGCCGCCGACGATCACCATCGTGATCGCGTCGAACGACGTCTGGAAGCCGTAGCTGTCCGGCTGCACGATCGGCGTGCCGTCGCGCATGATCGCGAGGAGCGCGCCCGCTATGCCCGCGGAGGTGGCGGAGAGGACGAACGACGTCACCTTGTACCGCGTCGGATCGACGCCGACCGACGCGGCGGCGATCTCGTCCTCGCGGAGCGCGCGGAGGGCCCGCCCCCAGCCCGAGAGCTTGAGACGGAACGCCAAGACCGCGACCAGCGCGGTGACGCCGAGCACCCAGAACGGCCCGGCGTAGAGCGGCACCCCCTGGTGATCGGGCCCGGCGTACCCGTTCTCGCCGCCGAGGCGCGCGAGCGGCCCCTGGCTCCCGCCGGCGATCGAGAGGCGCACGATCTCCGCGAAGCCGAGCGTCACGATCGCGAGGTAGTCGCCGCGCAGGCGCAGGCTCGGGAGCCCGACGACGAAGCCGAACGCGCCCGCGGCGATCGCGGCGCTGGCGATCGCCGCCGGCACGACGACGAACGAGCGGGCGAACGACGGATCGCCGCCGCCGAGCGCGAGGTGGAGGTTCGCCGCGACGATCGCCGCCGTGTACCCGCCGACGGCGAGGAAGCCGGCGTGGCCGATCGAGAACTGCCCGGCCATCCCGTTGATGATGTTCAGCGAGAGCGCGACGATCATGTTGCAGGATGCAAGCATCACGATCTGCCGCGCCGAGCTGTCTCCCACGATCGACGCGAACGTGACGTCGAACGCCGCGAGCGCCGCGGCGATCGCCGCCACGACGAGCACCGACGCGCCGCGCGACATGGCGCCTACGTTATCCCAGGCGGAGGCCCGAGGGCCGCCCCGCGTGACGGCGCCGCGAACGCGCCGCGGCGCGCGCCCGTCACTTCACGACGCGGAGATACGGCGGGAGCTCGCGCTTCGTCTTGGGGCGCCCCGCGGGGCGATCGTCCCTCACGCGCGGGCGACCCGCGGCGGCGGGGGGCGGGAGCGCGACGAGGCGACCGCGCTCCGCGGCGGGCGCGGGGACGATCGCCGGCTTCTTCCGCGAGCGCTTCTTCGCCGTGCCTGTTTGCTCGAGCCGGGGCTGCTCGAGCCGGGGCTGCTCGAGGCGAGGCTCCTCGACGCGGGCCGCCTCGACGCGGGGCTCGTCGGCGCGCGGCCCCTCGGTCTTTCGCGCGCGCTTCGCCCGCGGAGCGGGGCGCGGCGCTGCCTCCGCGACCGGCGGAGCGCCCCCGCGCTGCCCCTGCGCCTTCACCTGCGGCTCGACCTGCCGCTGCTGCGCGTGTTGCTGCTGCTGCTGTTGCTGCATGCGCGCCTGCGCGTGCACCTCCGGCGGGAGGTCGTCCGGCCAGACCATCCCGCGCCCGTCGTTGTCGACCATCGCGAAGACGCTCGACCAGGGGATGACGCAGTGGAACGGCGATCGATTGAAGCTGAGGGTGCAGCTCATCCCCTCGTCGTCCAGGTGCAGGTCGGGGATCGGCACCGGCATGTTCAGACCGATCTGGAGAATGAGCTGAGGCTTCTGCCTGAACTCGGGCGGGACCACGACCGCCCCGCGGCGCGGATCCAGGTGGACGTGCATGCTCGAGTTCTCGAGCAGCGCGTACGCGACCTCTTTCTTGGGAGGCAAAGGTTGGGACATCCTGGTTCTCTCGGTTCGTATCGTACTACAGACGGGGCGAACGACATACGATGCACAGCGCACCTCAGTCGGGTCACCTCGTCACCCCGCCGCTGCCCCGACTCGCCCCCGAAGGTGTGTTCGACGCGTTCGCTTGGTGCAAGAGCGATCGCCTCGCGTGGCGCAGCGCGGCGCCTCACCACGAGGTCGACGTGGGCGCGCTCGACGGGCGCAACCCCGGCGGGATGGTCTTCGTCTTCCACGACGACGCGCCCGCCGCGATCGCCGGCCTCCCGCGCGAGCTCGCTCGGCTGCACGTCCCGAAGCTCGGCCTCGGCGACGCGTGGGCGCTCGCGCCGTACGCGATCGACGACGCGACCGACGAGCTCTACGAAGCCCGCGTGAGGCCGCGCGACGCGCTGTGGCTCGCGACGTCGACGATCGACGGGCTCGTGTGGGGGCTCCACGACTGGGCGCATTTCCACAACCACGGCCCGTTCGAGCGGCGCGCGTGGACCGAGCTCCAGTGCGACGTCGCGGCGCTCGCGTGGCTCCGGATCAACGCGGAGCGCGCGGCGGTCGGCCGCGGCGCGTGGGAGTCGATCCGCCTCGCCCTCGCCGACCTCTCGCGGCGCCGCTTCGCCGAGGAGGGCGAGCCGTTCGATCCGTCGTGGCTCGCCGCCTCGCGGGTCGAGGCGCTGGCCGGCGAAGCGGCGCGCGCGTGACGTGCGCGGCGAGGTCGCGGTCGCGCGCGCGCCGCGATCGGGCGGCGC
>Ga0207710_10001196_pt1 | contig 13159 bp, 7 predicted proteins | sample KBSS24metaG_FD_184400 | JGI IMG/M metagenome (GOLD analysis project Ga0207710, IMG submission 184400) | Switchgrass rhizosphere microbial communities from Kellogg Biological Station, Michigan, USA - KBS S2-4 metaG (SPAdes) (version 2) | ecosystem: Host-associated > Plants > Roots > Rhizosphere >...
CCGACGCCGGGACGAGGGGCGGCGATGACCGCGGCCTCGATCGCCGAGAGCAGGTGGCGCCGCGCGACGATCCTTCGCCTCGCGCTGGGCGCGGTCTTCTTCGCCGGCGTCGCGTGGGCGCTCCACGCGATCGACCTCGCCGCGCTCGGCCGGAGGCTCCGGCACGCCGCGTGGCCGCCCCTCGCCGTCGCGGCCGCGCTCCAGCTCGTCCCGCTCACCGTGGCGCGCGCCCTCCGCTGGCGGGCGCTCCTGCCGCCGGAGCCGCGCGCCCGCGTCGCGACGCTCTCGCTCGTGCTGCTCGCGAGCCAGGCCTTGACGAACGTCCTCCCCCTGCGCCCCGGCGAAGCGTACCGAACCGTCGCGCTCCAGCGCCGCGGCTTCCCGATCGATCGCGTCATCGCGTCGCAGGCCGGCGAGAAGCTCGTCGAGGCCACGTCCGTCGCCGCGTTCGCGGTCGCGGTCCTCGCCACGCCCGCGCTCTTTCACAGCGCGCGGCGCGTCACCCTCGTGGCCTTGGGCCTGGCCGCGCTCCTCGTCGGCTGCGTCGCCTTCGTCCGCGGCGTCGGGCGCCACGAGGGCGCGCTCGGGCGCGTCGTGGCCCGCGCCGTCGAGACGCTGCGGAGCCCCGCCGCGTGGGGCAAATGCCTCGCGTTCGCGCTCGTCGCCGACGTCATCGACGTCGCGATGATCGCGCTCTCGGCCAGCTCGGTCGGGATGCCGCTGTCGTTCCTGCGGTGCGCGGCGGTGCTCGCCCTCGTCAACCTCGCCATCGTCATCCCCGCGGCGCCCGGGCAGATCGGCACGCTCGAAGCCGGCGCGGCGGGCGCGCTCGTCGCGCTCGGCTACGATCCGAACGGCGCGCTCGCCTTCGCGCTCCTGTACCACGCCGTCCACGCGCTCCCGGCGACGCTCGTCGGCGGCGTCATCCTCGCGGCCACGCCGCGCCCGCGCCGCGAGCCCGCGGAGACGCCGTCATGATCGAGATCCGCGAGGGCGGACGCTGCCCCGAGTGGGACGCGTACGTCGACCGCGCGCCGCGCGCGACCTGCTATCACGCGAGCGCGTGGACCGAGATCGTCGACCGCGCCTACCGCGTGCAGACGCTCCGGGTGGTCTCGCGCCGGTGCGCCGGCGCCCCCATCCGCGGCGTCCTCCCCTTGTTCGTCGCCCCGCGCCCCTTCGCGCGCTACGTCACCACCGGCCCGTTCGGCTCCTACGGCCCCGTGCTCGCCGATCACCCAGGCGCCGCCGCCGAGCTCCTCGACGCCGCCCGCGCGGTCACGCTCCGATCGCGCGCGCGCTACCTCCACATCAAGTCGCTCGACGACGGCCCGGCGCCGGACGGCTTCGCGCGCCAGGACCTCTGGGTCCGGGCCACCTTGCCGCTCGACGGCGGCCCGGGCGCCGTCTGGTCGGGCATGCGCAAGGGGGCGCGCGCCGCCGTGCGCCAGGCCAAGAGGAACGGCTTCGAGCCGCGCCGCGGCCGGGACGAGCTCGAGCCGTTCTACGACGTGCTCGCCGAGAACATGCACCGCAAGGGCTCCCCGATCTACGGCGTGCCGTTCTTCCGGGCGCTCCTCGACGCGTTCGGCCCGCGCGCCGACGTCGTGACCTTGCACGAGGACGGGCGCGCGGTCGCGGGCGCGCTCACGATCGCGTTCCGCGGCGTGCTCTACGTCCCGTTCGCGTCGTCGCGCGCCGCCTACTTCCCGAAGCGCCCGAACAACCACCTCTACTGGGAGATCATCGAGTCCGCGTGCGCCTCCGGCCTGCCCACGCTCGACTTCGGCAGCTCGATGCGCGGCACCTCCACGCTCGCCTTCAAGCGCCACTGGGGCGCGCGCGTCGAGCCGATCGCGTCGTACGTCTACGCTCGCCGGACCTCGGAGCCGGACCTCGGCCCGAGCTCCGCCGCCGTTCAGCGCGGCGTCGAGCTCTGGAAGAAGCTCCCGCGGGGCGTCGTCGACGCCGTCGGCCCGTGGGTGTGCCGCTTCATGCTGTGAGAGCCGGTCGCAGGCAATGAAAAATAGCCCCTCGGTTCCGGCGCGCGGCGGCAAGAACGCGGTAATCGCCGGCGGACTGCGCTAAGAGTAAGCGAATGGCCGTCGCCGTCGCCAAGCTCAGGCAGCTTATCAAGGACTGCGATCCGCTGCTCCCGTTGAACCCCGGCGATCCGCGGTACGTGAACCTCGACGAGGGGATGCGCGGGAGCGACGGGGGCGCCTGCATCGACGCGCTCCACCGGACGATCGACCTCGCCGATCCCACGGAGACGACCTTCCAGCTCTTCAGCGGCTTCTCGGGGAGCGGGAAGACCACCGAGCTCCGCCGCCTGCGCGCGCGCCTCGAAGAGGACAAGGCCACCGCCACCCACGTCACGTTCGTCAACGCCGACGAGTACCTCGATCCGTACACGCCCATCACGATCACCGACGTCCTCCGCGTCCTCGCCTACGCCCTCGACGAGGCGGCCGCCGAGCAAGAGGCGCTCGCGACCGGCGAGGAGGTGGATCGAGAGAGAGGGTACCTCCGCCGCTTCTTCGACTTCCTCACCCAGACCGACGCGACGCTCAAGACCGTCGGCTTCGACGCGTACGGCACGAAGCTGATGTTCGAGGTGAAGGACAACCCGTCGTTCCGGAGGCGGGTCGAGGAGGTGCTCGCGCTGCGCTTCCAGCAGTTCGCGACCGACGCGAAGGACGTGATGGGTGAGGCGATCACGAAGCTGCGCAAGGCGACCGGCGCGCAGCGGATCGTCCTCGTCGTCGACGGGCTCGAGAAGCTGTCGACGCTGCGCGAGGAGGACCGGACCGCCGTCGAGGCGGCGGTGGAGACGGTCTTCGTGCAGCACGCCGCGTGGCTAAGGCCGCCGTGCCACGCCATCTTCACCTTCCCGCTCTGGCTCCGCTTCCGGACGACGCTCAACGGCGAGGGGTACGACCGCGGCTGGCAGGTGCTGCCGATGGTGAAGGTGGCCGAGCGCGACGCCGCGCGCACCGATTTCCGCCCCGGGATCGATCGGCTCGTCGAGCTCGTCGAGCGGCGCCTCCCGGTCGGCGAGGTGTTCGGGAGCCGCGGGCTCGTCGAGCGGATGGTCCGCGCGTCCGGCGGCTACCCGAAGGACCTCCTCCGCCTCGTGCGCGAGGTGCTCTATACGAGCAAGTCGTTCCCCGCGACCTCCGCCGACGTCGATCGCGTCATCGATCGCCTCACCGAGGCGTACGCGCAGACGGTGCGCGAGCCGGCCCGCGCGATGCTCACCGAGGTGGCGGCGACGCACGCGATCCCCGACGGCGACGCCGCGCGCGCCGCGGCGTTCGGGCGCCTGCTCGAGCAGTGGCTCGTCCTCGCGTACCGGAACGGGTCGGAGTGGTACGACGTGCACCCGCTCGCGCGGCGAGCGCTCGGGCCGAAGACGCCCGCCCCGACGTGAAGACGCCCGCGCGCGCCTGCTACGACGAGGCGTTCGCCGCCGTCGAGCGGGTGATCGCGCTCAGCCACGGCTTCACGCTCGTGCCGGTCGAGGTCGACGGCCCCGACGCCGCGCACGACCTCGTCGCGCACCTCGATGCGCGCGGGTGCCGGTGCGTCACCATCGAGCCGCTCGACGAGGCGGCGTGGAACGACCTCCACGTCGACCTCGCCAAGGCTTCGCCCGACGAGGACGGCGCGGTGGTGGTCATCGGCCGGCGCGAGCTCCCCCAGACCACCGGCGCCGCGCTCCGCCTCGTGAACCTGCGCCGCGACACGATCGCGGCGAAGCTGAGACGCCCCCTCCTCTGGTGCGGCCCGGCGTCGTTCTTGATGCTGACGTGGGAGCGCGCGCCCGATTTCTGGTCGGTGCGCACCGTCGGCCACACGATCGCGCCCGACGCGCCGGCCGAGGCGCCGATCTCGAGCAAAGCGTCCGAGAGCGCGACGACGATCCGCTATCGCCGCCTCGTCGACGACGCGACGTCGCAGAACGACGCCGGCCTCGCGAAGAAGTTCCGCGTCCGCCTCGTCGAGAGCCTCGTCGCCGACGGGAACCTCGACGACGCCGCGCGCGTCCTGTGCGACGGGCCGGCCCTGGACGAGGACGACGCCGACGCGGCGCTCGCGCGCTTCGAGGTGGAGCTGCGCCTCGGCGATCTCGCGGGCGCGCAGCGCACGCTCGTGCGCGCCGCCCGCCCGGCGAGCGGCGAGCACGCGCGGCACGCCGAGCTCGCGCTCGCGCACGCGCGCCTCGCCGCGCGCTACGCCGACGCGGGCGAGGAGGGGCAGGAGGCGGCGCAGCGCATGATCGGCGCCGTGCGCCCGCTGCTCGACGCGGTCCACGCGACGGGCGACGCGCGATCGCGCGCCCTCGCGCTCCTCGCCGCGGGGCGCATGGATCGGTCGCTCGAGGACGTCCGGCGCGCGATCGCGATCGCCGAGCCGGTCTCGCCCGCGCTCGCCGCGGCCGGGCGCGCTCACCTCGCGGCGCTCTTCGCCGCGACGCGCGACCGGCGCGCCGCCGCCAGCCACCTCGACGCCCTGCGGGCCGAGCGCGCCGCGATCGAGGCGGACGCCACGCCGGTGGACCGCGCGATCCTCGACGACGCGATCGCCGACGCCGAGCGCGCGATCGAGGCGGCGCTCCCGGGCGCCCCCGAGCCGCGCCCCTCCGAGTCGCCGCCGGCGCAGCCGCACGCGCTCCCCGGGCCCGGCGCCGACCTCTCCGCCGACGCGGCGCCGCGCGGCGCGGACGAGCCGGAGCCGCGCGCGACGCCCACGCGCCTCGTGGACGTCGCCACGTCGATCCCGCGCGAGTCGGTGAACCTCACGGTCACCGACGACGACGAGCCGCTCTCGCGGACGCGGGGGCTGCCGGCGAAGGCGGGGCGCGCGCCGACGTTCATGTGGATCCTGACGGGCGCGAACGCGATCGTCCTCGTCCTCTTCGGCGCGCTCGCGTTCGACGTGCACGAGCTCCACCTCGCGGCGCCGCTCGTCGGCACCGGGCTCGCGCTCGTGATCATCGCGCTCTATTTCCGCGAGCGCGCGCGCGGCCGGCGCTGATCGCGCGCCCGCTCCACCCTCGTGGAGCATCACCGGCGGGGGCGCGCACCGCGCCGATATCGAAATATCTTCGAGACCCGATGAACGGACCTGGATTGAAGGCGCGCGCCTCGCGGCCGCGCGAGGCGGCAAGCGCCGCGACCTGCCTTTCCGTTCAACGGTCGCTCGCCCGTCCAAAATAAAGGACGAACCACGTTCGATATGGGACGATTTGACCCGATGGGACTCCGCCGACGGGCGGCACGGGCCGGGCGAAAAGCAAACGTCGATACGATCGGACGGCCGGTGTACACGCGAGCACGCCATGGCGACGTATTCGGTAAATGTTTACATGCGGCGCGCGGGTGCGACGCGCTATTCGTTCGTCGCCGCACCGGCGATGTGCCGCGGTATTTTACCGATTCCGCTCGATCTGCCGTAGTACCGCTCGCGCGGTAAAGCTGGAGCAGAGCGTCGTCGCATCTCGTATTCCAAAGGAGCGCGATTACCATGAAAGCATTCCGGCTGGCTCTCCCGCCGCTCGTCCTCGCGGCCATCGGTTGCAGCGTATCGGCTCAGGACTCTGGCTCGGCCGGGGGGACCGCGTCGCAGCTCTCGGGCTCGCAGCTCTCGGGATCGAGCGCCGCGGCCCCGACGTCCGGGCGGACGACGCTCGCCGGCGCCGTCCCCCCGTGGGCGAAGGCGTCGAACCACGCCGGCGACGCGGCGGACTCGGACCCGGTCCACGTCCGCGTCTATCTGTCGTGGTCGGACCCGGCGGGGGCGGCGTCGCTCGCCCAGGCCGTGTCCGACCCGTCGAGCACGCAGTACGGCCACTACCTCACGCCCGCGGCCTTCCGTCAGCGCTTCGCGCCCACCGCGGCCAGCGTGAACGCCGTCCAGTCGTGGCTGACGAGCCAGGGCTTCGCGATCGTGCACGTCCCCTCCAACGGCCACTACGTGGCGGCGGAGGCGACCGTCGCGCAAGCGACCGCGGCATTCGGGACGACGCTCGCGAAGTACACGGTTTCGGGGAAGACGCTCCGCGCGCCCGCCTCCGCCCCGTCGATCCCGTCGACGCTCGCCGGGATCGTGAAGTCGGTCGTGGGCCTCGACCAGAGCTCCGCGCTCGTCCACACCAACCTCGTACACGATCCCAACGCGCCGCCGACGCCGGCTTTCGTCAACGCCGAGCCGTGCTCGACGTACTGGGCCGAGAAGACCGCGACCGGCTTCTCGAACCCGTACGGCGCGAACGCGCTCCCCTACACGCCGTGCGGCTACACGGCCGCGCAGATCCGCGGCGCGTACGGCGTCCCGAGCCAGTACGACGGCAAGGGGCAGACCGTCGCGGTCATCGACGCGTTCGCGTCCCCCACCATCCAGCAGGACCTCGACGCGTGGTCCGCGGCGCGCGGGATGGCCTCGACGAAGATCTCGCAGGTCGTCACGCCCGGGACGTACCACGCCCCCGAGGCGGGGATCGTGCAGGACCCGCAGGGCTGGTACGGCGAAGAGACGCTCGACATCGAGGCGGTGCACGGGATGGCCCCGGCCGCGAACATCGTCTACGTCGGCGCGCCGAACAGCTTCCAGGACCTGGACGCGGCCATGAACCACGTCGTCGACCAGGGGCTCGCGCAGATCGTGTCGAACTCGTACGGGTTCTCCGGCGAGCAGGTCGCCCCCGGGTTCGTCCTGCCGTTCACGGACACGCTCATCCAGGCCGCGATCCAGGGGATCGGCGTCTACTTCTCGTCGGGCGACGACAGCGACGAGTCGCAGTCCCTCGGCTTCGCGTCGGCGGACTGGCCGGCCTCGAGCCCGTGGGTCACCGCCGTCGGCGGGACGAGCATCGGGGTGGGCGCGGCCAACGACTACCTCTTCGAGACCGGCTGGGGGACCGGTCGGAGCACCTGGACGGGGAGCGCGTGGTCGCCGGCTCCGCCTGGCCAGTGGACGTCGGGCGCGGGCGGCGGCGTGAGCGTCCTCTTCCCGGTCCCGAGCTATCAGGCGGGCGTCGTCGACGCCGTCCTCGCGCGGTACGGCCGCTCGGGGCGCGCGGTGCCCGACGTGAGCGCGCTCGCGGATCCGAGCACCGGATATCTCGTCGGGCAGACGCAGACGTTCCCGGACGGCACGACGAAATATTCGGAGTACCGCATCGGCGGGACGAGCCTGTCCTGCCCGATCTTCGCGGGGATCATGGCGCTGGCGGATCAGGCGAAGGGGGCGCGCCACGGCTTCGCGAACCCGAAGCTCTACTCCGTCCCCTCCTCGGCCTTCCACGACGTGCAGGCGCCGCAGACTCCGGTCGCCACGGTCCGCGCGGACTTCAACGACTTCGTGAGCGCCTCGAGCGGCGTGCACTTCACCCTGCGGACGTTCGACCAGACCCTCAGCCTGAAGACCGGTCCGGGCTACGACGACGTGACCGGCCGCGGCTCGCCCACGGCGAGCTTCATCGACGCGCTCGCGAAGTAGCGCTCGCGACGTGGCGTTCGCGCTGGAGGCATGGAGCCGCCCCACTCGGCGGCTTCGCGCCTCCGCGCGCGCGGCGTCCCGGGCGAAGAGACATCACGAAAGGATCGAGCTCTTTTACGACTCGAGGCTCGCGCTCGTCTCGTATCGTTCCGGCTCGATCTTCTGAAGCATGCGCGCGCTCTTCCGGAAGCAACGTACGCGGAGAGGCCCGCATCTCCACGATTGATTGTTCGAATACGGAGCCTCAGCTCCCGTACGAGCTTCAACGATGGAGAACGACCATGAGAAGCATTCGTTCGACGACACTGGCGGCGCTCGCGCTCGCGGCCGCCGCCTGCAGCTCGGATCCCAACCCCACGGGCTCCACGTCCGCCGCGGAGACCGGCGGGGCATCGAGTCAGGCATCGGGTGACGTATCGGGTGACGTATCGAGCCGCGAGCACATCGCGCAGGTGCTCGAGCAGACGAACCTCGTCTCGAATTTGCCGGGCGTCGCGGAGCGGGTGGATCCCACGCTCGTGAACGCCTGGGGGTTCGCCTTCGATCCCCCCGACGCGCTGTCGGTCTCGGCGAACGGGACGGGTCTGTGCAACGTCTACGACACGAGCGGCGTCACGCGCCTCGCGATCACCATCCCGTCGACGGCCGGCAGCACCACGCCGGCGAAGCCCACCGGCGAGGTCCTCAACGAGGACCCCGCCGTCTTCCGCGGAGACAGGTTCATCTTCGTCACCGAGGACGGGACCGTCGCCGGCTGGCCCGGGCCCGCCGCGACGGTGGCGCAGCTGCGCGTCGACGAGTCGTCGACCGGCGCGGTCTACAAAGGCGCGGCCACGGCGCGCGTTCGGGGGACGAGCCGCCTCTTCGCCGCCGACTTCCACAACGGCAAGGTCGACGTCTTCGACGAGAACTATCAGCCGGTCTCGTGCGCCCGCTGCTTCTTCGACCCCGACTTGCCCGCCCACTACGCGCCGTTCAACATCGTCGCGGTCGACGGCCTGCTCCTCGTATCGTACGCGGAGCAGGCGCTCCCCGAGGCGGAGGACGACGTGCCCGGCGAAGGGCACGGCTTCGTCGACCTCTTCGACACCCAGGGCGGCCTGATCCAGCGTTTGATCTCGCGCGGCCCGCTGAGCTCGCCGTGGGGCATGGCGCTCGTGCCGCGGCGCTTCGGTCGCATCTCCAACGATTTGCTCGTCGGCAATTTCGGCGACGGGAGGATCAACGTGTTCGAGATCGAGGCGCGCGGCCTCCAGTTCCGCGCCGCCTTCAGGGGGGTGATCGGCGACGCCAACCGCCACGCGCTGGCCATCGACGGGCTCTGGTCGCTGGCGTTCGGCCCCGACACGGGGACGAGCACGCCGCGACACCTCTACTTCACCGCAGGGCCGAACCACGAGCAGGCCGGCCTCCTCGGACGGCTCGACGTCCGCTGAGTCGGCTTTGCGTGTCGCGCCGCGTGATACCTTATCGCGCGGCGCGGCGCTGATTCGGGAGATCGCGCCCGCGGACCGGCGTCCCTTCGCGATCACCCGCGTCCTTCGGAGATCACGCCGCGTACGAGCGTCCCTTCGCGATCACTTGATGCACGACGTGAGGCACGTGCCGCAGCAGACCGTGTCGGAGCAGCAGACGCCCGAGCCGGCGCCGCACGTCGCGCCGGCGGGGAGGCAGGCGCCGCCGTCGTCGCCGCCGGCCGGAGGGGCGAGGACTTTTTCGACCCACTGCGCCGAGTGGTTGTGCGCCGTCACGTCCTGGAACGGCAGCCAGAACGCCGGGAAGGATCGGTCCTTCGCGTCGAGCGCCGGATCGGGGTCGACGACCACCGCGGCCATCCAGATCTGCGGCTGCGCGCAGTTGCCGTACGTGACCCCCTGCTTCGAGAGCGGCTGCGGCTGATCGTACGCGGGCCCCTCGGGCGGGTAGCAGTTGTCGAATCCCTTGTTCGCCAGATGGAGGCCGTAATCGCGGTTCGACGAGAACGCGACCCAGAGGATCTTCTTGCCGTGATAGCTCGACGGGAACGGGCTCCAGCGCGGCCACGAGTTCGTCAGGCCGTCGGCGACGTTGAGCGCGGGCAGATCGATCGGCTGCGCGCCCGCGGCGGGCGGATAGTGCAGCAGCTTGACGCGGGCGCCGCGGTTGTAGAACGCGTCGCCGTTGGACGCCGCGGTGTCGGGGGCGTCGGGCGCTTCGTTGAACACGATCCACGCGCCGTCGGGCGAGAACGACGGGTAATAGAAGTTCTGCGCGGCGTCCGAGAGGAGGCTCACCGGCGCACCCAGCGTGAGGCCGGCGAGATCGATCGTCGACGCCCAGAGCGCTCCCTTCTTGAAGTGGTGATCCCCTGCGCTCGAGATCGTCCCCGCCGCGGGCACGACGAACACGAGGTGGCCGTCGTCCTTCGACAGGTCGGGCTGCGTCGCCGCCACTCCGCCGGGGAGGGCGATCGTCCCGAGCAGCGTCGCCGCGGTCCCGTCGAAGACGGCGAACGACTGGTCCTTCCCCCCCTTGAACGTGGTCGCGAGCATCTTGGCGTGATCGTGCGTCCACGCCTGGAACCCCGGCGACATCGTCGAGCCGCCGATCACGGTGCGCGTCGCCACGTCCATCATGTGCGTGTGCACGTCGCCGAACTCGTCGTCGCCGTCCGGGTCGTCGGTCGCGAGCGACATCCGCGCGCCGTCGCGCGACATGTTGTGGCAGCCGACGCACGTGCCCGTCGCTCCGGACGTGTAGAACGGCGTCGGCGCCGGATCGAACGTTCCGAAGTCGTGGCTGTAGATGCCGCCGGTCTTTCCGCCGACGCCTCCGAACGTCGCCGATTGCCAGTAATAGATGCCGCCGGCGAGGTCGTCCTTCGCGAACGCGACGGATATCGACGCCTGCGACACCGAGACGCACGCCGCGCGGTCATCGGTCGCGCGCACGAAGACCCGGACGGGATCGCCGTCCCTGTTCTTGTTCGCGATATCGTTCCACTGCGCCTGCGAGAGCGTGACGCCGCACCCGCGCGTCGGGCCGCCGCGCACGTCCGGGACGGCCTTGCACTGCGCCTCCACGCGCACGTCGGTGATCGAGTTCTCGAAGTCGACCTCGAACAAGGTCGCTTGCTCGGGCTTCGCGAACTGCACCTCGAGGACGTTCATGTTCGGCGGGAGGAGCAGGCCGTCGGTGGGATATGCCAGGGACGGCGGGCCGAGCTGCGCGGGCGCGCAAGGCGGCGCGTCCGCGGCGGGGAAGGTTGGACACCCGGGACACGTGTAGTTCGAGCCGTTCGGCGCGACGGCGCCGTCGCCGAAGCCGATCGTACCTCCGTCATTGCCCCCGTCGAGTATACCTGCCCCGGCATCCCCCCCGGTAGCGTCGCTTTCCCGATCGCTCCCGCAAGCGGCCAGGCCTGTGACCACTTCGACGCTTGCAGCGAGCCAAAGACCGAGGAACATCGGCCATCCCGTCGTCATCTTCACTAGCGTGCACCCATGGCTGCGGACAAAGCAGCAAGGGTGCCAGCCCCCGGACAGCGCGGCGCGACGACTGCGGGTGGCGACACGGACCGACCGGGGGAGGGCGCGCCGACCGGCCGGCATGTGTCGACCCGCGCGTCTCGCGGCTTCGATCGAGTCGTACACGATCACACCGACACGGCGCTCGCGGGCGAGGCATCTCATGGGATGACGACGAAGGAAGCGAAGTGCGCGCTCGCCTGGCCAATCTCAATTACGGTAGTAAATGCTGCGCCCCGGCTCAGCCATCATCGGAGCGTTGTGACCGATGACACATTGAGACGGCGACGGGTGTCCGTGCCTGTACCGCCGCCCCGTTCGGGCGCGCCTTCGACGTCGACGCCGAGCCTTCCGTTCGGACACCACGTTTGCTTTTACGACGATCCGTACCCGGTCGACATCGTCTCCGAGCATCTGTCTCGGGCCTTCGAGCACGGCGGAGCCGGAGTCGCCATCGCGACGTCCGAGCACCTCTCGGCGCTCCGAGGGGCGCTCGACGCGATGGTCCCCGATACGGCCCGTCACGTCGAAGCGGGCCGCCTGCTCTTGCTCGACGCTCACGCGACGCTCGAGGAGCTCATCGTCGACGGCGGCGGCCTGTCCGAGGCGACGTTCCAATCGTCGATCGGCGCGCGCATCGAGGGCCTCGCGAGCGCCTCCGCTCCCGCGCGCGCGTTCGACGAGATGGGGGACGTCCTCTGCAGAGACGGACGCTTCGCCGCGGCAATCCAGCTCGAAGGCTTCTGGAATCGCTTGCGACACACCGCGCAGTTCGACCTCCTCTGCGGGTACGGGCTCGCGCGCTTCGACGTCGCCTCTGCTCACGCGGCGTTCTCGCTCGTCTGCGACGAGCACACGAACGTCCGGGTCAGCGGCGTCAGCGACGCCGGCGGGCTCGATAATCAGCGCCTGCTCGCCGAGCTCGAGCAGCGCCGTCGCGCCCTCTCCACGGAGGTGGAGCGACGAGAGCTGGCCGAAGAGGAGCGGGCGCGGCGGGCGTCCGCCGAGCGCTTCCTGGCCGAAGCGGCGCGACTCCTCTCCTCGTCGCTCGACTACGAGGAGACGATCCAGCGCGTCGCCCAGCTCGCCGTTCCGAGCTTCGCCGACTGGTGCATCGTCGATCTCGTCACCGAAGAGGGTGACGCGTTCGCCCGCGTCGGCGTCGGTCACCACCGTCCGGACGGCGCGGAGGTGAGCGCGGCGCTCCGGCGGAAATACGTGCTTCGCGCCGATATCTCGGAGGGGGTCGCGCGCGCGCTCGCCGACCGGACATTGCAGGTGCGTCGCGACATCGACGAGGAGACGATCCTCAAGATCGCCTACGACGAACAGCACCTGCGCGCGCTGCGTTCGCTCCATATACGCTCGTGGGTCATCGCGCCGCTCGTCGCGCGAGGCCGGGCGATCGGCGCCTTGACGCTGATCGCCTGCGAGCGTAATTTCGAGGAGCGGGATATCGGGCTCGCCGAGCAGCTCGCCTCGAGCTCTGCGGCGGCGATCGACAACGCGAGGCTGTTCGCCGCGGAGCAGCGCGCGCGAATGCGCGTCGGGCGCATGCAGGAGGTGACGGCGGCGCTGTCCCGCGCGCGGACCGCGGCGGAGGTCGCCGACACGGCCTGCCGCATCGGCGCCGAAGCGATGGACGCGTTTTCGGGAGCGCTGTGGGTGCTCCGGGACGACGGCGCGCTCGTCCTCACGGGGAGCTGGGGTAAGCCCGAGTCCTCCATGGATCAGCTCCGGGTCATCCATCCGAGCACGAAGAATTTGCCCGCGCTCGAGGTCGCACGTACGGGCGTGCCGGTCTGGGTCGAGACCGCGGAGGACTATGCGAGCGCCGCCCCCGAAATGTTCGAGCAGGCGCGCCGAGCCGACCACGTCAGCGCGTACGGGATCGTTTCGCTGTCCCTCGACGGGCGGATCGCCGGAGTCATCGCGTTCGGACACCCGATTGGACATCGCTACGACGAGACGGAGCGCGCCTTCTACATCGCGCTCGGGCAGCACGTCTCGCACGCGCTCGATCGCGCGCGCCTGCTCGACGCGGAGCGGCGCTCCAACGAGCGGCTTCGGCTCCTGGCGGCGGCGGGCGAGACGCTCGCGCAATCGCTCGATCTCGACCAGACGCTCCGCACCGTGGCGCGTCTGGTCGA
>Ga0207710_10001197_pt1 | contig 13159 bp, 16 predicted proteins | sample KBSS24metaG_FD_184400 | JGI IMG/M metagenome (GOLD analysis project Ga0207710, IMG submission 184400) | Switchgrass rhizosphere microbial communities from Kellogg Biological Station, Michigan, USA - KBS S2-4 metaG (SPAdes) (version 2) | ecosystem: Host-associated > Plants > Roots > Rhizosphere...
TGTATCCTGGTGACCCCCTTACGCCGGGTGTTGGCGCAACGAAGGATGCAAAGCGTCTCGCGATAAAAGATGCGAAGACCCTGACAAAGATCCCGGTTCTTCCGATCTCTTATGCCGATGCTTTGCCGCTAATTCGCAATCTTAGTGGAGCGGTTGTACCAGAAGCATGGCGGGGTGCTCTTCCAGCGACCTATCATTTTGGTGGCAGTTCGCCGACCGTTCACCTAAAGCTCGAATTTAACTGGGACACAAAAACCCTCTACGATGTGATCGCGAAAATGCCGGGCAGCGAGCGCCCTGACGAATGGGTGATCCGCGGCAATCATCACGACGCGTGGGTAAACGGTGCAAACGATCCGCTAAGCGGACAGGTTGCAATGCTGGAAGAAGCGCGCAGTTTAAGCGAGCTGGCAAAAACGGGCTGGAAGCCGAAACGTACGATCGTCTATTGTTCATGGGACGGCGAAGAAGAAGGATTGCTAGGTTCGACCGAGTGGGTTGAAACGCACGCGGCAGAGCTTAGCCAAAAAGCTGTTGTCTATATCAACAGCGATACGAATGGTCGGGGCTTTCTCGGGGTCGGCGGCTCACACACGCTTGAAAAATTTGTCAACGAGGTTGCGCGGGACGTACCCGATCCGCAGACAAAACTGTCTGTGTGGGAGCGTGCGCGAGCGCAGGATATAGTTGATGGTTCGCCACAGGCCCGCCGCGATGCGATGGAACGAGCCGACACACGAATATCGGCACTCGGTTCAGGTTCGGATTTCACTCCTTTCCTGCAGCATCTCGGAATTGCTTCACTTAATATCGGCTTTGGCGGCGAAGACAATGGCGGTGATTATCATTCGATCTACGATTCGTTTGATCATTATGTGCGATTCGGCGATCCCAATTTTGCGTACGGTGTTGCTCTCGCAAAGGTAGGAGGGCGAATGACGCTGCGGCTTGCCAATGCGGATACGGTGCCCTTCGATTTTGGAAACTTTGCTGAAACTATCGGCGGATATGTTGGTGAGGTGACACGACTGGCAGATTCGATGCGTGAAGAGACAAAAGCGACGAACCAGGTGATCACTAACGGTATGATGAAGGCCGTGCAGGACCCGACAGAGACATTCGTTGTACCAGCACCGAAAGACGATGTTCCTTTCCTGAATTTCGCACCGCTGCAGAACGCGATGGCGAAGTTGAATGAGAGCGTTAAGAACTATCGAGAGGTTTCATCCGGCAAGCAACTCCCGGTTCAGACACAGAAATCACTTGATCAGGTACTTTTCAAGACAGAACGTGCATTGACCAACAATAGTGGTCTTCCCCGCCGCGACTGGTTTAAACACCAGATATACGCACCCGGCTTTTATACCGGTTATGGGGTGAAAACGCTTCCTGCAATTCGCGAGGCTATCGAGCAGCGCGATTGGAGGGAAGCGAGCGAAGAGATCGTTATTGTTTCAGGCGTGATCGAGAGCTTTGCCGCCGAGATCGATAAGGCGGCGCAGCTTTATCGCTGATAATGGACGAGATAATAAGCACAACAGAAAGCTCGGTTCGATACCTGACGCTCAATCGCCCGGAAAAGCGAAACGCGCTTAATGATGCTCTTATTGCAGCCCTTAAAGATGAACTGCGGCGGGCGGATGAGGAGATCGAACTTCGAGCGATCGTTATTCGCGGGGCCGGAAAGGATTTCTGTTCTGGGGCCGACCTCTCTGCGCTAAAGAAGATCAGCGAAAGTTCGTTTGATGAGAATCTCGACGACGCAAGAAGCCTTGCGGAGCTATTCACTATTATTCGCGGAGTTCAGCTTCCAGTGATCGCCGCTGTTCATGGCCGTGCGCTCGCCGGCGGCTGCGGACTTGCAACCGGATGCGATATCGTCCTGGCTTCAAAATCAGCCCGCTTCGGTTATCCGGAGGTCAAGATCGGGTTTGTTCCCGCGATCGTCACCGCGATTCTCAGGCGAAACGTATCGGAAAAAATCGCGTTTGAATTGATTACCCAGGGCTTCGAATTTTCCGCGGAAGAAGCGAGATCGTATGGATTGGTCAATCGAATATTCGATGGCGACAGCTTTGAAGCAGACGTCAAGAATTACGTCAGGGCTTACGAAGGTGTAAGCAGGTCGGCAGTGGTGCTTTCGAAAAAGCTTCTTTATGAAATGGACGGAATGGACTTCGACCGGGCTTTGGATGCGGGTGCGAAAACGAATGCCGAAGCGAGGATGACCGACGATTGCAGGAAGGGAATCGCGCGCTTTCTAGATAAAACCTAAGCGTCCAGTATCTCAACCTTCGTTTCGATCAGTTCTTTCGGAATGAGCGCGGGGAAATAGGCCATTATCTCTTCGACCTTTGGGCGGCCGCCGGCAAAGCCTGTTACGGCGGGTGGGCCGGTGAGGATCAGCGGGGCAAGTTCCTTGGTAAATCTTTCGACGTCAGCTTTGCTCTGTCCGCGAACGCCAAATCGCAATTGAACTTCCGGAATATCGGGTCGGGGTTCGCCCGCCAGATGTCCGTGAGTTGCGTTCACGCCGACAAATTCATTTAGGATCAGGTCAAATTTCAGTCCTAACCTATCAAGCCTTTTGCGCAGGATCTGGTCCGCGGCCTTTGCTTTCTCATAGGCATCGGGCCATGCGTAAACAAGAGTACCAACCGCCTTCCATCCTGCCGAATAAGCGATCGATACTTTGTAGAAATCTGTCTTTGGATTTCCGGTTATGCCAAAGACCTTTACGCGGTCTTCACCGTCGGCAGATAAGTGAATCGATGAAAAGTCGGCGACGACATCCGGTGTGATGTAAGCCTTCGGATCACCCATCTCATAAAGAAGTTGTTCCTTTACCGATTGGACATTCACACGACCGCCGGTGCCATCATGTTTGGTGACGATGAATTCACCGTTTGGCGAAGCCTCGATTATTGGAAATCCGACGTTGGCGAGATCGGGGATCGATTGCCACTCATACTGGCAATTGCCGCCGGACGATTGCGCTCCGCATTCGATTATGTGGCCTGCTATCGTTCCCGCCGAGATGCGGTTCCAATCATCGAATTTCCAACCGAATTCATGCATTAGTGGAGCGAGGGTTAGGCCCGTATCCGTCAGTCGTCCTCCGACAATTACCTGAGCTCCTTTTTCCAGCGCTTCGACAAGTCCTGCCGCTCCGAGGTAAACATTCGCCGATTGGACCTTGTCACGGATCGCAGCGAGAGGCTCGCCGGTCTCCATGTTCGTAATCGCAACGCCTTCTTCCGCAAATTTGTCCAAACGATCGAGTATGTCATCGCCGGTCACAACTCCGATCTTCACCTTGCCGGTCAAACCCATATCTCTCGCCGTGTCGCGAATTGCTTCAGCACAGCCCGCGACGTTTACGCCGCCGGCATTCGAGAGGACCTTGATCTTCTTCTCGACGCAATCGGGAAGGATCTCTCTCATCAACGAGATAAAATCCCGAGCGTATCCGGCGCCCGGGTCGCGCGATCTTTGCTTTTGCAGGATCGACATGGTCACCTCTGCCAGATAGTCGAGCATCAAATAGTCGATGGGACCGTTCCGTACCTGATCGATCGGCGCTGTTAACAGATCACCCCAAAAACCCTGCCCACCCGCAACTCTAACCTTTTCCTTCATAAAGATTTAATTAAAGAGCAAAACGAAAAGGCGGTCAACAAACGATTGAAAAAATCGATTGCTGCCGCCTGCTATCGTTCGAGTATTGTTTATCGCGCGATATTGCCGCTACTGTTTTTTATTGGGGAACCACTCACGTTTAGAGACCCATTTCGCGCCGTCCCACGTCGAAACCATGAACCATTTGCCACCCTCGTATGCCTGGCCCGTGACATTATCGGTCACGCTAATAGTGGCATTGCCGATCTTTTGGGTTTTGGTTACGACGGATGCCCCAACGCCGGAGGCCATGTTTTTTGTTTTATCTGCTGAGTCCGTCAACATATCAGTAACTACCACAGATGTTTTCTTGACCGATTGAACCGCCACGTCCTTTGTCTTTGTAACGGCGTCTTTTGTCTTCTCTTCGGACTGCGCATTAACGGTGCTGTATGAAAACAATACTGCTCCGAAAAACGCGACCAATGCGAAAAGTGCATTTAATTTCATACACTTGCCCTCGTTTTTATAAAGATAGTCGAAATTGAAGTTGTCCGACTTTTTGACACAATGCATTTTCAGTGCCAAAAAAGGCGGTGCGATTTGATCGCACCGCCTTAACGCGCAAAACCACGCGAGATCACTGCACCGCTCGGTGCACCTTATGATAGGTCCACTTACTTCCGCGCTTTGTCTTATGAACCGTCCATTTTGTGCCGCGTTTTCCTTTATGATACGTCCATTTAGTACCGCGCTTCGTCTTGTGAGCAACATATTTTGCTCCGTGCTTTGTCCGTGTTGCTACGCCGCGATGCCTTTTTCTTACGGTAACCTGTGCATTCATCGCGCTGACCGAAAGCGTTCCATTTGACGAGATCGCATCGCCTAGAAATACAAGACCAAACATCATTGCAAAAGCAAAGACCCCTGAAATTATCTTTTTCATATTCATCCTCTTGTTCGAAAGTAACTGAAAAATACGACTGTATGGATTCTAGGCTTATAAGCTGAAAATCGCAATGTTGCCTGTTTTCAAATGCTGTTGCGGACATTCTTCCGAATAAATGTCACGATGTCTTCCGTCGAAGTTCCGGGTAGAAATACTTCGGAGATACCTTTGGCTTTCAGGTCCGCAATATCCTCTTGGGGAACGATCCCCCCGACGAGAACAAGTGTGTCATCCATTCCATTTTCGCGGAGCAGATCGACAATGCGCGGACATAAAGTTTTGTGAGCGCCGCTGAGGATCGAAATCCCGACAGCGTCCACATCTTCCTGAAGCGCGGCCGAGGCGATCATCTCCGGTGTCTGTCTTAATCCGGTGTAGATCACCTCCATTCCGGCATCGCGTAAAGCTCTCGCAATAACTTTCGCTCCGCGGTCGTGCCCGTCAAGGCCAGGTTTGGCCACCAAAACTCTGATCTTTCTTGTCGTCATAAAGCGAAAAGTATATTAACGAACGAGCCTTCGAAGCAAACTGCCCGCTTTGATGTACGGCTTTAAAGCCGACCAATCAAAAAAGAATTGTCCGTCGGGCTGAAGGGCTTGAATCACATGAGGGAAACCGTAATTGTATTGAAACGTCACACCCTGATCATTTACCGAAAAGTTGTTCAGGTCCTTTATTTTGAAATCAGCATCGCTGAACAATGACTGGGGGTCTTGCTCGTCGGGATTGTCCTTTTTGATCTCTTCGATGGAGCTTGCGATCTCCGCTTTTTGAGCTTTCTTACACATTGCCGCAAGACCTGCAAGGTTTGTAAAAGCGTTTTGCGGCGTCACACGATCTCCGGTTTTTAGATCAACGACAACGGTCTTGCTTACACTCGACGGATACGCTGCCGTTCCTTCCATGCTTAGCGTGATCACCAAAACACCTTTCTTGTTGTAGTTGACCTCATAGTCTGCCTCTTCAAGCCATTGGTATTCACTCAACTCTTCCTTGAGGTTCAACTTCAAAGCCCGCTCGTAGCTGATTGAATCCTGAACCTTTTTATTCAGGGCAGTCGATAGGCCCGCAACCTTCGGATATCTGATCGTAAACGTTTTTTTGAAGCTCGATTGAGGTTTTGGCCGGCGATAAGTGACTTTCTTCGGGGTTATTGTAACGCTCTGGGCAATGGCGATCCCGGCCAACGCCAGAACAAGGGGAAAGCTAAGCAGCAATTTGATCTTCATGGGCTTCGTAATGATCCATATTGGGCGAAGCAAAAACGCACCGCAGCTTTCCCAAAAGCGTTTTTCTTTCTTTCATTTCCTTGAACATCTCAAACCAGCCGTGGGTATTGATCCACAGCAGATTATGACTATTTATCGGTTTAAGAATGCCGTACCGCGGTGTTTCAGTCTCTTCTGTAAAGCTGCCGAACAGGCGGTCCCAGATGATCAGAACTCCCGCGTAATTACGATCGAGGTACTTGTCGTTCACTCCATGATGAACGCGATGGTGAGAGGGTGTATTGAGCACGAATTCAAGAGGTCCCATGCGCTTGACGAATGGCGTATGTATCCAGAACTGATAGAGCAGATTGAAACCGTGCATCGTCAACTGCATCCAGGGTGCAAATCCGATCAACATCAACGGCGCGTAAAATATCCAGTGTGCGATTCCCTGAAACCAACTCTGTCGTACGGCCACGCTTAAGTTGAAGTGTTCGCTCGAATGATGGACAACATGAAAGTTCCAGAAGAATCGTGATTCATGGCATACGCGGTGAAACCAGTAATAGGCGAAATCATCGGCGAAGAACAAAAGGGCCCACGTCCACCATACGTCCGCCGGGAATTTATAAGGTGCGAGTTCGTACAGGAACGTGTAGATAATTCCGATTCCGATCCCGGTCAACGCTCCCCAGAATACGCTGCCGAATCCGAGGAATATGTTTGTCCACGCATCCCGCTTCTCATAAACGTCCGTGTTTCGCCGGCTGTCGAGCCACGCCTCAAGCGCGATCAGGCCCGAAAAGAGCGGTATCGAAACTACGACGGGGTTTAACATATTACGCTTTTATCTTAATATGAATTTCTAAATTAACGAAGCAAGTTTCCGATTATGAAAAAGGCTCTTAAAATTATTGTGATCGTTGGCGTTATCGCGTTTATCGGCATCCAGTTCATCCGGCCTGATTTTACGAATCCGCCGGTAGTTGAGGCCGATACTCTCGAAGCTTCGATGCAGGTTCCCGAGCAGGTCGATGCCATTCTTAACAGGTCATGCGTTGATTGCCACACCAATAAGACTGTTTATCCGTGGTACTCGAAAATAGCCCCAGTTTCGTGGTGGTTGGGTAATCATATTTCGGAGGGCCGGCGCGAGCTGAACATGAGTGTGTGGAATACTTACAGCCCAAAGAAGAAGGCAAACAAACTCAACGAGATCTGCGAACAGGTCGAATCAGGCGAGATGCCGCTGCCGTCGTATCTGTGGATCCATCGGTATGCCGTCCTGAAAGAAGGGGAAACTAAAACCCTCTGTGACTGGGCAAATGCGGAAAAGGCAAAAATAACTGTCAATTAGACCGACGCGGCGTGTAAACCGGATGGATTACCACACCGCCCGACAATAAATGCCTCGCCAGCCGTAAATCCGTAGAAAGAAAGAGCTTGTTGGAGAAAGGGTGATCCGGATCGCCGTGAAAAGAGAGCGAAAACTGTAAGTAAATTCATTTTTTTTAATCTTTTCGCGGTATTTTTTAATCTTTTCGGGACTCTTTTTAATCTTTTTGCCGCATTTCTTAATCTTTCCGTCCCTTTTCTTAATCTTTTCGTCTTACTTTTTAGTCTTTTCGTGGTCTTTCTTAATCTTTCAGTCTCACTTTTTAATCTTTTCGCCCCATTTTCTGATCTTTTTGTCTTATTTTTTAATGTTTTTTGCTTTTAACGGAATGAGCCTAAGTTCCTGTTATGTTGAGTAGTTGTTCGAAGTCGACCTAACATCTTAAAATAGAAGCTTATGTCTTTGCTCAAGATCGTTCATTACCCCGAGCCGGTACTGCTCACGCCTGGAAAACCGGTGGGTGACAGCGAATTCGACAACGGGATGGGCGCCGTGGTCGAGAATATGTTCGAGACAATGTATGCCGCCGGAGGAGTTGGCCTGGCGGCTCCGCAAGTCGACATTTCAAAGCGTTTTTTTGTTATGGATGTTCCTGGCGAAGACGATACCCGGCAGAAGGCGGTGTTCATCAACCCGGAGATCATCCATGTCGAGGGTGAACAGGTGGGTGAAGAAGGCTGTCTTTCGTTTCCCGGTTTCTTCCAGGTGGTTCAGCGTGAAATGCGGGTCGTAGTGCGGGCTCAGGACTTTAAAGGCGAAACGTTCGAAATGGACTTGAAGAACCTCGCCGCGCGCTGTGTTCTCCACGAAACCGATCACTGCGACGGTATCGTTTTCCTCGATCGAGTAAGCGCGTTGAAACGCGAATTGGCAAAGAGTAAAATTAAAAGACTTCAAAAAACAGGGAAGTGGGAATGAGTATCGAAGAGACCAGGCTCACCGCCGAGGTGAACTCCATCCGTGAATTGAATCTGTACCTGCTTTCGGGCTGGACGCTGATATTGAGCTACGTCCGACATTCGAGCGACAGCCAGCAACCGAGATTTGTCGTTGCCTGGCAAAAGGATGGTGAACCCCAAACCCCCGAACTATTGGACGAATGGGAGCTTAGCGAACTTGATCGACAGAAATATAGATAAAATTCTATGCCTCCCAAAATTCGCGAGTTGATCGCGCTGCTCGAACAAAATGTTTTGTAAACCGTGGGGGAAAGGGAAGTCATCGAAATTACGAACACCCGAGTGGTTTAAGACTTACGGTCTCCGGCAAGGCCGGAGACGAAGCAAAGAAATACCAGGAAAAGCTGGTCAAGGCGTATATTCGGCGGATCCAGGGAAAATGAAAAGTATCGCAGATCAGTACGAAAAAATAGTTTATTGGAGCGACGAGGACGAATGCTTTGTGGGCGTGTGTCCTGAGTTTTTCGCGGGCGGGGTTCATGGGGACGATCCCTCCGAAGTCTTTAAAGAACTGTTGGAAGTTGTTGACGAGTGGGTTGAGATTTTTAAGAAAGACGGAAAGCCACTGCCCGAACCCAAACACGCAGTATTGCAGGCGGCCTAAGAGAAATTATGCAAACACAACGAGTATTAGACGAATTTAAGAACGAACCATTCACAGATTTTTCAAAACCGGAGAATGCCGAGGCAATGCAACAGGCGATCGAGAAGGTTCGCGGCGAATTGGCCCGCGAATACGCGGTCGTTATTAACGGCGAAAAGATAACGCTCGAAAGTCATTTCAACAGTATTGATCCGGCGAACAAAAATGAGGCTGTTGGCTCGTTTCCTGAGGTTGATACGGACACATCGCTTGTCGAACGGGCCATAACGGCGGCGAACAATGCTTTTAAGACGTGGAGAAACGTCCCCGCGGCCGAAAGAGCTGAATACCTTTTCAAGGCTGCGGAGGTAATGCGAAAGCGAAAGCACGAGCTTTCAGCCTGGATGGTATTTGAAGTAGCCAAAACATGGGCCGAAGCGGATGGTGACACAGCCGAAGCGATCGACTTCTGCGAATTCTACGGCCGCGAAATGCTCCGGTGGAGTGAAGAACAGCCGATCACAAAGGTTCCCGGAGAAAAGGGTAGTTTTGAATACATTCCGCTCGGTGTCGGAGCAGTTATTCCGCCCTGGAACTTTCCTTTGGCGATCATGGCTGGAATGACAATGGCGGCTGTAGTCGCGGGAAACACCGTTGTATTGAAGCCCTCGTCCGATTCACCGACGATCGCTGCGAAATTTGTCGAGATCCTCGAAGAGATCGGGCTCCCCCCCGGTGTTGTAAATTTCCTGACGGGAAGCTCAAAGACCGGCGAGGCGATGGTAACGCATCCGAAGACTCGTTTCATCTCGTTTACCGGATCGAAGCAAGTTGGTTTGCACATAAATGAAGAGGCTGCAAAGACGCGCGATGGGCAGATCTGGATCAAGCGTGTCATCGCCGAGATGGGCGGGAAAGATGCGATCGTTGTCGCGGACGATGCCGATATCGATGCAGCAGCTACCGGTATTGTGCAGGCGGCCTTTGGTTTTCAGGGACAGAAGTGCTCGGCCTGCTCGCGGCTGATCGTTGACGAAAAGGTTCACGACGAACTGATGGAGAAGGTTGTCGCGTTAACCAAGAATCTTAAAGTTGGCCAGCCAACTGATGGCGAAACTAACGTCGCCGCGGTTATCAACAAGCGCTCGTACGAGCAGACGCTTAATTACGTCAAGATCGCTCAGGAAGAAGGCGGGAAACTTCTTACCGGAGGTAAGGGTAATGAGAGTGAAGGCTATTTTATCGAGCCAACCATTATCGACGAAGTAAAACCAGGCGCGACGCTAGAGCAGGAAGAAGTATTTGCTCCAGTTCTGGCGGTGATAAAAGCGCGCGATTTCGATCATGCTTTGGAGATCGCTAACGATACGGAGTTCGGATTGACCGGAGCGCTTTATTCGCGATCGGAAGAACGTCTGGATCAGGCTCGCCGTGAGTTCTTTGTCGGCAATCTTTACCTAAACCGCAAATGTACCGGAGCTCTCGTCGGGGCACATCCTTTCGGCGGCTTTAATATGAGCGGTACCGATTCAAAGGCCGGCGGCCGCGAATATCTTTTGCAGTTTATGCAAGGCAAATCGATCGCGCAGAAACTTTGATCTAAACAACAAAATGAGAAAGAACGTTTTACCGTTTCTTGCGCTGTCGCTCCTGACGGCCGTGTGTGTGGGCGCGGTTTACGCACAGAAGGCAAAGCCAAAACCGTCTCCGACACTTAAGACAAGACCCGCGATCTTTTCGGTGATCTATGGCGGATCAGGTATTGAGCCGATAGCCTTTGTCGAAAATGGCAAGCTTGTTGCGGGCGGCAATGACGGCAGTGCTGATGGATCCACCTTGTCAAAGCTTTACTACAAACCGGGCGCGAAATACGACCTTATATTCGGAGGAATTTCGGACGGCACGGTTACGGTTAAGAAATCGAATGTCGGCAGCGAATGCGGAGGATCGTCGGCAGAGGTCACGGTTGCCTCTACGAAAGCAAAACTAAAAGGTTTTGTAATGGGGCTCGCGACAAATATTACGCCGAAGGGCAAAGCGACGGGATTGCGGCGAATACCCACAACCGCTGAAAGAGCTGAAATGGAATCCCTTGTCCGGGCCGAATATGCAAAACAGAAGATCGCATCGGCCGCGTACAAGCAGCTTCATTACCACAACCTCACAGCCGTCGATGTTGAAAACAACGGAAGCGTAGAATTTGTGGGTTCATATTGGGTAGAGCCAAAGGCGTCCGAACGGGGACTTCTTTTTTTCATCGCCGAAAAAGGCGCTCGCGGAAAGTATGCGTTTAGTTACCACACCTACGAAAATTACACTGTCGATAAAGTAATGAGTGGCCAGTTGAAGGACCTCGATGACGGCGTTTATCAAACGTTGCTGCTCGATGCCTTCGATTACGACAGTGACGGAACGGCCGAGATCTTTACTGTTTCGAAAGCTTTTGAAGGCAACAATTATTCTGTTCTGAAGCGAACAAAAGGAACATGGACAAAGGTGCTCGACACCTACGACTACCGCTGCGGCTATTAGGACCTGTTAGGCACGGGCCCTTTCGCATTCAACCTAACCCGAGCGAGCCATTATCCGTACATCGCGGAGCTTTCAAAAGATCTCTCAAAGAGATCCAAATAACGCGAGTAGATCCTGTTGAATCAAAGCCAAAGTTAACAGGAAAAAGACCAAAAGTAGTTAACTTTAAGCCAAAGTTAACTGGAAAAAGACCAAAAGTAACTAACTTTAAGCCAAAGTTAACTAACAAAGAGCCAAAAGTAATTAACTTTAAGCCAAAGTTAATTAACAAAGAGCCAAAAGTAATTAACTTTAAGCCAAAGTTAATTAACAAAAGACCAAAAGTAATTAACTTTAAGCCAAAGTTAACTAACAAAAGACCAAAAACAAGTGGAAAAAACCTTGATACTGCGGTCGCGATCGGTGGCTTTTGTTTCTAAACTATGACGTGACGATAGTTTATCGCTCGATGGCAAACTCAATGAAAATTCAAGCCCGTCCGAGTCCATCGCCGGGTTAGGAATGTTAAGTTCGTTATCCGGAAACCAGAAGTAATAACCGAGAAGCGTCCAACCGAGCCAAGAGCGAATCAAGGCATGAAGAGGTCGATAACCGGGGGCCGTGCCGATCTGTCAAAGGTCGATACGACCGATCCCAACTATTTGCAGGAAGCGATGATCCCGCTGCTCGACGAAACACACGGTGGTGAGGACGTTGCGATATTTGCGACCGGTGTTAACTCCTATTTGTTTCACGGTTCGATGGAACAGAACTGGGTCTTTTAGATAATGGCGGACGCGCTAAGGCTTGGACGAAAGTGAAAATAGTTTTTATGGGCACGCCCCAGGCGGCCGTTGCCAGTCTTGAAAGAATATTAAGTGACGGCCACGAGGTCGCTGCTGTCTACACCCAACCCGACCGGCCCGCCGGTCGCGGTAATAAAATATCTGCATCCCCGATCAAGGAATTTGCTCTTATACATGGTCTGCCGGTCTTCCAGCCGTTGAAGATCCGCACGCCCGATGCTTTGGAGCTATTTCAATCGCATAAGGCAGACGTTGCTGTAGTCGTAGCCTACGGGCGGATCTTGCCAGCTACTTTCCTGACAGCATTTCCAAAAGGCGCCATAAATGTTCATTTTTCATTGCTCCCAAAGTATCGTGGAGCCGCTCCTGTAAATTGGGCGATCGTAAATGGTGAAACCGAAACCGGTGTGACAACAATGCGAATGGATGAAGGACTGGACACGGGTGATATCTATCTGCAAAAGGCCACGCCGATCGGCCAGCATGAGAACTCAATCGAGTTGATGGAACGTCTTTCCGTTTTTGGAGCCGACCTCTTGTCCGCAACCCTGCGCGATCTGGACGATCTCGTTCCGGTTCCCCAAAACAACGATCTGGCCACTCTTGCCCCGATCATGAGAAAAGAAGATGGACTGATCGACTGGACATTAACATCTACCGCAATTGCGAACACGGTTAGGGGGTTTCAGCCATTTCCAACTGCCTACACCACCTATAAAGAAAAGAAGCTTACCATCTGGGGAGCAGAGGCAGTCTCCGATACCGATCCGGGCTTAAACGCTCTCGGTCGGATAATCGAAGCCAACGGTGATATTCTAACCGTTGGGTGCGGCGGCGGATCCATGATCGAAATTCATGATCTGCAGATAGAAGGGAAGCGGCGACTGCCCGTTCGCGATTTCCTTAATGGTATAAAGCTGCAGCCCGGTGAAATTCTTGGCTAAAAGAGATATGTCAGACGACAACAAATTTCAGATCATAACGTTCTACGAGTTCAAGGACATGAGAACCGTGGGTGATCTGACCATTCTCAAATCGGGCTTGAAAGATCTGATGACCGAGTTGTCTCTGCGGGGAACGATCATTCTGTCCGAAGAGGGTTTCAATTCGACCCTTGGGGGAGGTC
>Ga0207710_10001199_pt1 | contig 13147 bp, 6 predicted proteins | sample KBSS24metaG_FD_184400 | JGI IMG/M metagenome (GOLD analysis project Ga0207710, IMG submission 184400) | Switchgrass rhizosphere microbial communities from Kellogg Biological Station, Michigan, USA - KBS S2-4 metaG (SPAdes) (version 2) | ecosystem: Host-associated > Plants > Roots > Rhizosphere >...
GTCGGCGGTCATCTCCGGGAAGTCGCTCTTCGCCGCCCAGTCGGAGATCAGGAGCCACGGCGAGCGGACGGTGGCCTCGCGACGGGCGAGGATCTTCGTCACCAGCGCCTGCGTCTCCTCCGGCGTGCGCACCGGGAACCGTCCGACCGAGAGCGACCGGGCCGCGGGGATACTCAGGAACCAGCTGTCGGACGCCGCCTCGACCGCGTCGGGAGCGGAAAGCTGCACCGCCGAGGTCGGGACCAGGTCTCCGCCGGACCCGAGATAGTTCCGCGGATCGTAGCTCGCCGAGCCGAGGATGAGCAGGTAGCGAGGCGGCCGCGACCAGCCGGTCAGCGCCTGAGCGAGAAACGCCCTGACCGCATCGATGCTCTTCTCACCGGAAGCAAACTCGTCCTGAACATCCTCGATGTCGACCAGCGCCACGGTCAGGCCCTCGCTCCGGCGGCGTTCGACGAGAGGCTGGACGGCATCGAAGAGAGTCGAGGGACCGAGCACGATCAGGTCCGCGCCCTCCGACGCCCACCAGCGACTCGGACCGTTGCGAGTGACCGCATCCGGAGCAGCGGCGTCCTCGGGGAGGTATGCGAAGAGGTGCCGGGTTCCCGTCCCGGTGGCCAGCACGGCCGCGGTGCCGCCTGCGTCCTGGACCGCCAGCTGGACCGGAGAGTCGGGGTCCGTGACGTCGAGGATCCGCGTACGCGCCGGATCGAACCCCTGCAGCCGGGCCGAGGTGGCGGCCTCCAGGGTGAAGTCCAGCGCTCCCGCACTCCGCGTCGTGAACCGTGGGTAGACCACGCGGACGTACTGCTCGAGAGACAGGTCTTGATCGCTCGAGGAGGAGAGCCCAACCACGTTGTCTCCCGGAACGAGCACGCCCCGAGGCAACGCAATGCTGGCCGTGCTCGGCGAATTTCCCGAGAAGCTCAACGAGCCGACGCCGAGACCGTTGACCGTGACCGTCACCGAGTGCGGGGTGTCGAGGACTCCCTGGAGCGCGACCTCGAGGCGAGCACCGGACGCAGAGACGTCCAGTCCGTCCAGGGAGAGGGTCCGCTGGTGACCCTGACCGAGAACCGCCGGTCCGAAGAACTTTTCCGCGTCTCCGTTCCTGGCGGCGCCGAACCAGGTGAGACGCTCACGGACCTCGACCGAGGCCAGGTACGTGGCCGGACCGGCCGGCTGAGCACTCGCCGAGAGGTTCCGGAGATCGAGTCCGACTCCTCCGCTGGACGTCAACCAGTAGACCGAGGAGCCCGAATACCGCGTGTCCATGCCGTACCCGTAGAACTCGACCCAATCCCCCGAGCGAAGCGTGGCGCCGTCGGCAGCGACCACCGTGCGCGGAACTGCGCGACCATTCCGGAAGAGCTGAAGGGATGCGGTGGGAGCACCGGGGGACATCCCTGCCGCGAAGAGCGATTCGGCCGGAACCCGCACCACCCCGGGCCGAGAGACGACCAGCTTCACCGCGTCACCGGCAGCGAGCTCCCACTGCTTGCTCTGGTTCAAGGCAGAAACCCTGGCAGCCGGCACGACGGCCGCGCTGCCCCGGATGGACGAGAGACGGTTCACCGGCGTCGGCGAATCCGCGACCAGGTTCGCAGCGACCGGCGAAGCGGGCCCACTGGCCGCCGTGGCACGGGTCCATCGCGTCCGTCCGTCGAGATGAAGCGACTCGACCAGGTAGCTCGCTCCGGCCGGCGCGTGACGATCCTCCCAGCCGACGTCGTTTCCCGCGAGAACGGCCTTCGTGGTGAGCACCGGACCGGCGATCAGACCCGGCGTGAGCAGCTCGCGGCGCCCCGAGGTTTCGCGCCACACCCGGAAGCCGACGAGGTCGGATACTGGCCCGGACCGGAGTGAAACCACGGGGCCACGCGCGGAGTCCCGTACCCAGACGGCGAGGTCTGCCGCACGGGTGGGGGCAACGGCGTGAATCGGGATCGCCACGAGCGCGAACGGGCTCGAGGGCGCGAGCGTCCAGCTCATCGTCACGTTGAAGGTGCCCCCGCCGGTGCGGCTCGCGGTGTCGCCGGCCCCGAGGACCGCGCCCGAGCTCGCCGACCACCGGACGATCGCGCCCGCCTGCGGGGTCGCCGAGGTCGCGCCGTTCGAGGAGAGCACGGAGATGACCTTGTCGCCCTGGACGGTCGAGGGAGAGACCGACGCCGTCGTCCCGGTTCCGCCAGCGGTGGCTGCGGTCCCGGTCGACGTCGCCTGGTCCACCCCGGTGTACGAGAGCGACCCGCCGACCGCGCTGCAAGGGCCCGCCGGCAGAGTGACCGTGATCGTGGCCGTTCCACGCGTGGGCGCCACCAGGCCATAGAGGAACGCGCCCGAGGTTCCGGTCACCTGACTGGTGAGGAGCGCCATCGGCTGCGCACCGAAGCTGACCGAGGTGGGGGTGACCGCCGAGGCCCCGGTGGAGACTCCGACGAGCAGGTAGCGATCGTTCGCGGTCGCGCCGATGGTGTGCTGCCAGGTCAGCGGCGAGCCGCAGGACCCCGTGGCGGACCCGGTGGCGTCGGGCGCGATCGGATTCACCGTGGTGTCCAGGACGATGGTGGTGGTTCCAGCGAGATGGAAACCGAAGGCCTCTCCGGCGGGGACCGTCCCGAGCGTCACCCCCGTGATGTCGACGCTTCCCGCCCCGGTGACGATGTTGAAGCTGGTGTTCGGGTTCGGCGTCCCGGTGATGTTCACCGTCCCGTTGAGCGCACCGCTCCCGCCGGTCAGGTTGATGGTCGTCGGGTTGGCGCCGGTGGCGAAGTTGATCGTGTACGTCGAGCCCGAGGCGAGGGAGAAGCTTTGCGCGGCGACGTCCCCGCTCCCGGCGAAGGACAGGCTCCCCCCGCCGGTGAGGCTCACCGCGCCGCCGGCGGTCAGGCTCCCGTTTCCGCCGAAGGCGATCGTTCCGCCATTGATGCCGACCGTCCCCGCGCTGATGTTCGCGCCCGCCGAGGTCGAGACCGTCGCTCCGGCTCCGACACTGAGGGTACCGGTCGCGGTGAGGTCGCCGCTACCCGCGAAGCTGATGGAGCCTCCGCCGAGCGTGACGTCGGTGGCTGCCAGCCCGCCCGCCCCAGCGAAGCTGATCGAGCCTGAAGAGACGCTGACCGTGCTCCCGGAGTTGAGCCCTCCACCCGCCCCGAAGGTCATCGTCCCGCCGCTAACGCTCACTCCTCCGCCTGCGTCGAGCGTGCCGGCGTTGTTCCGGGTCAGCGTCGCACCGGCGCCGACCGTGACCAGGCCGCTCGTGCTGAGCGGGCTCCCGCCGTTCAAGGTGAGGTTACCTGCCGTGACGCTGACGGTCGCCACCTGGGGCACCGTGCCGCCGAGCGCGGTGCCGTTGAGCGTCGTGGTCCCCGAGCCGCTCTGGGTCAGGCTCGCCGCAGTGAAGGGGACGGAGATGGCGACCGCGGCGCTCGAGTTGACGGTGATCCCGTTGGTCACCGTCAGGAGCCGAAGGTTCCGTCGGTCGACGGTGACGGCCCCGGCCGCGGTGATGGTGACCGTGTTCGCCACCGCGTCGGCCGTGATGGCGCCGACGTTCGCGACCCGGACCGTGCCCGCGATGGGGATGGTCACGTCATCGGCGGCGGTGGGGATCCCTGCAGGCGTCCAGTTCGCGGCGTTGTTCCACTGGATGTTGACGCTGCCGTTCCACGCCTTGGGCACAGCTTGCGCCGTGGGCGCAACGGCGAGAACGACCAGCACGACGGCACTCGGAATCAGACGTCTCACGACTCCCCCCTCCTCTCGACTTCCGACCCGCGAGCACGCCAGCGCCGGACCGCATGACGGGACCCGCGTCGGACCAGCTCCGCCACCTGGATGGGGAACCGCGGGACGCCGTGGAACGGGGCATCGAGGTGCAAGGTCGACGACAGCGGATCCGGCCAGCGGGCACGGAGCGCCCCGGGAAGCCGGGTCAGCGAGAGCCCCTGCAGACGCTCCGGCGTCGGCCGGTACCCGCGCCTCCACGCCCTCAGGATGGCGCGCTCGAACCACTCCGGCGGCTCGGACACCGGCGGCTCCACGGAGGGGCGCGCACCGAGCCAGCGGCGCGCGAGCTCGACCAGCGCCAGGACCCCCTCGCCGAGATGCCGGCTGCCCCGGAGACAGTCGCTCCAGCGAAAGTCGCGCGGGAGCCCCTCGACCAGCACCGCCACGTCGCAGAGCCAGAGCGGCCGCCACGAGCCATGGTGGAGCTGATGGAGACACACCAGCCGCAGGTGATCCGACGGCGCAAGCACCCGGACGGTCCCTCCGGGCACGTCGATCGGGATCGCCGAGGCGAGGAGGTCCTCGATGCTCCGGTCGGGAAGGTACCGGGAGAGATCGGCCTGGAGGTCCACCTCGGCCCCGCCCTCGAACCCGGCGAGCACCCCGCGGGCATGGTCCAGATCCTCTCGCCGGACGAGCAGGTCCACGTCGCCGACCGGGCGGAGACCCGGGCGTCCATAGAGCCTTGCCAGCGCCCAGCCCTTGAAGGTGACGGCCGGGATGCCGTGCGCGGCCAGCGCGGTGAACACCTCGGCCAGCCAGCGCTCGCGCCGCAGCTGCTCGAGGGCCTGGAACCGCTCCACGTTGGATGGACCGTCGTCCATCCGCCGGCGCATCAGCGCCTCGAGTCCCGAGACCTCCGCCGAGGCGAGCGCCGCCGGAGGTACTTCCATCGCTTCCACCGGCGACGCGCGGAAGGTGTCACGGAGCAAGGTCGGGAACATCGAAACCCCGCTTATTCGCAGATGTGCGTCGACCCGTTGCAGGTCAAGCCGCCGCAGCACGGCTTCGTCGCGCACTGCTGTCCAACCGTCGAGCACGTCGAGGTCGCAGCGCGCGCCCGGGAGCGGTGATCGCCAGGATCACCGGAATCGCTGCGAGGCCCACCGTCCTCATCAGGGCGCGCCGGCTCAGCGCCTCGCGGGCCGCGTCCGCAGAGCCCTCCAGCAGGGCCGACTTCTCGAGCTCACCCAGCGTCCAGCCCACCACCGCCCGTCCCGCCTCGCCCTCGCCGTAGCTCGCCGCGATCTCGCTCTCGGTCCGCGCCCCGTCGCAGAGCTCCCAGACCCGGGTCGCCCGGGCGTCCAGGCAGTGCGCGCGGTGGCTCCGCTCGTCGTAGACCAGCGTCTCCTGGCCCGTTCGCTGGACCAGCAGCTGCTCGCTTCGGGCCTTCGGTCGGTTCGCCATCGAGAGAGCGCGGCGCGTCGCGTCCGCAGGCTGCATCCTCGCAGACGGGACAACCGTCCGTCGACAATTCGGGGCGCGTCGGCGCGCGAGATGGAGCCGATGTGCGGGCTCGTCGCAGCCGTCGGCGGGCGCGCCGTCGACCCCGGCGGCCGCTGAAACCGCGTTTCACCCGGGCTTTCAAACCGCTGCCACGGACGTCGCGTTTCAGGCCGCAACCCCTTGATTTCCGTGGTGGCAGACTCCTTGCTTGCCGCAACGGTGTGTTGAACGCCGTCTCGGTCCTGACCACCTGTCTCGCCCTCACGACGGCGAATCCGGAGTCACTCGACCTTTCCAGCTCCCCGGGAGATCTGCAGCTCGTCGAGCTCTTGTGGGCGCGAGCTCCGGACCTCGTCGCCGCGCGCGCCAAGCTCGGCCAGGCCGAGGCCGACGTCACGCGCTCGGAGGTGTTCCCCAATCCGGGGTTCGACTTCCAGTGGGGCACGCTGGCCATTGGCCCCACCAACCCTCCGGGGCTGGACAAGCTCAGCGACGTCCCGAACTACACCTTCACTCTCAACCAGCCCTTCGAGATCGCCAAGCGCGGTCCCCGCCAGGCCGCGAGCCGTGCCGCACGCAATGCCGCGCTGTACGACGCGGTCGAGACGCTCCGCCAGCGCTGGTTCGACCTCCTGGAGCGCATCTCCGAGGTCGCCACCGCCGAGATCCGCGTCGCGGCGCTCGAGGAGACGGTGCGCGACGCCCAGCGCCTCGCCGACCTTCAGCTCGAGCGGCAGAAGCGTGGCGACATCGCCGGGCTGGACGTGGACCGCGCGGTGCTGGAGGCCGAGAAGTACGCCTCCAACCTCGGGCAGGAGCGGGAGCGCCTCTCGGCGGCGCTGCTCCTCTGCGCCCAGGCTGTCGGCCTCCCCTGCCGCCCCTTCGGCAGTTCCGACGCCGCCCGTGGGTTCCTCTCCGGGCGTCTCGCGGCCACTCCGCCTGCGCCGGACCTGGACGCGCGGCCCGACCTGCGCTCGCTCCAGGCCCAGGAGATCTCGGCCCGGTCCAGCCTCACGCTCGCCCACAACCGCTGGATTCCCGATCCGACCCTCCGGGTGGGCTACGTGCTCGACCAGTTCATCGCCTCCGGCAGCCAGCATCAGAGTCTGTTCGTCGGCGTGAGCGTGCCCCTGCCCTTCTTCGATCACGGGCAGGCCGACGCGAGGGCAGCCTCGGCGCTGGCCGAGGCGGCGGGACAGGCCCAGGTCCTGCTCCGGGCCGCGAGCGTGCGTGACCTCGCCTCGCTGGAGCAGCAGCGGCAGGCCGCCCTCGCCCGCCGCAGCCGGCTCATGGAGCGGACGCTCCCCCTCGCCCGGGACGTGGTGCAGCGGCTGGAGAGCGCCGTCACCCGGGGCGGGGCGCCGCTCCCTGACCTTCTCCTCGCGCGCCGCACGCTGGGCGAGCTCCAGCTCGACGCCGCCGACCTCGACCTCTTCGCCTTCCACCTGACGGTGGCGCAAGCACGCGCCGCCGGAGAGTTGCCACCCTTGCCCGAGAGCATTCCCCATGTCCCCTGACGCAGGCTCCGGCACCCTCGCCGCCCTTCGCCGCCCGGGGCGTTTTCCGCTGGTCCTCGCCGGTGGCGTCGCCCTGGTCGTGCTCGTCGTCCTGAGCTGGCTGCTGGTCCGTGAGCATGAGACGAGGACCGAGGCGGTTCGCCGCATCACGGTCCAGGGCAACACGCTCCTCATCCCCGACCAGGCGCCGCAGTGGCGCTACGTCGAGCTGTCCAGCGCCTCCGAGGCGGCACCGCTGCCTCCGCCCCCCGTCCCGGGCCGGGTGAGCTTCGACGAGAAGCGCACCGCCTCGCTGAGCGCGCCCCTCCCCGGCCGGGTGGAGCGGGTCCTGGTGCGCGTCGGCGACCGGGTGCAGGAGGGCGACCGGCTGTTCAACGTCCGCTCGGCCAGCTGGGCCGACCTGGAGCGGGAGATGGCCTCGGCGCGCGCCAACGTCGAGGTGAAGAGGCGCATCGCCGCCCGCGCCCGTGAGCTGGTGGACATCCGCGCCGCCCCGGAGAAGGACGCTCTGGCCGCGGAGGCGGACCTGCACGAGGCGGAGCTGGCCGCGCGCGCCTCCGCCGCCAAGCGCTCGTCGCTGCGGATCGCCCCCGAGGGGGACAACCTCTTCTGGGTGGTGGCGCCGCGGTCGGGCACCATCGTGGACCTGGACGTGGTGGCCAGCCAGGAGGTGCAGCCCTCCGGTGACCGCCCGCTGGTGCGGATCTCCGAGCTGTCGGAGGTGCTGGTCCTCGCCGACGTCCAGGAGAGCGACGCCTACGACGTGCGCGTCGGCGGGCAGGTCACCATCCGCACCCGGGCCGGCAGCGTGACCCGCACCGGCACCATCGACCGCATCTCGGAGGTGGTGGACCCGAAGCGTCGCACGGTCGAGCTCCGCATCCGCGCCGCGAACGAAGACCGCGCGCTCCGCCCCAACGCCTTCGTGGACGTCGAGCTGCAGTCCGACCCGACGCAGAAGCGGGTTCGCGTCCCCGCCGAGGCGGTGGTCACCGACGGGCAGAGCTCGGTGGTGTTCGTCTCCCGGGGCGAGGGAAAGCTGGAGCGGGTGACGGTCACTCCCGGCCGGCAGGGGAGCGGCGAGGTGGAGCTCCGGTCCGGACTCGAGCCAGGCGCCCGCTACGTGAGCAAGGGGGCCATTCTCCTCCTCAACCAGCTCGCGCTGGAGCAGTGAGATCGTGTTCCAGCACCTCGTCGACTTCTCGCTGAAGAACAAGGCAGCGGTCCTGGCCCTCACCGCCATCGTGGCGATCTGGGGCTGGCTCTCGTTCCGCGACCTGACGGTGGAGGCGTTCCCCGACCCCACCGAGACCCAGGTCGAGGTCATCACCCTCTACCCGGGGCAGCCCTCGGAGGAGGTGGAGCGGCAGCTCGGGCTTCCCCTCGAGCGCGCGCTCAACGGCATCCCGCAGCTGTCGCGGCTCCGGAACCTGTCGCTGTTCGGGCTCTCCTACGTCACCCTCACCTTCAACGACGGGACGGACGGCCTCTGGGCCCGGCAGCAAGTGCTGGAGCGCCTCCGCGACGTGGACCTTCCCGACGGCATCATCCCGCAGCTCGGGCCGTACGCGACGCCCATCGGCGAGGTGTACCGCTACACGCTGGTGGGCGCGGGCGGAGACCCGATGAAGCTCCGCACCCTGCAAGACTGGGTGGTGCGGCCGGCCTTCCTGCGGGTGAACGGCGTGGCCGACGTGGTGAGCATCGGCGGGCTGCAGCGGGAGATCCACGTCCAGCCCGACCCGTCCCGCCTGGCCGCGCATGGCCTCACCCTGGCCTCGCTCGAGCAGGGCATCAAGAACGGGAGCGTGAACGCCTCCGGCGGAGTGCTGGAGCGCGGCGCGGAGCAGTTCGTCATCCGCAGCGAGGGCCTCTTCACCAGCGTCGAGGACCTCAAGGCCGTTCGTCTCGCCACCGAGGAGGGCACGCCGGTCTTCCTCAAGGACGTGGCCACCGTGACCGAGGGGTGGGCGCCCCGCCAGGGCGTGGTCAGCCGCAACGAGGCGATGGATACCGTCCAGGGCGTCGTCCTCATGCGCCGCGGCGAGAACCCCTCGGCGGTCCTGAAGCGGGTCCGTGCCGCGGTGCAGGAGATCGATCACCGGCTCGCCCCCGACGGCGTGAAGCTCGACCCGTTCTACGACCGCACCGATCTCGTCGGGACGACCCTGCGCACGGTGGGGCGCAACCTCCTCGAGGGCGCGGTGCTGGTCACGCTGGTCCTCTTCGTCTTCCTGCTCGACCTGCGCGCGGCGCTGGTGGTGGGAACGCTGATCCCGCTCTCGCTCCTCACCTCCTTCATCTACCTCCACCTGCGAGGGATGAGCGCCAACCTCCTCTCGATGGGGGCGGTGGACTTCGGCATCATCGTCGACGGCGGGGTGGTCATCGTCGAAGCGATCCTCGCGCGGATGGCCCTGAGGCGGAGCAGCGGCGAGACGGTGGAGAAGACGATCCGCGAAGCGACGACCTCGGTGGTCCGGCCCACGGTCTTCGCGCTGCTGATCATCATCGCCGCCTACCTCCCGATCTTCCTCCTCCAGCGGGTGGAGGGACGCATCTTCTCGCCGATGGCGAACACGGTGGTCTCCGCGCTCGCCGGCGCCCTCTTCTTCTCCGTCACCCTGGTCCCGGTGCTCGCCGCGCTGGTGTGGCGGAAGCCGGTGACCCACGGGGAGTCGCCGATCCTGACCTGGGTGGCGCGGCGCTACGACCCGGCGCTCCGCTTCTGCATGCGGCACCCGGCGCTGCTCATCAGCTCGGTGGCGGTGCTCCTCGGAGGCGCGGCGATGGTCCTTCCGCGCCTGGGGAGCGAGTTCCTCCCCGAGCTCAACGAGGGCGCGCTGTACATGACCTTCACCCTGCCGGCGAACAGCTCGCTGACCGAGGGGCGCAAGCTCGTCCCCCGCATCACGCAGCTCCTCGAGGGCGCGCCGCAGGTGGAATCGGTCCTGTCCCAGCTCGGCCGCCCCGAGGACGGCACCGACCCGAAGCTGGCCAACAACCTCGAGTTCTTCGTCAAGCTCACCCCGCCGGACCGCTGGCCCCGGCAGACGCCGACGCTGGGCAGCGTCCTGGACGTGCTGCAGCGACGGATCGCGGAGATCCCCGGCATCGAGGTGAACTTCAGTCAGCCCATCCGCGACAACGTCAACGAGAGCATCAGTGGCCAGCAGGGACAGATCGCGGTGAAGCTCTACGGCGACGACCTCGCGGCCCTGCAGGCCCAGGCAGAGAAGGTGAAGGCGGTCATCTCCCGGGTCTCCGGAGTGGCGGACCTTGCGCTGGTGAAGAGCGCCTCGGTCCTTCAGGTCAGGGTCAAGCCCGACCGCGTGGCGCTCGCCCGGTACGGAATGGACCTCGGCGACTTCCAGCACGTCTTCCAGACCGCCCTCGGGGGTCGTCCGGTCGCCGACTACTGGGAGGGAGAGAGGAAGTTCGACGTGGTGCTCCGCCTGCCGCCCGCGGACCGCGACGACGTGGAGAAGATCCGCTCGCTGCGCGTCCCGGTGGACGGAGGCCTCACCATCCCGCTGACGGCCCTCGCCGAGGTCTCGACCAGCGTCGGCCGGGCGAGCATCAACCGCGAGAACGGACGGCGCTACATCGGCATCCGGATGAACGTGCGCGGCCGGGACATGGGCGGGTTCGTCAACGAGGCCCGCGAGCGGGTGGAACGCGAGGCGCCGCTCGGGAAGGGAATGTCCCTCGACTGGGGCGGCGAGTTCGAGAACAAGGAGCGGGCGATGGCCCGGCTGGCCACGGTGGTCCCGGTGGCGCTCCTCATCACGCTGGTGCTCCTGTTCAAGGCGTTCGACTCCCTCTCGCTCGCGGTGCTCACCTTGCTCAACGTGCCCTTCGCGCTGCTGGGTGGCGTGTTCGGGTTGTGGGCCGCCGGGTTCCCGCTCAGCGTGTCCGCGGCGGTCGGCTTCATCGCCCTCATCGGTCAGGCATCGCTCAACGGGGTGCTGGTCCTCTCCGCCATCGCCGACCGGCGCGGGCGCGGCGAGCCCCTGGACGAGGCGATCCTCGCCGGGTCGCGCGAGCGGCTGAGACCCGTGCTGATGACCGCGGGCCTGGCCGCGCTCGGCCTGGTCCCCGCAGCGCTCTCACGCGGGATCGGGAGCGAGACGCAGCGTCCGCTGGCGGTGGTCATCGTGGCCGGGACGCTGTCCGCCTGCGCGCTCACGCTGCTCCTGCTTCCGGTGATGTATCGGATCTGGGAGCGGTTGATGGAGCGCACGCGCCCCAGGACGTCGCACGGCGCCGCCGAGCCGGTGGCCGGCCCGATCTGACACCGTTCGTGTGGATGTCAGATTCGATCACAGTTCTTCAGTTGACGTGATCGCCCGAACGCGATCAGTTTCCGCGCCTCACATGGTCGACATCCGAGCGCTCCCAGGGCGCCAGCGGCTGATGATGGTCTTCAAGGGGCAGGTGACGGAGACGGAGCTCGCGCGGGCAGAGCAGGAGCTCGCGAAAGCGCTGCCGAATTTGGGCCCGACGTTCGACATGATCTCCGACGTCTCGGCGGCGGAGAAGCTGAGCGCACCGGTGATCGAGCGGATCCGCCGGATGGGGGAGCTCATCGTCGCCGCCGGGTTGCGTACCCACGTCCGCGTGGTGGGGCGCAGCAGCCAGGCGGCAGTGCAGTTCCAGCGCATCGGCCGCGCGGTCGGCTACGACTCGCGGCTCGCCTTCTCGGTCGGGGAGGCCGAGGAGCTCCTCGACAGCACGCCCTGACCGCGACCGCAGTTCGCCAGAGGCGTTCCGGGCACTCGGTGGTACGACCCGCGCCACAGCTGTGGGAAGGTGCGCCCTGATGGGCGGCAGGGCTCTCGACAAGTTCTGGCATGGCATGCGCGAGCCGTGGGAGCTGCTCGCGCTGATGCGCCACGACCGGCCGCTGTGGCGCCGCTACTGGCGGACGGTGCTCGTGCAGGCCGCCCTCGCCCTCGTGGCCGGCGTCGCCGTCTTCTGGGTCGTCAAGCATGGCGCGGACGCCTGGAACGACGCCTTCGGACCGGAGGAGGTCACGGAAGCGGGGGCGTCTCCGGTCGCGGGCGCAGCACGCGGCCAGGACACCGCGGAGACGCCGAAGGCGAGTGCTCCGACCCAGGCCGACGAGGCTGCGGCGGCGGCTCCGGAGACGCCCCGGACACCCCGGCCCGGCAAGCGGGTCGCCCCCGGGACACCGGGGCCCGTGCGTCCTCCGCCGCCCGCCCCGGCCAGACCGGGCGGGCCTCCGGCGACCGCCATACCTTCCTCCGCGCCTCCCGAGGCCACCCGGCACGGGCCCCCTGCGACCGCGGCGCCTCCCTCCGATGCGCCCGAGGCCACCGGGCACGGGCCCCCTGCGACCGCCGACGAGGACGCGGACGAGGACGAGGAGACGGACGACGGGTCGGGCAAGGACGACGAGAGCGTCGAAGCGACCATCGAGCAGAAGGTGAAGGCCCTCCAGGAGGCCCCTCCTGAGGAGCGGGGCAAGCGCACCGCCGAGCTCGTCGCGGCGGCGGTGCAGCAGGCGAAGAAAGAGGCCGGTCGGGCGCAGACGCGCGCCGGGAAGAGCAAGGGCAAGTCACCCGAAGAGGACGCCGCCGACGAGCTCCAGCAGGACCGAGAGGACGTGGGCGACAAGATCGGGGAGCTCACCCTCGCCGCCGAGGCCCTGGCGCACGAGACGCCCTCCGGTGCGGGTGAGGCCCGCAAGGCCCGTCGCCAGCTGGAGAAGGAGCTCGACGGGGCGGAGAGGGACGCGCGGAAGCTCGAGCGACGGGGTGCGGCGGCGCTGACCGAGGGCGAGCGGGCGAGCCTGGCCCGAGCCAGGGCCGCGCTCCAGGTCGTCCGGCGGCACGAGCGCGGCCTGGCCGGGCGCCTGGGAGCGGTGCTGGCCCTCCTCGCCGCCATCTACGCCTCGCTGGGCATCGCCCAGACGGGCATCCTGGCCCTGTCCCGGGACTTCCACGACGCGCTCTCGCGCGACATCTCGCTGCTGGTCCACGTGGCGCCCGAGGACCCGCCGATGCGCCCGAAGATCCGTCTCGACCTCCCGTGGGTGCGACGGAAGGCGAACCGGCGCGCCCAGTTCTTCCTCGGCTTCCTCCCCGGGACGCTCCTCATCACGGTCGTAGGGTGGTTCGTCCCTCCCCATCGCACGCTCACGACGGTCCTCACTGCGATCTGGGCCGCCTACTGGTGGACGGTGATGACCGCCGGGCAGACCGTTCGGGCGTGGAGCCCGCCAGAGACGACGCCGCGGCCCTGGTACCTGCGCGGCTGGTTCTGGTTGAGCAAGAGGGTCTTCATCTTCCGGTGGTGGGGGACGATCTGGGAGCGGTTCGCCCGCCGCTTCTATGGCCCCTCGGAGCGCGTGGAGGAGCCGCTCCCAGATC